>Ga0181522_10000474_pt1 | contig 30074 bp, 28 predicted proteins | sample PEATcosm2014_Bin_27_FD_121103 | JGI IMG/M metagenome (GOLD analysis project Ga0181522, IMG submission 121103) | Peatland microbial communities from MTU Mesocosm Facility, Houghton, MI, USA - PEATcosm2014_Bin05_10_metaG | ecosystem: Environmental > Terrestrial > Soil > Wetlands > Peat | place...
GCACTATGATACATATGTATTGCAATGCATGTAGAGGTGCTCCAAACCCTGGGGTATCCGACTCGGCTCCGCATCGTGGAAATCCTGCGGGGCAGCGAGCATTCGGTCAACGACATTGTCGAGAACGTCGATATTGACCAGTCCGGCGTATCGCGGCACCTCCGCATCCTGCAGGAGGCTGGGTTCGTGCGCGTCCGCCCCGATGGACAGAAGCGCTTCTACTCACTTTGCCCCGAACCCTTCAGAGATCTCGATGTCTGGGTAAGCCGGTATCGGCAACTGTGGGAAGGTCGTCTTGACAAGTTCGTCGAAGCCCTCGCGAGCAAACGCGACGCTAAAAAGTCCGGCCTTGAAACAAGAAAATCTTCGAGGAGAGAACATCATGAGCGGAAAAGCGAATAACCACAAGATCGTCATCGAGCGCACGTACGAGGCATCGATCGAGGATGTCTGGGAGCTTTGGACGACTAGAGAGGGAATCGAATCTTGGTGGGGTCCGGAAGGGTTCTCGGTGAAGGTTCACGAGCTCGATCTGAGGGCCGGTGGCCAGATGGTATATGCAATGACGGCGGTCGATCCGCCGCAGGTTCAGTTCATGAAGAAGGCGGGGATGCCTCTCACGACCGAAGCGAGGCTGACCTATACCGAGATCGTTCCGGGCAAGACGATCGCCTACACACACCGGGCCGATTTCATTCCCGGCGTCGAGCCATACAACGTAGGCAACAAGGTGGACTTCTTTGCGGTAGGAGGCAACGTGCGCATGGTCCTGACGCTTGACCCGATGCATAGCGATGAGTGGACGCAGCGGGCAGCGATGGGCATGGAGAGCCAACTTGGAAAGCTCGGCAAGGTCATTGCTAGAACTTAGAGCAAATTCAGCAAACCTCGGCGAGCCAGTTGCGCAATTTATGGTTGGCGCAAAAAGGGGTTCTTGATTGTGCCCTCCGTCGTATCCAGGAGGTCGGCCACCGTTCGCAGTTTGATGCCTTGGTAGTGTTTCAATTCAAAGACCAAGCGCTCCCGGGGCGAGAGTCTTGCCAGCGCACGAAGGATGCATTCGCGCAGTTCACGGCCGACCTGACTGCGCTCGGGGCTGGCGCCTGGGTTCTGGTCAGGCATGCGATTAAGCACTTCTTCTTCGTCGCCGTCCGGAGAAACCACGGTCATCTCGGCCGCGCGAATTCTTCTTGCGCAGAGGATCGAGACAGAGATTGGTTACGATGCGGTAGATCCAGAGTATGGAAAGAGCACTCGAAGCGAAAGCGCGGCAAGTTTCTGTACGCCCGAAGAAACGCAAAAGAACGGAGACGAAGTTGCTGCGGCGCGCGCCCGTGGCCCTCGCCGTCCTTGGTGCTCTGATGCTTCTGTTGGTGCGAATCCGCCGCTTGTGCGTCTCGCCCGCGGCCAGGCCTTGACTTCTAGCACCGACCAAGAATGGCGACAGCGAGAACGATGGTGATTTCAACCTCAGTGAGTTTAGGGAGTTTGCGCCAGCAATCCTGCTTGATCACCGTCAACCCCATAGCCTTCATTGACTTGCCCGTTTCATCCAAGTAGCATTCTTGCTCCAGTGATCGGCCAAACTATCTCGCGCTACCGCATCGTTGACAAACTCGGCGGCGGCGGAATGGGTGTTGTTTATAAGGCCGAGGACACAGAGCTCGGCCGTTTCGTTGCGCTCAAGTTCCTGCCGGATGAAGTCTCCGGAGACCCGCAGGCATTGGAACGCTTCCGGCGTGAAGCCCGCGCAGCATCGGCTCTTAACCATCCCAACATCTGCACCATTTACGACATCGGCAAGAGCGGCGAGCAGTCGTACATTGCGATGGAGTTTCTGGAGGGCATGACCCTCAAGCACCGAATCGCCGGCCGTCCGATGGAAATCGAGACGATTCTCTCTCTGGCGGTCGAAATTGCCGACGCGCTCGACGCCGCCCACGCGAAAGGAATCGTTCATCGGGATATCAAGCCCGCCAATATTTTTGTCACCGAACGAGGTCACGCCAAGATTCTGGACTTCGGACTCGCAAAAATCGCGGCCGGGAGTAGTTTACCGGGTATGAACACGATGACAAGCCCGATCGAAGCACAGCAACTGACGAGTCCGGGGACAACGGTAGGAACGATTTCTTATATGTCGCCCGAACAAGCCAAAAGCAAAGACCTCGACGCACGAACGGACCTTTTTTCGTTCGGCGCTGTTCTCTACGAGATGGCGACGGGAACGCTCCCGTTCCGGGGAGAAAGTTCGGCCACAATTTTCGAGGCGATTCTTAACCGTGCTCCCGCGCCCGCGATACGCTTAAATCCCGATCTGCCGCCCAGACTGGAAGACATCATAAACAAGGCTCTGGAGAAGGATCGCAATCTCCGCTACCAGGTCGCGGCCGAGATGAGAGCCGACTTGCAGCGGCTGAAGCGGGACACCGACTCCAGCCGCAGCACAGCAGCTGCGCCCGAACAAGTCCCTCCCGCTGCGCCTCAGATGCCGCTCTCGGGAAGCGTGCCAACTCACACCTCAGGCAGCGCGAGCGCCCATGTGGTTTCTGTCTCAGGAACGATGCCTGCGACTCCGCATTCCACGCGGCGCTCGGTCCTGGGCGTCGCGACGGCCCTGATCCTTATATTAGCCGCTGCGGGCACCTTTCTGTACCGTAGCCGAAGCGGCCCGCGGGAGATTTCATCGATCGCTGTGCTGCCCTTCGTCAATGCCAGCAACGATCCCAACAGCGAGTACCTCAGCGACGGCCTCACAGAAGGCCTGATCAACAGCCTTTCGCAAATTCCCAATCTCGCGGTGATGTCGCGTTCTTCGGTTTTTCACTATAAGGGGAAGGATATCGACCCGCAGCAGGTCGCGCGTGACCTGAAAATCGAGGGCGTGGTCACCGGCCGCATTGTGCAGCGCGGAGACCAGTTGATCATCAGCGCCGAACTCATCGATGCCCGCACCGACCACAATTTGTGGGGCGAGCAATACGACCGCAAGCTTTCCGATGTTCTCGCCGTGCAGGCCGAAATCACTCGCGCCATTTCATCGAAGCTGCGAGAGCGGCTGTCAGGCGAAACCACGAAGCAAGCGGCCAAGGGTGCGACGAGCGATCCTGAGGCTTACCAGCTTTATCTCAAAGGCCGCTATTACTGGGAGAAGCGAACGCCCGAAAGCCTGGACAAGGCCAGGGACTACTTTACCCAAGCCATCGATAGAGATCCGAACTACGCTTTGGCGTATGTGGGGCTGGCAGATTATTACGACGTAATCCCGGAATATACTCCCGTTGCCTCGAGTGAGATGGAACCAAAAGCGCGCGCGGCCGCGCAGAAAGCACTAGCCATTGATGATTCCCTGGAGGAGGCGCACGCTGTCCTGGCCGACGGTTACTCCACGCAGTGGGAGTGGAGCGCAGCCGAGCGAGAGTTCAAGCGCGCGCTCGAACTGAGTCCAAACTCAGCCAACACCCACAAGTTGTACTGGCTTTATTTGTCATCGCAGGGCCGGCATCAAGAAGCGCTCGCCGAGATCAGGAATGCAATCCGTCTCGATCCGCTTAATCTTAAGTACAACGACAATCTGGGGCAGGAATATGTTCTGGGCGGGGAGTATGACCTGGCCATCGAGCAATTCAAGAAGGTGGTCGAGATGGACTCCAGCTTCGCGTCCGTGCATGGTGACTTGGCCGGTGCATACCTCCAGACGGGAAAGTACGACTTGTGGATTCAGGAGGCAGAGACCGAGTTCAACCTCTCGCATCAGGCCGAGTATGAGGCTGTCTTCAAGGCCGTCGGCAAGATTTATGCCCAGTCGGGAATCGAAGCGGCACTCCGCGAATGGGCGGAACAAGAGGTGGAACTGAGTAAGCGCCGGTACGAAGATCCGGCATTGATCGGGTTCATCTGCGCCAAGGCGGGCGAGAAGGACCAGGCCTTCGCGTGGCTGGAGAAAGGCTTGAAGGAAAAATCGGATCGCATTCAATATCTCAAGACCGACCACATGGTGGATTCGTTGCGTTCCGATCCGCGCTATGCGGATATGCTCAAGCGGATGGGCATGCCGCAGTGACGGTTACCCGCAATCTTGAGAGACGCTGATCCGCGATGTCCCATCAGGGTTACGGATCAGTGAAAAAATGAAATCATCCCAATCTTTCATTCCATGGGCTGCGGGCATACCGACGACATCGTACTTGTCGAACGCGGAAAGGATGGCAGGCAACGCAGGTTCTGGAGTTGGCACTGATCCCGGCGGCTTTGCTTCTGCGTTTGGGCTCAGCCTATTAGCGAAGGGTACTGTTATCAAAAACACCGTGCAGCACAAATGAATGGCTCGCCACAAGCCACGACTCTGGGACCGCACCCTTGAAGGTGTTTCGTAAACGCCAGAGGTTTCCATTTCGGGTGCTCCCGAGCCAAGTGCGAGCCGCCATGCCAGCTCCTCACCAGGTGTTCAGTATGAAATTCCAGCCGACCATTGTCGTAAACCAGGCGATTTCGCTCGTTGACAATTTCCCCATAAGGTCAATAAGTGCAGATCGGGACGTTAGGCCAAAGAATAAACCTCGCGAGAATGCCGCTGGTGTTAGCATTCTCTTCTTGCTGCCTTCACGGGCGGACTGTCCTTTAGATTTAGAGATTCGGAGGAAGACAACAATGCAGAAGAAAAGTATCAAAGCTGTCTTGGTTGTCGTCAGCGTACTGTTCGTGCTCAACGTATCGATGTTCCCTCAGGTGTCCCAGAAGGCCCCGGCGCAAGGCGTTTCGGATACAGACGCACAACCGCATATCCTTTCAGGCCAAGACATCGAGATGCTGCGGGCGGGCTTGCGCGCACAGCGGAAGCAGATCGTCGCGCAAAACATGAACCTCACCGCCGACGAGGCCACCAAATTCTGGCCGATCTTTGAGCAGTATAGAAAGGAAGCTGTCAAACCCAATGACGACCGCTGGGCGGTGATCAAGGACTATGCTGCGAACTACAACACCATGACCGATGCGCAGGCTCACGATTACATCAAGCGATGGGCGGCCGTTGACCAGGAACTCATCGGATTGCGATTAAGGTATGTTGCAGTTTTTGAGAAGGTTATCTCGCCCAAGAAGACTGCGTCGTGGTACCAGATCGATCGCCGTGTCGACCTCCTGATCAATTTGCAGTTGTCCGCGCAGATTCCGCTGGTCGATACCAGCAAGTAAGCGGATGGGCAAGTCTGTTCTACACCTTCAATGACATTGTCCGCCTTGGTGAGCTGGATAGTACCTCCGAAGAAGCGGCGCGCACAACGATTGTCACCATGCGATTTCACTCAGAGCCCCGTCAATGAGTGCGATTTAACGCCAACAATAGGCTGATTTCCATTTGGCGAATCTGATTTATGGAGTTTGCGACGACAAGTGTAGGGCCTCTTTGAAGGCGAGCCCGGAGTTCACCGTAGCTCAGTAAAAGCTGGTTGCCATACTTCAGGAAGAGTTCCGACGAGCGCTGCCGAACCTATTGGCTCCCAGACGCGAGGCGTGCCAGCAAATGTATAGAGATAACCCCCGTCCTCGTGGTGCTCAGTTATTTTGAAATCCTCGGAGGTTTGAGGTTTCGGGACGAAGACGGCGCTGATATCGCCGTTATCGGTGCGGAAGAGGGCCTCCCCTTCAATTGTGCTGCGTAAAACCCCGCTGTCTGTCACCTGAAAAATGCTGCCGAACCTGGTGGGAAAAAAGCAGCGCACGACGAAACCGTGACTCTCCAGGCTTTGTTTCAGCTCCATCGCATCGGTATCACCGGGTCAGTTGACGAGAGTAGGACCTCGCCTGTAGGACACAGGCGTGAATTGACATTCGCCGACACGATCTCGGTCAAAAAGCGCTTCTGTCGGTATGTTTCTCCAATCATCCGGCTGGCTTATTCCACCATCGGCCAACGGATCCCCACCACCGTTCAGCTTCTGGAAGACAAGAAACCGCGACCCGGGCGACTTCGTTGGTCGGCGTTCCGTCGTCAAACCTAAACCAACATCTTCGCCCGGCGTGGCCGCGCTTAGCCTCGGCCTGTTAGGAGGGTGTACATCCCATGCTCTTACTCGGTTCGGCGGAATATGCGGGCCCCAGGCATCGTGATGCCATCGACGGCGCTGTTGGAGATCTCGATTACGAAACCCCCTCCCCACCGGTCGAACTGAACTTTCAGGAGATCAATCCGGTCCTTCAATGGGTGTCGAAAGTGCGGCAGGGATCCCTTGCATCCTCGCTCTCTGAGTGCTGGCACGAACGGCCCCTTTGGAGATAAAACCACGTCATCTCGCGTCATATATGCTGGCTTGCATGCCGACGACGCTAGCGTAAGACTGATCGTATAGCTCAGTCAATCGACGAAGACGTTTACACTCTTTGAGAAATGGCCGACTCGGATCGATGAATCAATTGGGATTTTCGCCAATTGACCAGACCAGAATCACAGACCCAGATGTCTATGGCAGAGTGGGCGGAACCGGGGGAAATCTCAGCCGTGGCGGCCCTTTGAGGAGAGGAATAAGGCGGCAATAATGACGACGAACGTCAGCCCTTCGATCACCAGGGCATAGGAAATCAGTCGGCGAGCACGGGCAAAGCGAGCCAACCACCGGCTGAAAATCAAAACCACGACCACCATCGGGATCGCAAACAATCGAAAGATAAGGGCATCGCCCAAGTACCACTGATTGAGGACGGGGATGAACACTAAGCCGAGCGAAATCGGAGCAGTCAAACTCAAGCCGAGCAGAACCTTCGCATAGTTAGTGTAGGCCGATTCAGATTTCCTGATAACGAAAACCAGAGCGGTCGTCGGCATAAGGAAAAGGAAGCCGATGAAGATTTCGAGCAGAAGATCACCACCCGCGTACATGCCGCTCGATGACGCCACATCTTGCGGGTTGAGGACGTATTGCAGGTAGCGCACAAAGATCAGGAAAGCGGAGACGACCACAACCACCGCATAGCTTGCCGCGACGAGACGCAACTGCAGGCGCGAAGGGGACAGTTCCATGCTGGAATTGTAGCTCTCCGGATCGAGCTTGACACCCGGCAATGCCAGTTGACGAGAAGCCGAGCAAGCTAAGGTCGCTTAACCGGAGGGCGAGGGACACGGATGCACTGAAACTTGCCATCGTGGTTCCTCTTCCGTGCCCACTTCAATTGCAGACGCACATTTATCCACGCGGTATCCGTTAGCGCCGAACGCCCAAGCAAGCAGTTCAGGATCGCGGCTACCGGACGCTGTCACGACATCGAAGTGACCATTATGCGTCGAACGCATTAAAACCAGTCCCCAACCCCAATCTTTCAACAGAACATCTGTATGGTTTCCAACAAGACTCACAATCCATATGGGACAATCATGCGCTCCGCATGGTGGTGTACGCGTCCCGCTTACGAACAATGCACTCTGCCCGTCAGCAGTTAACTGTACCTTTGTAATGCCTAGATTGCCTGAATCTAGCCAAGGCGTCTTACGATCTGCGGTTTTGAGAGCGGCCCGTAATGCTTTAACCTGTTCGGAGGCCAGCCCAGCTTCTTGCAAAGCCTTTTGAGAACTCTTGCTGTGGAGCAGTTCATTCATGGTAGGCCACTGCACGTCAGTGTGCGGGGACTGCGCAACAGCGGTAGCAAAAATCAAAGCTGTGCCTAAAACGAGCACGAGGACAAAAAGGATTGGTCGCTCTTTCACTGTAGTCGCCCAACAGCAAGATCATATACCAGAATGACAATATAGCTGTTGAAACCAGATTACACGTTTTGACCTGCGTGGCCTGCGTGGGGATGTAGTTCCACCAGGTGCCACAGATACTTTCCGACATTCCGGCTGCACTGGGGACACTTTACTGCTCCCGGTTACTGCTCCCGGCCTTTCTTCGTTCATCAAGATGCCGCATCCCGGACAGAACCAATGGCCGCCGACGCGTTAGCCTGCCTTCATAAAGCGGAACTCTTCAGGTTCCTCAGTCCCGCTCACGAACCCTGCGTACAGGCGCTCCGCCATGAATTGCGATAATTCCATCAGTCCGCGCTCACAGAGGAATACGCTCCCTTGCTCTTTCAGGGAATCACCACACTTCGGACAATACATTTCGGACAGATTCTGTCGTCAGTTGACGAAATGCGGCGCAGGCACCGACTACGGTTGTTCTAACGCGAGAACAGAATATACGAGTGCTGCCCATGGCGGCCCGATGCCCTCCAGTACGGCGGGCGTGGTCATCCGCTGCACCAGAGATGACCCGACTGCGATTTTGTCCTGCGTCGCTGAGAGGAGAAGGCCATCCTTCCCAAGACGCGCCGCCTTGTTTCGGGTGCGACGGGAGTTCGCCCGTTATAGAATATTGGGATAGCGCAACGGCATCCGGCGAACAAAAAAGTGGATGACTCCTTCGTTACGGGCCAGGAGCAGTAGGCAATTCTCGCTGAGTGTCATGGCGATCGTAACGCCACTCATTCTTTTGAGGCGCTGCGAACCCCCTGAACCCCTTTGAACCCCTCGCTTTCATTGACTTGATGCTGGTTCGCACGTAAGATTCGCCCGTGATCGGGCAGATCATATCGCACTACCGCATCATCGAGAAACTTGGCGGCGGCGGCATGGGGGTGGTTTATAAGGCCGAAGATACTCGGCTGCACCGCTTCGTTGCTCTCAAATTTCTTCCCGATGAAGTCGCGCGTGATCCGCTCGCGTTGAGCCGTTTCGAGCGCGAAGCGCAGGCTGCTTCCGCCTTGAACCATCCAAACATCTGCACGATTCACGATATCGGCGAGCAGGATGGAAAAGCCTTTATCGCCATGGAATATCTGGAAGGCTCGACGCTCAAGCACCAGATCGGCGTGCGGCCGCTTGAAATCGAGTTCCTGCTTTCGCTGGCGATGGAGATCGCCGATGCCCTTGACGCCGCGCACGCCAGGGGAATTATTCATCGCGACATCAAGCCTGCGAACCTCTTCGTGACCGAGCGCGGGCACGCCAAGATTCTTGATTTCGGACTGGCGAAAATCACGCCCTATCTAGGGCGGCCGGAGCAGACGGCAGCGACATCGGCGCTCACAGCGGTTGATGACGAGAACCTTACCGGTCCAGGTCAGCAATCGGCACGGTGGCCTACATGTCGCCCGAGCAGGCGAAAGGCAAGGAACTGGACCGCCGCACGGATCTGTTCTCGTTTGGCGCGGTTCTCTACGAGATGGCGACGGGCCTGACCGCGTTCCGCGGAGACACTTCGGCTGTAATCTTCCATGCCATTATCGAGCGCGCGCCAGCGGCCCCGACTCGGATCAATCCTGATATCCCGGCCAAGCTGGAAGAGATCATCATGAAAGCTCTCGATAAGGATCGCGAGTTGCGGTACCAGAACGCCGCCGACATGCGCGCGGACCTAAAACGCGTCCGCCGCGAGATGGAATCCGGGCGAACTCCGGTTCTGGAGAGTGGGGATACCGCGCTGCCGCTTCACCTTGCCAACGGATCTGGGATTCGCCCCGTAGCACCCGGTGGATCGGCGGCGGTAGCCGCGGCATCTAGCGGCAGCGTTGCAGCGGCACCGGGAAGCGCGCAGCTAGCAGCTGCGGGTTCCGCGTCCGGCGTTAATCCCGTGCCGGTTGCGCGTCCGAAATGGCCTCTCTACTTAGCCCTGGCTGTGGCGGTGTGCGTGATTGCGGTTATGGGGCTGATTCTGTATCAGCGACGCGCACATGCGATTACGGAAAAGGACTCGATCCTGGTCGCAGATTTCGTGAACACGACCGGCGATGCGGTATTCGACGGCACACTGAAGAAAGCGCTGGCCGTCGATCTGCAGCAGTCGCCCTTTCTCAACGTGGTGCCGGAGCAGCAGGTGCTGAAGACCCTGAAATATATGGGCCGCGCACCCGATCAGCTCGTGACCAGCGATATCGGGCGCGAAATCTGCCAGCGCAACGGAATCAAAGCGATGATTAACGGCTCGATTGCGCTGGTCGGCAGCCAATACCTGGTCACGCTCGAAGCGATCAACGCCTCCACCGGCGATTCGCTCGGGCAGGAACAGCAGCAGGCGTCCGGGAAAGATGCGGTGCTCAGCAGCCTTGGCAGTGCGACAACGAAACTGCGCGAAAAACTGGGCGAGTCGCTGGCTTCGGTGCAGAAGTTCGACAAGCCGCTTGATCAGGCCACCACGTCTTCACTCGACGCGCTCAAAGCTTTCACGCTTGCCGACGAACGGCACAACAAGTTAGAGGACATCCAATCGCTACCGCTTTATCAGCGGGCGATCGAACTCGACCCCAACTTCGCTTTCGCTCACCTGCGCCTCGGCGTGGTCGCTGGAAACACGGACCAACCATCCCTGGCTAAGAAAGAAGTGGCGAAGGCATTCGACCTGCGGGACCGTACCAGCGAGTACGAACGTCTATACATTACCGCCTACTACTACTTCGACACTGGACAACTGGAGAAAACGATTGAGGCGTGGGAGTTGATGAAGCAGACTTATCCACGCGACGAACCCTCCCGCATCAATGTCGCGGTGGCTTATCAGGAAATCGGGCGGAACGATAAAGCTGTCGAGAACTGACTGGAGGCGATCCGCCTTGAGCCCGACACGCTGAACTGCTACCTGGTCGGTGCCCAATCCTACGCAAGGCTGGGCAGGTTCGACAATTCCGATGCGCTGCTGGCACAGGCACAGCGGCGAAACATTAAAGGCAGCTCTCTTTACCTCAATTTGGCGCGCTCCGCGCTTTTCCGCGGGGACGCCGCCACGGCAGCGCAGATGCAGGATCTGGCGAAAGCGACTCCCGAAGGCGAGTTGCGAGTACTCGAGCAGCAGGCGTCGTACGCCGCCGCACTCGGCCAGGTGTCGCGGGAGCGGGACCTGCGAGCGCAGGCAAGCGGGCGGGCGAAGGGTCTGGGTATCCCAGATTTGGCCGCGCAGCGGTTGATAGATGAAGCGGAAACTGACGCCCGGCTCGGATATTCCTCCCGCGTCGCCGAGCAGATTGATGCCGCTCTCGCGTTGTCGCGCGATCCCTCTCTGGTCGCCTACGCGGCCGATACCTCTGCCGCCGCGGCCCAGGATCAGAAAGCCGACTCGCTGCTGGCGGAAGCCCGTCGCCAGCGCCCGGAAGACACGTTCATCCAGAATGAAGTTGCTCCGCGAGTCGCAGCGCGATTTCAGATTCGCCACGGCAAGGCCGCGGCCGCAATTCAGACCCTCGCGGTTGCGCAACCTTATGAAGATGGCACCTATTTTGACAATCATCTCTTGCGTGGGGAAGCGTACCTCGCCAGCAGCCAGGCGGGCGACGCCGTTTCGGAGTTTCGCAAAGTCCTGGCACGCCGCGGCCTGTCCGTGGGATCGGAGATTTATCCACTGGCACAACTCGGCCTGGCGCGAGCCCTCGCCGCCCAGCACGACACCGCGAACGCCCGCGCCGCCTATCAGGACTTCTTTGCGCTCTGGAAAAGCGCCGATCCGGACATTCCGATCCTGAAGGAAGCGAAGGCGGAGTACGCAAAGCTGCAATAGCTGGAGAAAATCCTGCCCGCCGGTTTGCCGCGTTGGCGAAGGCAACGACGATCATCCGCATGCCGACCTGCGCGCCGGTGAACATTTTCTGGGCCAGATCTTCCAGGCCTTAAGCAACAGTTCTATATGTAATCTGTCAGGTGATGGGTGTCGTACCGGGCCCCGCTGCTGTCTTGATATTTCAGTCCCGCCTGGCGGCCGTCTGCTCCTGCCAGCCAGCCAAGGGAGTGGCCGAAGCTGCGATTTTCCCTCATGACCACGACGATATGCTCGATCCTGATTTACTCGGTTTTGGCAACGACGCCGACCGCGCCAACGGATCTTTACCCAGTAGCGATCCGGCAGCGACGGCGCCCGATGTCCCCGCGACTCCACGCAAGAAATCCCTTCGATGAATGGACATGGTTTCAGCTCCAGGAAGGATTTGAGATTCGACGGAATCAGATGCTAGCGGAGGCGGGTGGTTTGGCGTGGCAGGGTTAAAGTATTGTTAACGCTCCGGCGATCACGAGCGCGAATGGATCTGATAGAACTCCTCAGCGAGCGGCAACCGTGATTCCGGCCTGCGTCGAGCGGGCTGCAAAATCCGATGTAACCATCGTGCCGGACAACAATGAGCTTGGCACTGGCGCCCGAAGAGCCATCTTCCTTCGGAGTCAAAATTCACGGCGCGTAGAGGGATGACGCTTATCGGCTCGGGTTGTGGGAACAAGAGAATTTTCTGGTACACGATGCGTTTTCTTGTGATGATTTGATCGTCCTATGCGCATCCTTCTAATCGGCGGGAATGGCTTCATCGGGCGGTTCGCCGTGGCCGCACTGAAGCAGCAAGGGCACGCGCTCGCGGTGTTTCACCGCGGCACGATGGCGGCGCCCGCTGGCGTCGACGAGATTCGGGGCGACCGTAACCAGCTCAGCGCCAGCACTCAGGAACTGAAGCGGTTTGCTCCCGATGTCGTGATCGACCTAGTCATCAGTTCGGCTCTGCAGGCGGAAGAGCTGATGAACATCTTCCGTGGCACGACGCGACGCGTGGTCATGCTGAGCAGCATCGACGTCTACCGCGCGGTGGGCATTTCGCACGGCACGGAGACTGGGCCGACGCAGGAACTGCCCCTTACGGAGGAGTCGGAGCTGCGGCGCCATCCATACTCACCCGCGGGAATGCAGCTCATACGCAAGATCTTCTCCTGGGTCACGGACGATTATGACAAGATCCCGGCTGAGCGCGTGGTGATGAACGACCGCGAACTTCGCGGCACGGTGCTCCGGCTGCCCATGACGTATGGACCCGGCGACCCGCTGCATCGTTTCTATCCCGTGGTGAAGCGCATCGCCGACAGACGGCGCCACATCATTTTTCCCGAGACGCTGGCTGCCTGGCGTTCGCCGCGGGGCTACGTCGAGAACGTTGCCGCGGCCATTGCGCTGGCTGCCACAGATGAACGGGCAGCGCGACGTATCTACAACGTGTGCGAGGAGCCATCGTGCAGCGAACTGGAGTGGGCACGAAAGATCGGCGCGGCGATGCTGTGGGATGGAGACTTTGTCGTCCTGCCTGTTGAGCACACGCCATGGCATTTGCAAAGGCCCGGCAACGCCGCGCAGCATTGGACGGCGAGTTCGGCGCGTATCCGCCAGGAACTGGGATACCAGGAACCGGTGGCGATTGAGGAGGCAATCCAGAGGACGATATGCTGGGAGCGGGAAAATCCGCCGACCGGCTTGCTCCCTGCCCAGTTCGACTATGCGGCAGAGGATGCGGCGGCAGCAGGCCACAACAGCTGAGCTTGATAACCGAGTCTTCTTGGCACTAGCGGGTCGAGGTCGAAGTTTTCCGCAGCCGGCTAAACGTGGCTCTTGGTAATCTGCGCACCGACCGCAAAATTGAGAATTGGATTCTGAAAATTCGGCAGGTTGGGAAAGATCGATGGCAGATCTGCCGGTTGCACGCCGAACCATTGTGCCAGCGTCGCCCCGTACTGATCGAGCGAAGTGGTTGGAATCCACCGCCCCTGGTCAGTCGCATCGTCAGGCCCGCCCAGCGCCTGCGTAGGAAAGGTTCCATAGAAATCACCGCCCGCTGTCGCTCCGCCCATGATCAGGTGATGGCTGCCCCAGGCATGATCGGTGCCCGATGTGCTGTCGGGCTGAAATGTTCGCCCGAAGTCCGACAACGTGAAGGTCGTCACCTCGGGTCCCACCCCAATTTCCTGGGTCGCCTGGTAGAAAGCGTTCATCGACTGACTGAGGTCCTGGTACAGACTCGTTTGCTGATCCAGTTGATCGCTGTGCGTATCGAATCCACCCGAAGAAACGAAAAAAATCTGGCGCGGCAACCCCAGCGCCGCTCGCACCTGAATGATCTGCGCCACTTGCTGCAACTGTCCTCCCAGCGAACTTTTCGGAAACTGCGTGTTCAATTGAGTTCCCTGCGCCAGCGCTGCCGCCAGAGTCTTGCCATCCTGGATGGCATTATTCGTAGTTGTGCTCGCAGCTTGAATCAGCGAAAGCCCGGTGTCAAATGTGAGCAGGCTCTGCAGAGCCGCCATGCGCGCGTTGTCCTCGTCCGATCCGTAGAAACCGGCGAGCGGCGCGGTCGGATTTCCGCTCGACTCGATGCACCTCAACAAGAGCCCCTCGGCGAAGACGTTGGTTCCGGCAAGTGAAATCATGATCGGAAAATTTCCTCCATAAATCGACTGGATCTTGTCCGCCAGCCTTCCACCCCAGCCAACGTCGGCAAACAGATTGAGCGTAGCCGTCTGCATCTGCTGTTGTTGGTCGGCATGCGAAAAAAGATTTACCGGAACCGTCGCCTGCCCCTGTAGATATTGCTCACGCGTGGTCGGTTGCACTAGCGTACCGGCATTTGCCAGCAATGCCAGCTGACCCTGATTGAACAGGCTTTGAATCTCCGCGAGTTTGGGATGAAAGCCATACGACTCGCTAAGACTTTTCGGCTGGACCGGCAGCAACTGACCCTGCGGCAGCGCCAGCCCGGCTCGAATCGTCGCGTAGTTGGCATAGTCGCTCGTCCCGAGTGGCACAATCATGTTGTTGGCATCATTGCCCCCGAAGAGAAAGATGCAGACCAGCGCCTTGTAATCCTGCGACGTCTGTGCCAGCGCATTCACCAAGCCAAGCCGGCCAAAGCTGGCCGCAGCAACCCCCGCCGCTGCCGTGCAGCAAGTCGTCCTCAGAAATCCGCGTCGTGACATTCGAGGCATAAGCCCTCCAAGTTTCAAAGTTCACAGTTTCACAATTCGCGTCCAAACCCGGTCTCAGCAGGCATATCGCGCTTCAAACCATCGTCAGTGCTCCACCTGGAATTGCGATGAGCCTGCGGTCAGGTACAGCGCCGCCATGGCGCGTCTTTGATTATTCGAAATCGCCGAAAGCGTGCTCGTCAGAGTGCTCCGCATGCCATCGGACATCTGCCCGTGCAACATGTTCAGGGAAACCATGTCGAGCAATTTGCTCACGTCGTTGGCGGCTGCGACATACGCCGAGATGTTCGTCTTCGTTGTGCTGCTTACGCTTCCATATACCAGATCATTTACAAAATTGATTCGGGCAATGTCCGTGCTGGAATTAAAAATCTTGAACTCCGGTCCCAGCAGTTGCGTGCCCGGAATCTGATAATTCGGCGGATAAAAATTGAAAACGGAACTCGCCATGAAAGGCTGCTGTCCCATGTTCTGGGCATAATTATTCAGGTTTGCGCCGTCGGTCGTGGCGTTGAGCGCTCGCAGCACCGCTGCTATTTGGAGGACCGGTTCGCGAAGATGACCGTCGCCCGCCTGCACCTCGGTGGGATCATCTCCGCGTCTCGCTTCCGGATCCAGCAGAATCGCGCTAACGACTGCCTTCAGGTCGCCCCGGACTCCACTCCCGTTATCGTTAAAAACCTGGGTGATTCGGTTCACATAAGCCGGGCTCGGATTGCTGGTAACCAGCTTCTGGATAAGTTGCTCGGAGATAAACGGTCCCACGTTCGGATGGTTGAAAACGTTCTGCAGCGCAGCGTCGAGGTCCGACTGAATCGTCCCGCCCGCCGCCAGCGTCACCCCATTCAGAAGCAGCTTTGACGACTTGTTGTGGTGCGGGTCATAAGGAAGCATGGGGCCGCTGTAATAAGGTCCGTCATAAAACTGCGCCGTATTGCCAGGCGAAGGAGGATAGGACCACCCGGTATAAACCCCCGCGAATCCGTCCACCGTGCCCTGCGTGTAAGTCGGAATCTGGTTACCCGAGCCATCAAGCTGCGGCGTCCCGTCCGGATTCAACTGCACCAAGCCAATCGAGAAAAGCTGCATGGACTCGCGCGCGTAGTTTTCATTGGGACGGCAGCTGCTGCAGCCATCGTTATTTCCCATGTCAAGATAGTTACCCATCGCCGGGCTCAAGGTCACATCCTTCAATAAGGTGGCGTAATTGCCGAAGGCGTCTTTCTGCATCATGTTCATCCACAGCGAAAACGCCGTCGGATCGCCTATCTTGAGCGCGGAAATTACCATGATCTCCGAAAAAGCGAACGCAACGCGCTGGCGCAGCTGATCCTGTCCCTCAGTCGCATTAACAAAAAGCTGGTTCTGCACCATGCTCAAGTTATCGGTTGGACCCGGCGTCTCATAAGTCGATATCGGAGCGCTGAACTGCTGCACCAGATAGCCCTCGAGACCAGACTGTTGCACCTGCGCAATCGTGGCTGCGGTCGGACCCCAGCTCGCCTGCTCAAGGAATCGAGCGGCCACCGCTGCGCTTACCTGAGCCTGCGGCGCTGTGATCTGCTCCGCCAGTGAGTTCGAGTCCGCCGATCCCGGGTCGGGATTCTGCACCGCAACCTGCACTTGCCCCACCTGCTGGCTGGTCGCCGTACCGGTAGCGGTGAGTTGCGTTCCGTTGACGAACGTGGTCGTAAGCAACCGACCATCAAAAACCACCGCCGCGCCGTTGATGAAATTCGAGCCCTTCACCGTGAGCGTGAAGGTGCCCACATTCAACATCTGCGGCGATACTGAGGCTAGAGCCGGAACCGGATGTTCCAGCGTCGCCGTCGCCGAGTTGAAGGCGCGCGAGTCCGCCACGCTGGTCGCGGTCACTTTCACCGCATTCGGATTCGGCAGGCTTGCCGGTGCTACGTAGAGGCCGGTGGCGCTGATCGTCCCGATAGATCCGTTTCCTCCCGCCACTCCATTGACGGACCAGGTCACAGCCGCGTTGCTGGACCCCGTAATCGCAGCCGAAAACTGCTGCGATCCGCCATCCCGAACGAGCGCCGTCGCCGGCGAAACTTTTACCGCGATTGTGAGTGGCGGAAGAATTTCGAGCGAATAAGTGCTGGGGGAAACGATCGAACCCGGGTTGGGGTTCATGACCGCAATCGTTCCTTTCCCGACTTCAGCCTGAGTTGCGGCTCCGCTGGCGGTCAGTTGCGTGGCTGAGACGAAGGTCGTCTGCAAGGCGACGCCGTCCAGAAGAACCTGCGCCCCTTTGGCGAACCTCGATCCCGACACCGTCAGGGAAACATTTCCCACGGTCAGCGGATTCGGCTGCGCGCCCTGAACAACGGGAATGGGATTCTCGAGCGCCACCGCCGCCTCGCCCGAAACCAAACGGTTCACCACGCTGGTCGCTGTCACCGTGATGGCCGCATCGCTCGGAACCACCGCCGGCGCGGTGAACAGTCCCTTATTGTCGATGGTTCCCGACGTGGCATTGCCGCCTGCCACTCCATTCACTGACCAGATTACCTCGCCATCAGAAACGCTTCCCGGTGCACTATTTCCCCCTTTCGCCGGCAGCGCCTGCCGATTCTCCCCCTCGCCGCCTTGGGGCCGTGAGGGTACGACGGGCGGTCCGGAGACATCGACCGTCTCCCCCAGCCCCACAACTTCCGCCGTGAATTGCTGGGTATTGCCCGCTCGAATCTGCGATGTTCCTGGAGTCACAACCACAAATGGGCTGGAATGATTCCCACATCCGACCATCGACATCACGCTCAAACAGACGGCAAGAAGCTCGACCCACGACGTGCGCCGCACCACCAATAAGCGATTCATCGAATACCTCAGCAGTTCAAAAAATTCCTGTTCTGATTTTGGGCAGCATAACCAGAACAGAAATTTATCGATAGTGTCGCCAGTCCAATGTTGATCAGAGCAATTGGTCGTTCGCGAACGCGCCGGTAAGCGATGCAGAATGGCCCGCAGGTTCACTTAGCAAGCAGGATTAAGGACACAAATGATGAGGCCGGTTGACATCATCTGATTCGGCTGTCGTCCAGGGTGAAAACATACGCCCGCACTCGCCCGAGTGAGGATTTGCCGTGATCAGCCGGGTGTACGCCCCAAAAAACAACGTCCCAAAATCGGGACGCCATTTCGAAGACTTGCTTCGACAGCGCTGGTCCACGGGGCAGAGCCAGACGCCAGCCTTCTCGAAACCCAAGCGGCTACTTCAATCCTTCCACCAGATACAGGTCTGAAAGCGTGCGATGGTATCCGTAAACGTACGTCTTGCCATCGGGAGTGATCAGGATCGGACCGATGGTTTCGATGCCCGCCGGATCGACCGGCGTTAGTTCCTTCCACACTGTTCTTTGCCCGCTCGACAAATCGAAACGGTAGATCTTAGCCGGGAGTTCGCCCGGACGATAGGTATAGAGCGCTCGCCCATCCCGGTTCCATGCGATAGGTTCGTCGCCCACCGGAAATCCCCGGATCACGCGCGCTGTTTCGCCAGCCACCGAATACAAATATCCCTGCTGATCCGGCCCAATAGCCGCCACGAACTGGCCGTCGCCCGAAACAGCGAACGCCATCGCCGACATTCCCTCCGGAGAAATTGGCCGAGGATTCCCGCCGCCCGCCTCTTGCACGTAAAGCCGCACGCCCTTTCCCGGCTCGTTGCCCGAGAACACCAGTCGTTTCCCGTCCGGGAGCCAACGCGCCCAGATGTGATTGATATCATCGTGCGTAAGCGCATGCGATTCTCCGGCTTTTGTAGGCAACAGCGAAAATTGCGCTGGAGATCCCGGAGGTTGTGCAATCACCCATTTCTGATCCGGAGACAAAGCCACCGCAGTGCCTTCCCCAAGTCGAACGCCGGGTGATCCATCCGTGCCGCGAAGATAGACGGCATAAGTCCACTCGCCCGTTCCCCGGCTCAAGACCGCACCTTCGCCTTCTTCGTCGAACAGTATGCTCTTACCGTCGGCTGAAATATCAGCACAGTAGGAATAATCGAGCCATGAAAGATCGTGTTCTTTCGGCTGGTCGCTCGAATTCCCGACCAGTTCCCTGCGCCAGCTGGCACGGGTTAAAAGCACGCGCCCGTCTTTCCAGATATCGAGTAAGGTCAGCGTCCCCGGCATCCGTGCCACCAGCCGCTCACTCCCGGAAAGCGAGACCGCGTAAAGAGCGCGATCGATGCCGATGCGAGTGGCCGTAAACCAGATTTCGCTCCCGCTGCTTGACCACGTCATGCCCTGCACGCTTAACCAATTGCTGGAGAGAGTTCTCTTGTGCCCAGCCAGGTCAACCACGCCCACCGAACCGCTGTCGTCGCCCTGAATCGGATGGTCCAGAAAAGCGACTTGATCTCCCTTGGCCGAGACCCTCGGATGGCTGATCCAGCCGCCCGTTTCGTACAGCACTTTTCCCACCGGATACTCCAGCCGGTTTCTACCTCCCAGGTCACGCACCACCGCGATACTTTCCCCGTCCGGCCCCCAATCAGCCGCTTGCACATTATCCAGAATTTCGCGCGGAGCTCCTCCGACGAGCGGCGCGCGCGCCAGCGTGCCCACATTCACCCAGGTTCCAACCGGATTGTTGGACAGCGCAACCGCCATTTCACCCGTCGACGATACCGCCAGCAGCTCGCTGCGACTGAGTCCGACCGCACGGGAATCGGGCGCTTCCGGACGTGTCGTAAACACCTCCACCGGATTACCCTGCCAGGCCGCGCTATAAAGGATGGTGTGTCCATCCGGCCCGAACCGGGCCGAGCGGATCGACCCGCGTCGGAAAGTCAGTTGCCGGTATTGGGGAGGAGGCGCCACGCGCTGCCACAGCAGCCTTCCGAATAAGGCGCCCAGCGCGAAGCTGCCAAGAAAGCCGAGCGCCAGCAAAACGCCGCGGGCTCGGTTCCCTGCCGATTTGGTTTCGCTCCTGGCAACAGCCTCCGCTCTGGTGCTCGCCGCGACTCCCGATACGCTACGCTGCCGGACGCGTTTCAGATCGGTGCGAATTTCTGCAGCCGATTGATAGCGAAGGTCGAGATCTTTCTCCAGAGCCTTCTCGATAACCTCACCGAGCTTCGCAGGCAGTAGCGGATTCAGTTGTCCGGGAGCCGACGGTACCCGGTTAAGGATGGCCTCGAAAATCACTCCCGACGTCGCCCCCGAAAACGGTTGGCGCCCGGTCGACATCTCGTAAAGCACCACCCCAAGCGAAAACAAATCGGTGCGCAGATCCAGTTCCTCTCCCCGCGTCTGCTCCGGCGACATGTAAGCCACCGTGCCAACGGCGGAACCCGGATTCGTGAGCTGATCCTCAGGCGCCACGGTAACCGCCTCAGCTTCTTCCCCGGTTAACTGGGTTTTCCGCACTTTCGCGAGCCCAAAATCGAGCACCTTGGCTTGGCCGCGCTTGGTCACGAAAATGTTTGCCGGCTTTACGTCGCGATGGATGATGCCTTTGGCATGAGCCGCATCCAGCGCGTCTGCAATCTGGATTCCGAGGTCCAAAACTTGATCGGCCTTCAGGGCCCTGCCCTCGGTGCGATGCTTCAGGGTCTCGCCCTCGAGCATTTCCATGACAATGAAGGCCTTGCCATCTTCTTCGCCGATGTCGTAAACCGTGCAGATATTGGGATGGTTCAGGGCGGAAGCAGCCTGGGCTTCGCGTCGAAAACGGCTCAAAGTTTGCGGATCTCCCGCTACTTCATCGGGGAGAAACTTGAGCGCAACAAAACGGTGCAGCCGCACATCTTCTGCTTTATAAACTACTCCCATCCCGCCGCCGCCGAGCTTTTCGATGACGCGGTAGTGCGAAATGGTTTCGCCGATCATCCGAGAAAAATCTTACGTTCCCCCCGTCGTCAAGTCAACGAAAGCTGCGCAGTTAGGCGCAGTTAGCGCAGTTATCCGGATGCCAAATATCACAGGCAGTTTTAACAAGCCAACCTTGCAGGTTTTACCTGTCTTTCTCCGCAATTAAGCAGAACTGAAACATCACGCCGCGCCAGCCGCTTGAAATTGCCGTAATCGACTTTACTCAGGCCATCGGGCTATTGCTGCGCCACGTGCGCCGGGGCGGCCGCCTCGCACGAGCTTCGCTCCTCGCACGGCGTCTCCCTGATCGGCACCTGGATGGCCCGTCCTGGCAATGGCCTGGGCTCCTCTATCGGGCCTTGGTCTGGTCTTCCCGGGACTGGGCCGAATTTGCGCCAAACCCGTCAAGCTGGCGACGCACACTGCGGCGAGCACAACAGCGGCACACAACCGGGGTCCATAGAATCGGAGCGATGGCATTGAGGCCTCCGGAGATCGACTAAGGACGGTCGCGAGCGATTCTAATGCAGCCATCAGTTGCATGTGACCTCGCATCCTGGGCACGACGGATTCGGTCACATGTCACCCCGACAACGGTGCCTGATCGTTGGGTCATGGCCAATCGTTGTGAATCAGCGAGAGGCTGTTTCGGCGACTTTTTGTGCGAAGGATGAAGGATCGCGGCTGCCGCACCTGCGTATTTGATCGTTCGGGCTCGTATTCGGCGGCTTCCCGGTAATGTTTGGAGGCGCGGGGCGGAATCGAACCGCCGATGAGGGTTTTGCAGACCCTTGCCTTGCCACTTGGCCACCGCGCCCTTTGTTATTCAGTCTTGCCCGACGCTCTGCCTTACCTCGGCACTCAGGATGATGGCTTGAGCAATCTCTCTCATCGGTCGCTTTTTCTGCTGGCTCTGGCGCTGCAAAGCCAGGTAGGCGTCGCGCTCGCCGAGTCCCAGTTCCCGTTGCAGAATGCCCTTGCCGCGCTCGACCAGCTTCCGTGTTTCCAGTTCCATCAGCAGATCAGAATTCTGTCTCTCCAGGCGCGAGATCCCGATATCAGCACCGGGCAGACATCCTACGCTCGAAAGCAGCTTGACTTCCCGGAGACTGTATTGGCGGGGTCTAGCGTGCTGCAAGTTGATCAAGCCGAGCAATTCCTTTCGGGCTAGCAACGGTACCGACACAAATGTCTCGCCAGGATCGATTGACCATTGATGAAAAATCCTCGCCGCAGACTGCTGCCGTCTGTCGCTCGAAATGGCCAATGGAACCCGATGTTCCGCCAGCAAGGCGGTGTAACCTTGCCCCAGCGGGAGTTTCGCGTGCTTCGGCTCCTCCTGATCCAAATGTTTCCAAACCCAGAGCGCCAGTTCGGCGCCGTTCCGGACGTAGATGAAGCAGCCGTCGCAATTGACGAGCGCCATAACGAAACTCACGGTGGCGGCCAGCGTCTCATCCAATGTATCGCCGTGGGCAATATGCCCGCCGATTTCATGTAGCCATTCAACATCGGTCTTAATCTGTGCTTGTTGCGTATCCACTGTGGTCATCCTTCCCTGAGACGCTTCTTGATTGTGGCCTCCTGTTCAGCAAGTCAGCCGCCTCCCCTTCGCCTACTGTGGCTTGGCACTTTCTGCAATTCCAATCTTCGCGGCGCCTTCCGGTCCTGGCGCGATCGCAGCAAACAGCGACTCGGTCCTCCCGGTTGCTGAAGTTCGGTTCACGGTGAACAGCCAGAAATTCTCGAAACGATCCTGCAGACATCTGGTTTGGAACAGACCCTGCGACTTATGTTCCGCGATCACCCAATCCACGACGATCTGATAGGAGAGCGATTGCTGATAACCAAAGCGAGCATTTCGGTCAAACTGAAATAGCGGGTGGAGTGAGTCGGTCGCCGTAAGTGGATATCCGGATAGCGACTTGTAGGGCGCAGGATCCCCTCCGCCGGCCTGCGCGCCCAGTACGATCGGACGCTCTCCTGCTGGAAGGAGTTCAATTGCTTCGAGAGCAAGAATCGAAGCCGCTTGGTGTTCCCCATGAGTCTGTTCTGATGGCAGCAGGACAAAAACGAAATCGTAATGTCCCTTGCTCAATCGCTGTTCGAGGACACGCAGAATTCGCTGTTCGTGCCACCGATGGAGGGCTTCACCGGCGTTGATCGTAAAATGATCATCTTTCTCGTTCAGGAACCACTGGTGCTGAATGCCGAGGATTCTGCCAGCCCGTCGCGCTTCCTCTTTGCGGATACCAGGGAGTCGGGCTCTGCCAACTGCTTCGTTCGTCAGGTCGATCCCGTAGTAAGGAACCGCCAGAGAGGAATATCGGTAGCCGGCTTCACCGTCGGTGATAATTACCTGATCGACTATCCCAAAGAGTTCTTTGCTGATTCGATAAATCGTACCAGCCACTTCGTATTCGTCGTCCGGGTGAGCGACGACCAGCAAAACTCGAACCGGTTTTCGCTCCACCTCCCGGGGCGACGCACCATTCTGAGCCGACATCGCGCCGGTCAATAGTGCAATCACGAGGAACGCTAGAAAGGGTTGGGGCTTCATGCAAAATATCCAAGAACAGCCAAGTCGATCGCGGTTGAAAAACGCTCAAGACAATTCGAAAGAAATGAAGCTGGGCATGCATCGACAGCGAAGTTGAACCTGATCGCGGATGGCAAACACTCTGGAATCTCGCATTGGGTAAGTATGTCTATAAATATGATAGTCTAACGTGGCTTGCGGAGCAAGGTGGTGTCAACCGGGCGAACCGGGGACACCCGGCAGGACTTACAAGGCCGCGGAGCTGCGCAGCACACAAAGGATACCTCCATGCATATCGCTTCTGGCGCGAAACTGGCCGTTGTAACCCTAATCATCTTTGCCGTCACCCTTTTGGCGTCGGGACAATCTGTAGATGGCACGTGGGACGCGACCGTCACCGTGAACAATGTTTCGGTTCCATTCAGGATTGAAATCGACGGTACTGGAGCCGATGTGCATAGTTACTTCTTTAATGGCGACGACCGAGTCAACCGGTCGAACAGTGGGACGTTCCAGAATGGCTCTCTGGTGCTGATTTTCGACAGTTATGCCACGAAGCTTGAAGCGACCCTTAATAATGGAATCTTGACCGGAACCTACGCCGGAGGTTCAGGAAATACTTATGCATTCCAGGCGAAGCGGCATGAACCATCGCCCGTTGCGAGCAGCGACCAACATGCACCGGATATTTCCGGGCTTTGGGAAATTCAAGTCAAGAGCCCGAAGGGGGAGTCGGCTTGGCACTTCGTCGTAAACCAGGCGGGTGCAAAGATCGATGCAGCAATTCTGCGGGTTGATGGCGATACAGGAACCCTCTCGGGAAATTTCAAGGACGGCAAGTTTATCCTCAGTCACTTCACCGGAGAGCGGCCGTTTTACGTCGAAGTGACGCCTCGATCCGATGGCAGCCTCGAATTGCAGATCGCCAGCTTTCATGACACGCAAAACCTGGTAGCGCTGCGACCGGCGGAGGCACGAGCCCGAAATCTTGCTCCACCCGATGACCCAACCGAGCACACAAAACTGAAGGATCCCACCCAGCCGCTGCGTTTTTCCTTTCCGGATGTGACCGGCCACGTCGTGTCCAACACTGACGACCGATTTCAGGGCAAAGTGGTGTTGGTCAATATAACCGGAAGTTGGTGCCCGAACTGCCACGATGAAGCCCCTTTTCTCGAAGAACTCTACCGCAAGTATCACGCTCTGGGACTTGAGATTGTCGCCCTCGACTTCGAACCGGCAGAACAGCTGAAGAGCCTCTCAAGAGTCCGCGCCTTTATCAAGCGCTACGGCATCGAATACACCTACCTGATCGCAGGGGAACGAGATCAGCTAAACGAGAAGATTCCACAGGCCGAAAACCTGAATGCTTGGCCCACGACGTTCTTCGTTGGCCGAAATGGCCTGGTGCGTTCGATCCACACTGGTTTTACCAGTCATGCGAGCGGCGAGCTGGATTCGCGTTTGAGAGATGATGTGCGAAACGAGATCGCACAATTGCTTTCGGAGAACATTCATGTTGCAAAAGGCGGAAACTGAGATTCGGAGTTTTTACCAAAGTCGGAAAGTGCGTCGACCCGACTGGTTTCCATATCTTCAGAGATAGCAGGATTCAGACAGCCAGTGTGGGTCTTAATCCTTTTCGGAGTCAGTCATGATAAGCCGTAGAAGCTTCCTCGTGTCCGCCGCGGCCGCAGCTGGTGTCGCGGTTGCACAACCAGTTCTCGGAAAGGTGGCCGGCCGAGACCCCCTCACCCACAAAGAGCGCGTAGACCGTGCACTGGCCGGACAGGACGTAGACCGTCCGCCATTCACGCATTGGCATCACTTCGGACCTCAGACTCCCGAAGAGCACGCCCAGGCCACGCTGGATTATCACTGGAAGTACAAGACGGACATCGTGAAGGTGATGAGCGATTATCCATACCCAAAGCCCGTAGGCAACTGGTATGAGCTGAAGGTTCTGGACAGCCCCTTCCCCGAGCAGATTCGCGCCTTGGAACTGGTCCGAGACGGATTGCATGGAGACGCGTATATTCTCGAAACTGCATTCAATCCCTGGCAGGTCGCCGTCAAACTTTCGTCGAAGGAGGAGGTTGTTCGCCTCCAGCAGGTGGATCCGCAGCGACTGCTCGACGCCCTTGATGTACTGACACAGTCACACATCAACCACGCAAAGCGCGCCTTTGTTGCGGGTGCTTCGGGGGTCCTGTTTTCGATTGCGAACGCCAACCGCGCGGAACTCTCGCCGGCGGACTACGCTAAATTCAGCGCGCCCTTTGACAAGCACTTTTTTGCAGCGACCGCCAGCGCCAGGCTGAACTTCCTCCATCTGCACTGGGAAAACGAATATGTTGACCAGTTTGTGGACTTCCAGGCCCCGGTAGTCAACTGGTCCGTCCAGTCCAGCGGCGTGTCGGTGCGCACAGTGCGCAGCAAGTTCTCGCAGACGCTTGCCACCGGAATCGATGAGAAGAACTACAAGGATCTTTCCTCGGATCAGATCCGCAACCAATGGCAGACCGCCAGAAATGTGGCTGGCAGCAAGTTCATTCTGACACCGGGATGCTCAGTCCCCAATGACAGCACCGACGAGGAACTGTCTCGACTTCCTCGGGTGGTCGGAGCGTGAGCACCGGGCGGACATCAATGCGGCAGTTTCGGCCTCCGAACTCCGTACAGCCAGGTTCAGCCAGGGCGCTCAGAATGGCGGCGATCATCACGGTGAGATCATCCCCTGCGGGCGCGAAAAGCGGTCCGGGACAAGCTCCTGTTAGCGCCCAGCCCGGGCCCGAAGATTGTGCCCCCAGCAGCGTAGCGAACGCCGCTCCCCAGGGTCTTCGGCGGAATCGTGATCGGCTCGCCCGAGATGGTCTTCAGAAAAGCTTCTTGACGAACGCGACCGAAGCGGCGGCGACCGCGACGGCGGACGCGATGATCTCGTACATCCGTGGCGACTGAAACCGGAACATCTCCTGGATTCGGAACCAGGAAATCACTTCCGACTTCGTCAGTACGATACCGCAGCCAATGCCCAAGCATGAGGATGCGCGCCAGCCAGCCGATTCCGGACTGCCTTTGACCCTCGCCAGTTGTGGATTCGTTTGACGTTGTTTCTTACAAGAACAGCTGAAGAAGAAAATGGGGGGTGCGATAAGACGATTTCCTGCACTCCACTTGTAGACGGCTGCGATCTTGGACGCATTCAGATTCGGAAATCCCCCAGCGCGAGTGGGCCACACCGGAGTCGGGAATGGATGCGGGCTCTTTACGGAGAATCGATTCTACGGCCACTTTCGACGCAGGCAGGCCTCTTTGTTCGAGTGCAGTCACCCGATTCTCTGCGCACCGAAAACCCGAATCGCATACGTTGTCTACAGGCTCAGTACACTATTTTTGTCTACAAGTTCAGGGCAGCGTTTTGGACGGCAAGATACAAGTTGAGTGCCACAAACCGGGGTTGTCTACAGGTTGGGTACAGCTCGACATTCAGTTTTCCTTAGTGAAGAATCGGGGTAGCCGAGGCTGCTACGCACTTCCACGAATCACCGTTTTGAATCCAGGTGTCGACGAAGCGATTTCGTCGTACAAACGCTTTCCCGCTTTCGAAACCACTTTCACGAAAGACACCGGTCGCGATGGCGACGTTGCCAAATATCCGCACCTTGATTGACTCCGGATCGGCTTGTTGATTCGAAGACGGCTTCGCCCTATTGATTCCTGTCAGAAATCCACTTTTTGATTCCATGCTGCCGTCGTCATTGACCAACACTATAGAATCATGAAGTATTCCACCCAATGCTGTACCATTGCGAGACTTATAGGCTTGGTTCCATGCCTTCTCCATGGCAATCACCTTGGATTCGCCACCGCTATTCTCTCGAGCCACTACCGTCATAGTCATGGCACAGGTCAGGACAAGAACAAGAAGCATCTTCATATTGCGCCGCGTCGCAGGCTCGGTATTGGCCATAGACACAAGACTAGAACCAAACGGGTTACATAGCGATGTACGAAGGTACAATGTGCCGTGATAGCGTACCAAGATTGTCGGCGACCTGGGAGTCCGAAGGAGGCGATCCGTGCCTTCGCCGGAGATGACATCGCGGGGCGAGATACCACGACTTCGACAAGAATTTCTGCTGCGGCTAGAGCCGTGCTCCGCGCATTGCGAGACGTACGAGAGGTCGACTTTTGAAAGGGGCGGTCGTGAGAGTCCAGTAGCAACCGAACGTTAACCCTCGATTCGCCCTACGAAGCTTTTCGCCTTCTTAGCAGTACATCGTTGAAGCAAGTACCAGACTACCGCTCCCACACTGGAGTAGCTGTTCAAAGTTGCTCACTCTCTCAGATTCTCGGAAAAGTTTTCAACATCTGTTCGCCACGGCGGGAATTAGAACGGTCAATTCTGTCTACTCGCACGCGCGCAAGTGGGGGGCGATCAGGCTTATCGCGGACAGACCGAAGTGATCCGGGAGTGCGCGTCTCAAGCCCAGGACTGTACCCGTCGGCGCTACCCTTATAAGGATCGTATTGACGATACGACCGCCGGCAAAGAACCCTGTCACCGCGATCAATGCGATCACTGCTGCTCCGCAAGTCCTGAGATCGCGTGGCCGGAAGTGCAACCTCCGGCGTATGCGGTGCCGAACCCGACCGGGAAACCACCCACAACGATCGAGACAAATCCTTTAAGCGGGGGCAATGCAGACCACGTGAACAGCGGCCAGGCGCCGGCCCGGAGAGATCGCGGACGCCGAGTTTCATTATTATAGAGCCAGTCTGGTCTGTTCCGAGATTGCGACCTGCGCTCCACCCCAGTGCGAAGCGAAGAAACCGCCAACCAGAATGCCGTCCGCAAAAAGAAGATTCCAAAGGCCGGTGCGTTTCCAGTCGTAACGAAAATACTCGATGTGGCCGGAGAAGATCGCCGGACAACAGATGACTCAGATTGCTGGAGACTCCGAACACCTTGTTGCCAAGAATCAAGAGCGCAGGCACCAAGACCGTGGAATGACCACCGCAGCAGAGAACGGGCCCGATGAGCTCCCATGCTCTAGTATATCCATCGACTATCTTGTATACTTTGGGGAGTTCAGGCTGCAACGCCACTTTCGCCGTGGTTGGCGATGGCCGCGGCGGTGTTTCGCGATCCCTTTTGTCCGGAAGAAGTGGTTCCTGTAGTGGATCGCAGCGACCTTGATCATTTTGCATTGGTTTTATCTGTTCGTGCCTGCACGGACGACCAGCGAGCTTTCGACGCAGCCGATTCGGGCGAAGAGGAAGCACCCACAGCTTCACGCCACCTTCTCCCCGGAGACCGCAAGCTGTTATTTAGTTAGTTGAGACGCAAGACCCGTGCTGGAGTCGTGACAGTAGCGTTGCAGCGAGCCGTTAGCGAAATTGATCAACCGGGGAGATTTCAAATGAGTCATATCCTTTCGGAAGTACTCGCCTCAAACAGGTCCTACGCTTCGATTTTCGGAGACAGGAGCAAACTGGCTATGCCGCCAGCCCGCCGCTTCGCAATTCTCACCTGCATGGATGCCCGGCTCGATCCTGCCAAATATGCCGGCCTAGCGGAAGGCGACGCGCACGTGATCAGGAATGCGGGGGGACGGGCTAGCGACGATGCCATCCGGTCCCTCATAATCAGCTACAAGCTGCTCGGCACGCGCGAGTTTTTTGTCATCCATCACACTGACTGCGGGATGGAATTTTTCACCAACGAGGTCATACGCGGACTGCTGGCTTCGAGTCTGGAGACTGCGGAATTGACGCCCGATGGCTTCCGCGACGTCGGCCATGGTCCGGGATCTAGCGCTGGGGAATACATCGAGTGGCTGACCATCCGCGATCAGGCAAAGGCTGTTATCGACGATGTAGAGCGCATTCGCAACCATCCGTTGGTTCCGAAGTCGATCCCGCTTTACGGATTCATCTATGACGTTCGTTCCGGAAAACTGACGGAAGTGGAAGGCGCCAGCACAATCGGGAAAGCCGCCTGATTACGGCGCGAGTTCGATTTGTTCCTCCCCCCGGCATTCATTGCACGGACTGACGCGGTCAGCCAGAAGACGATTGGCGAACGGACCGAATCTGTCCTTTTGGCGCGAAGGGCGATGGAAATCAGAATGAAGTTCAACTACTCCTGGGGAAAAACGCGCAACGATTTGCTCGCCGGCGTTACCGTCGCCGCTATCTCTTTGCCACAAGCCATGGCTTACGCGCTCATCGCCGGGGTCGATCCGCGCTTTGGGCTGTATTCCGCCATTGTGGTGACGCTGGTAGCCTCAATCTTTGGTTCGTCCTCGCACTTGATTAACGGTCCGACAAATGCAATTTCGCTTGTGGTTTTCAGCGCTCTCGGGTTCTTCAATCCCGACGCTCGGCTCGAAGCCTACCAAGCCATGTTCTTGTTGGGGATCATGATTGGCTGCATCCAGATCCTGATCGCGATATTCAAACTCGGAGATTTGACTCGCTACATCTCAGAGTCTGTCGTGATCGGCTTCATGGCCGGAGCCGGCACTTTGGTTGGACTGACCCAGCTGGGCAACCTGACCGGTTTGCGCGATCGTGGGACGGGGCATCAGCATGTGCTTTACCGCATTTGGCTCACGCTCAGCAGCGGCCACGTGAATCCGCGAGCCTTTGGTATCGGTGCAGGAACCATTGTTCTCGTCATCCTGCTGAGACAATTGGCGCGCAAATATCGTCTGCCACAATTTGACATGCTGACGGCATTGATCATCGCGGCGCTAGTGGCGGCGGCCTTCGGCTGGTCTGAGCCAGCGCTTGATGGAACGACCGTTATCTCCGTTGTCGGGAGTGTCCCGCGGAATCTCCCGGTGCCGCACATTCCTCAGATTCAGTTCTGGTGGGTGAAGGAATTGTCGGGAAGCGCGTTGGCCATTGCTTTTCTTGGACTCCTGGAGGCATTGGCGATCGCCAA
>Ga0181522_10000476_pt1 | contig 29966 bp, 22 predicted proteins | sample PEATcosm2014_Bin_27_FD_121103 | JGI IMG/M metagenome (GOLD analysis project Ga0181522, IMG submission 121103) | Peatland microbial communities from MTU Mesocosm Facility, Houghton, MI, USA - PEATcosm2014_Bin05_10_metaG | ecosystem: Environmental > Terrestrial > Soil > Wetlands > Peat | place...
CTTTCACGATTCCGGGAAAGGGGCCCGAGACGCAGGCGGAGCGCCATGGTTTCATCGCGCTCGGCCGCATTGAAAGCTATTCCGCAGGCGTCGTTTTCCGCCACGAACAGACGCTTGCCAGGCCGAAAGCCGACAGGCTGGATCTACTGCGCGCAACAAAAGCCCATTTCGGGCAAATTTTTATGTTGTACGACGGAGAAGGCAGAGTCGATAGCGATCTCCGATCAGCAACCGCCGACAAACCTCCCGATATCGAGCTCACCGACGAATACAACGTCCTGCATCGCGTCTGGAAGGTATCCAATGCGTCGGTGATTGCCTCCGTGCAAAAGCAGATGCGAGACAAAAAGTTGATCATCGCCGACGGCCACCATCGTTACGAGACGGCATTAACCTATCGCAATGAACGCGTGGCGGAAGCCGAAACCGGATCAGGTCTCCCTGTGGCCTACGACTCCGTGATGATGACCTTCGTAGATATGGATGGCCCTTCTACGGATGGTCGAACAAAACCTTCTCCAGGTCTTCTGATTCTGCCGACCCACCGCGTGGTGTCCGGCCTGCGATCGTTTTCCCTGGCAGAACTTCAGGCCGAGGCCAAAAGGTACTTCAACGTGGAAGAAGTTGATGCCGATATCGACGCAGGGCGCGCCACCGCGATTCTGCAGCAGGCAGGACAAGCGGGCACCGCGTTGCTCGCGATAACGGCCGACGGTGCACTTCTGCTGCATTCCCCGAAAGCCATTGGCTCCAGTCTTTTCGGCAAGCTTTCCCTTCGCCAACAAGCACTGGACGTTGTGCAATTGCACAAATGCCTGCTGGAAGGCGCTCTGAAGATCTCGGAGGAGGCCATTCGCAATCAGGAAAACGTTTCTTATTGCCGGGAGGCCGCCGACGCTCTGGCGCAGGTGCGGAGCGCAAAGGCCCAGGCAGCATTCCTCATGAACCCTGTGTCCATCGATCAGCTCCGCCACTTAGCGTTCGCCGGTGAGGTGCTGCCCCAGAAGTCCACCGATTTCTACCCTAAATTGTTAAGCGGGCTGACGATCTATGCCTTGCAGTAGCAAACTGCAGTTCTCGGTTTCCGCGCATCGGTTCCTCGGAACCAGCCTTCCACTGGTGGCTGGGAACCGCGAACGGAGACCAGGTTCCAGCAAGTGCCCTTGATCACCACAAACCAGACCTCTACGAAGTGTCTAGCCATGCTGCTGGCCACTTTTGCGCTTCTTTCAGCGTCGTTCTCCGCCGATGAAAAGCAACTGTCGGTCTACTCTTCCGTGGCGATCTACAGACTTCCGGTTCTGGAGCGTAACGGCCATGACTATGTCGGCCTGCTCGAACTTCTGGAACCGCTTGGCCGCGTGAGCAGCGAGGCCAAAGGGCAGGTCTTAAAGCTTCGCTATAACGCGGTGGATGCCGAGTTTCTCGAAGGAAAGACGCGGGCCAGAATTCGGGGCCAGAACTTCGACTTCTCGAACCCTGTCCTCATTGAAAACTCGCGCGGATTGGTTCCATTCAACTCACTGGGCGCGTTACTGCCGCGTTTTCTCGGAAACCAGGTGAATTTTCGCGAAAGCGCTCGTCGCTTGTTCATAGGCGACGTCGGCATACAGATCAGTCTCAAGATGGAGACAAGCAATCCACCGCGCCTGGCGCTGAGCTTCACCGCTCCGGTGAATCCGACTATCTCGACCGAACCTGACAAGCTGAGGATGATCTTTAAACGGGACCCGGTTGTGTCTCCCGGAAGCCAGACTGTTTCTTTTGACAATAAAGTCATCACGCAGGCGAGCTACTCCGAAACGAACGGCGACGCAGAATTAGATGTGGCTGCAAACGGCGCGCTGATGGCCAGCTTCAGCAATGATCGCAAGACGATTGTGATTTCGGCTCCCCGGCAAACGCCGACAGGATCGCAGAATCCGGCCACCATCGCGCCACCCCCAACAACTTCAAGTAATACATCAGGAACTGACGATAACAACAACAATAAAAGGATCACTGTTCATCGCATTCTGGCCGTGGTTGATCCTGCACATGGCGGCGACGAACGCGGCGCTGCACTGACGGACAGTCTCTCCGAGAAAGAAGTCACGCTCGGATTTGCGCGTCTGCTGCGACATGAACTTGAAAATCGAGGTTTCGCAGTGAATTTGCTTCGCGACGCCGATACCACTTTATCTGCTGATCAGCGCGCCGCTACCGCGAACCTGGGACACGGTGGAGTTTATATCTGCCTGCATGCCGTCTCCGAGGGCAGCGGCGCAATCGTGTACACATCGCTTATTCCAGCGGAAGAACCAAGCAAAGGAGCTTTTCACGCGTGGAATGCGGCCCAGGCGCCGGTTTTGCCTCTCAGCCGGACCGTCTCAACGGCGATCGTTGCTGAAATGCAGAAGAGAAAATTTCAGGTTCAAACATCTTCTGCCTCGCTGCGGCCGTTGAACAATGTGGTCATGCCTGCGGTCTCGGTGGAACTGGCTCCTGGCCCGAACGGCGTGTCCGATCTGACTTCTGCGAATTATCAGCAACGGGCCGCGGCAGCCATCGCCGACGCTATAGTTTCCGTTCGTGACCGGCTGGAGGTCCAGCCATGATTCCGAAGTCTCTTCTGGTCGGCGTCGCCATACTTTTGGTGCTCGTTGTAGCGATGGGAGTCTATTTGCGCAACATGCGCATACGCGCGACGGAAACGGAGCCTCCGACAGCCAGCGCTCTGCCTGTGACGCCTCCTGCGTCAGGCCCTACCGAAACTGTGACACTCTATGTTGCCGACGATGCGGCTGGCATCCTACGGCCGCAATCGGCAACGATTCCTCTTCCGGGCGGACGCGAGCAGCGAGCCGAGAGCCTGCTGCGGGCGCTCCTGCGCATTTACCAGCAGCCTGGAGCCGCCCATCCGTTAGCAGCTGAATCGGACATCCGCAGCATCTACCTGATTGATTCTGGCGTGGCCGTTGTTGATCTGAATGCTGCTCTTGCCGATCATCATCGTTCCGGAATTCTTTGCGAGCAGCTCACGGTGAATTCGCTGATCCAGACCCTGGCTGCCAATGTGCCGGGCATTCAGCGCGTGACCATTCTGGTCGAGGGAAAGTCGCGAGACACCCTCGCGGGACACGCAGACCTGACCGAAGCGTTCGACGTGACCACGGTTGAGCAGGCGGACGACCAGTAAGTCGTTTCCGTTCGACGTAGGCTGTTCGATCACTCGCGAAAACGTGCGGCACACAGTCAAACACACTCCCCGCCCGAGAATGCCGGGGCACCGAGGCCTTGAAGTGTTTCAATTGAAGCTTCGTGATCCATAGAACGCGCGGTTGAAAGTAACACCCCTGGCCCTACCCGCGCCGGTACCTGACCGACGGCTCGAAGAGGTTTGCGGGCAGCGCAATGCCGGCGGATCTCAGTTTTTCCTCGAACCTTGGACGGATGCCTGTGGCGGTGAACGTCCCCAGCACGCGGCCTTCGGGCGAGAGTCCCTGCTTCTCGAAGAGGAACACATCTTGCAGGCTGACGATGTCGACTTCCATTCCGGTGATCTCGGTGATGTGCGTCACGCGGCGGCTGCCGTCGCTGAAACGTGCCATCTGCAGCACCAGTGTGATCGCCGAGGTGATCTGTTTGCGGATGGCTTTTTCGTGCAAATTCACGTTGCCCATCATGGCCATGGTCTCGAGGCGCGCAATAGCATCGCGCGGACTATTCGCGTGAAGCGTGGTCATCGAGCCGTCGTGGCCGGTGTTCATGGCTTGCAGCATGTCGAGGGCTTCGTCGCTGCGGACCTCGCCGAGGATGATGCGATTGGGACGCATCCGCAGGCTATTGATTACCAGTTGCCGTTGGAGGATGGCGCCTTTGCCTTCGGCGTCAGCGGGACGACATTCGAGGCGAACGACGTGGCGTTGCTTTAGCTGCAATTCAGCGGAGTCCTCGATGGTGACTATGCGTTCCTTCTCGGAGATACAGCCGGAGAGCACATTCAGCAGCGTCGTCTTGCCCGCACCCGTGCCACCCGAGATGAGGATGTTGAGGCGAGCTTTGACGGCTCCGCGGAGCAACTCAAGCATAGGTTGCGTAAGCGTTTGGGTGGCCAAAAGATCCTGTTCGGTAATCGGGATGTGTCCGAAGCGGCGAATGGAAAGATGCGGACCGTCGATTGCGGCGGGAGGAATGATCACGTGCACGCGGGATCCGTCGGCCAGGCGAGCGTCAACCATGGGCGTAGATTCGTCGACACGACGGCCGATTGCGGATACGATCTGGTCGATGACGCGCATCAGGTGGGCGTTGTCCTTGAAAATGACGGGAGATTCTTCGAGGACGCCGGCGCGCTCGATGTAGATTTCGTTGGCGCCGTTCACCAGGATGTCGCTGATGGTCGGATCCTGAAGCAGGGGTTCGAGCGGACCGAGACGGAAGACCTCATTCAGGATCTCGAGCGAAAGGAGATCTTTTTCCGAAGGGGGCAGTTCTGTTGCGAGCTGCTTCGGAGCGCCCGTAGGAAGTAGCGTTTTCAAATTTGAGGCCAGTTGCTGAATCACCGCGTACACCTGGCGCCGCGTTTGGTCGTCCGGTGGTGTCGCCACTTTGTCAAAATCGATGAAATTTAGCAGTTCGCGATGGATTCCGATTTTCAGGTTCTGATAAGCACGCAGGTCAGGGCCGACTTCCTTCTCTTCTGTTGCGAGCGGCGGTCTCGTGACTGGCGGATTCGACATTGCTTTAGATTTTCTTCTCCAAATTTCCTTGGGTTGGTGATGATTAGTGTAACGCAGCGCCGGCGAGTGAATCCCGAACTACGCCGCCAGCCTGCTTTTATAGGGCGTGGCAACTTTTCCTCTCAGCCCTCGTCGTGGTAGATGTGGAAGTATGAAATTCCACACCGAATACCTCACGCTGCATACGAAAACAAAGCGAGCGTACATTCATCTGACGCCACAGGTCGAGAGCGTTCTGAGGAAGTCCGGGATCAAGGATGGCATGATTCTTGTCTCTGCCATGCATATTACTGCAGGCGTGTATGTCAATGACAACGAGAGCGGGCTGATCAAAGACATCGACCAGTGGCTGGAGACGCTCGCTCCCTGCCGCCAGAACTATCAGCATCACCAGACCGGCGAAGACAACGGAGACGCCCATCTCAAATCGCTGATCATCCATCACGAGGTCATCGTGCCGGTCACGAACGGGAGACTCGACTTCGGCCCCTGGCAGCAGATTTTCTACGCCGAGTTCGATGGCCAGCGCGACAAGAGAGTGATCATTAAAGTGATGGGCGAATAGCTGGCATGAATCGCTTATGGACAGAAGCAGCCTTCATGAGGGCGACGTCAACAGCGACAAAAGTGGAGCACGCGCGGGAAATGCAACGGGATCGATTTCAGAGACCTCGGAGCAGAGCGGAAGGTTGTACAATTCCTCTGGCTCGTAACGATTGTCTTGGAAGCCAAGCGAATCAAACCACCGACAGGAACCCGATAGCATGAGCGAGGAACTCAATGAGTTGAAGGAGAACGCCGAGCGGGCCCGGGAAAATCCCCATCTCGCGCCCGTGACTCTTACGATGGCGGTGCTGGCCGTTCTGGTGGCAACTGTCTCGCTGCTCGGCCATCGCAGTCATACCGAAGAAATCATCCTACAGAACAAGGTCACGGATCAATGGGCCTACTATCAGGCGAAGAATATTCGCCGCCACAATGACGAACTGTTTGCCGATCTGACCAGCCTCGTGCCCACGAAGGATGCGGACGCGACCGCGAAACTGCAGGAAAAATACCGGGCCGAAGCGGACCGTTATAAAGATGAGCAAAAGGAACTCGACAAGGAAGCACGGGCCACGGAAGGCGAGAACAACCTTGCCCGCCGCAAGGCCGATCGCTTTGATTTGAGCGAGGTTTTCCTGGAAATTGCGCTGGTGATAACCTCGATCACCCTGCTCTCCGGACGCCGCATCTTCTGGCACCTGGGCGTAGTGATGGCGTGTGCGGGCATTTGTCTGGCGACCTCCGGGTGGTTCTTGCGGTAGACCGCCCGACCCGTGAGGCAGTGGTTTCAGGCGATAACCAACCGGCGGGGTCGTCATCACAGCGGGAATGTCACTTCAATAAGGGCGCCAGCAGAGCTAATTTTGCCGGCGCTCACGCCACACTCGCCAATCCTTTCCCATGGCCTCGGCCATGACTTCAGCCGCTTCCACCAGCCAGTTCCCTTTTCGTCCGCGCAAATCCTTAAGGATTGCTCTCCGCTTTTCCTCGGTCCCCAAATGTATATTCGCCGTCTCTCGGCCCATTGCCTCGAGCAACCTGCATTCGCTGCGACTGGTTCCGAGCGCATCCAGTTCAATCCGTGAACAATGCGGCGAAAGCCGGCGCACCACCCAGTGCCCTCGCATCTGCACATACGGATCGAGAGAGCGCACCGCCCGCCGGAGAATTGCCGCATACAGAATCTCTGTGGGCGCGCGCTTCGGATCGAGCCAGAGCAACGCCGATCCGGTCAGCGCCTTAGCCTCCCGGGCAATTCGTCCGCCCTTCCATTCCGCGATTGCCACGACCCGTACCCGTCCGAGACTGCCCATGCCCGCTCTGCGCCGAGCCAATCGATACCGTATGCCAGGCTCCGGCAGAAGATGCTCAATCGCCTCGCGAGCGCTCTCCGGTATTTCTCCCTTGGCTGTCGGCAGACGATCCATCTTTCCCCAGAACACCACCGGATCGCGCAGCTTGCTCTCGGCAATCGAGCGTAACCAGTCGTGGCTCTCACCCAACACAAACGGGCGCCCGCCCTCGGTCATCCCCAGCTCGTAACCCGCCAAAATCGAGGCTGCCGATTCTTTCGGCTTCATCGCCAGACGCTGCTCGCGCGTGGCCAGGAGGGCGCTCGTCGCGAGGCGCACCAGATCCATGGTGTAGGGGAATACGCATGCTTCGTCAAAATCATTCACTCCCCACACGAGACGGCCGTCAATGTCCCGCCATGTGCCGAAGTTTTCGACGTGCAAGTCACCCACTGACAAAAGATGTGGCACGCGATCGAGTTCCGGGCACACTTCCGGCCAGACTTGCAGCCAGCGATAAAAGGTTCCGCGAAAAAACGGGAAAAGCGCCGCCGCCATCTGCTGGTGCTTGAAGCGCAGATCCGTTTGAACAATCTGCATGTGCAGCCCCAGCCACTCCTCATACTTGTTGGTAGCTTTGACGATGTTCATGGATAGTTCGAAACCAATATCGAATCGAGCACGACGGTTAGCAACAATATGAAGATAGTCACGCTATGTCAAGGCAGCGGAAACAGTGGCGGCAAGTGGCGGCGGAAAACGGTTTGGCCTCAGAGCGCACGGTCCTGCTATGATTTTCGCGACGATGTCATTGAGATTCGCTCTCAGCATTTTCCGGGCCCCGGTCGTCGTGGCGATAGTCGCGCTCTCCGCAAGCCTCTCCGGGCAGCCGGTTCCGGCGCGCTACACCGTCCGCATGGTTCAGCAATGGATTCCCCTGACCGACGGCATCCGCCTGTCCGCGACTCTCTATATGCCTGACAATGCGAAACCCGGCGAAAAATTTCCTGCGCTTCTCGAATATCTGCCCTATCGCAAAGACGATGCCACGGCCGCGCGCGACTATCCGATTCACACCTGGTTCGCCGCTCGTGGATACGTCAGCGTCCGCGTCGATATACGCGGCTTTGGCACGAGCGAGGGCGCAGTCACCGACCGCGAATATTCGGAGCAGGAACAACTCGACGGTGAACAGGTCATCGCCTGGCTGGCGGTTCAGCCCTGGTCGACCGGCAAGGTGGGAATGTTCGGCATCTCGTGGGGAGGATTCAACTCGATCCAGATGGCGATGCGCCATCCGCCGGCGCTTAAAGCCATTCTAGCCGTCGATGCCACTGAAGAACTGTTCCACGACGACATCCACTACATCGATGGCATGATGCACTTCGACGAATTCGAGCTCAACATGGATCTGGCTCCGGCGATGACGGGAGCGCCCGACTATACGCTCGAGGAGAAGATTCTCGGTCCGCGCTTTGAAGCCGCGCCGTGGTCGCTGATGTACTTCAAGCATGAACGCAACGGCGAGTTTTGGCACGGTCCAGTGCGTCCGCTGAGCGAGATCAAAATTCCCTGTTTCCTGATCGGAGGCCTGCTCGATGGCTACCGCGATTCCATCCCTCGCATGTTCGAGCAGGTCAAAGCGCCGCTGAAGGCGATCATCGGCCCTTGGAATCACACCTTTCCCAACGATGCTGAACCCGGCCCGCAAATCGAGTGGCGGGATCAAGCGCTGCGCTGGTGGGATTACTGGCTAAAGGGTCGGAACAACGGAATTATGGAAGAGCCGCCGCTCGCAATTTTCGAGCAGGATTGGCATTCGCCTGATCCAAACCTGAAAACTGTACCAGGAAAGTGGCGCGCCGAAACTGGCTGGCCGCCTCGAAATGTCGCAAACACGACGCTCTATCTTTACGACGCTCACGTGCTTTCTACCCAACCCGCGACGGCAGGCACAAATTATCTCCGCTACGTTCCGAGCGTCGGGGTGGAGGCGGGATTCTGGTGGGGAGAACTGCTCACGGATCAGCGTCCGGTCGATGCCTTTAGCCTCACCTACGATTCCGCTCCGCTGAAACAATCTCTCACGACGGTGGGACGGCCTCACGCCCTGCTCCAGGCAAGTTCATCTGCAGCGCAAGCCGACTGGTTCGCTCGACTCTCCGATGTGGCTCCTGACGGCACCGTAACTCAGATCACGGGAGCCGGACTCAACGGTGCGCAGCGCGACAATGCTTCCGACCCGAAAGACCTGGTACCCAACCAGACTTATCCGCTCGATATCGAAATGCACCTTGCTACCTGGACTTTCCCGAAGGGTCATCGCATTCGCCTGTCTGTTTCGAACGCACTCTGGCCGATGGTTTGGCCAACTCCCTACGCGATGACGACTGCTCTTCAACTGGGCGGCGATGCCGGATCACGCCTGACGCTGCCACTCGTCCCACCCTCCATGTACGCTGTTCCCCAATTCGCCCCACCCGAGGCTTCGGAGGAACGCAGCGACATCAAGAGCGAAGGATCGCTATGGCCCGGCGATTGGAAAACCGAGCGCGACGAAGTCAACGCCAAGACGAAAGTAACCTGGAACGGAAAATCCGAAGAGAGTTACTCGTGGGGAAAAGAAACTGACTTCGAAAAGATCACATACCTCGCCGACGATAACCACCCCGAAATAAGCTCGGTGGAAGGCGAAACCGAAATAGTCATTCGACTGACGCAACGGACCCTGAAATGGAAGGGGCATCACAGCATAACCAGCGACGCCCACAACTTCTATTACAAGTACACTCGCCAGCTACTCAAAGATGGACAGAAAATAAGAGAGAAGACTTGGGAGGAAACGATCTCGCGCGATCATCAGTGATTGATTCCCGACCGGTGATTGGCTTGTCGGAAAATCCTCACCGGCAATATTTCTACCCGCACTGTTCATTTCTTTTGACTTCCGCGTTCGGCGTTTCAGACAGTCTACTGCGCACACGAGGCCGCCCCGGCTGACTTATAAACCTTCCCATCCTTCATCACAAAGTCGACCTTCTCGAGCAAACCTATATCCTTCAACGGATCTCCGTTTACGGCAATCAGGTCGGCATATTTTCCAACCTTGATTGACCCTAACTCGGTCGCATGTCCGAGAAGATCCGCCGCATTCGAGGTGGCCGCCTGAATGGCCTGGATCGGCGTCATTCCGTACTTCACCATGAATGCGAACTGCCTGGCGCTGGTTCCATAAGGGCACACACCGGCATCGGTGCCAAACGTCATCTTCACTCCGGCCCGCACCGCTTTCCCAAAGTTCTCCCGCTGGATTCTTGCCAAATCTCCCTCGTGCTGCAGGAATTCTGCCGGCACCTGTCCCGATTTCCCTCCCGCCTGGATACATTCATCGTCATAAATATCCATATCGAGATATGTGCCATGCTGCTTCGCCAGCGCAATCAGTTCGTCGTCCAGCATCTCCGCGTGCTCGATCGAAGCCGCGCCCGCCAGAATTGCGTTTCGAATGCCTTCGGCCGCGTGGGCATGGACCGCCACCCGCAACCCGAAGTTTTTAGCCTCCTCCACTCCCGCCTCCAACTCCTCTTCCGTGAACTCGATCGATCTCGGACTGCTGCCATGCGTCAAGACCGCTCCGGTCGATAGCATTTTGATCACATCGACTCCATTGTGGGCCAGCAAGCGCACTTTCTGCCGCACCTCCCACGGGCTGTTTGCCTCGCCATAATGTAAGTCCCATGGCAACTGAATATCCGGAGCCTGCCCCGTCATTGCGCCCGCGCCGCCGGTGATCGTGATATAGGCCCCGGCCACAAACATCCGCGGGCCAATTACATCGCCTCGGGCAATCGCATCGCGCAGCGCAACATCGTTCAACGCCCGGTAAGTCCCGACATCACGCACCGTGGTAAATCCGGAAAGCAGCATGGCGCGCGCATTCGGAATCGACTCCAGCACCACCTGCGATGCCGTCTTGCGCAGGCGGTCAAACGGTTCCTGATCCAGTTCTCCATCGGCCAGGTGAGTATGACAATCAATCAGCCCCGGCAGCACGGTCTTGTCTGAAAGGTCAATCCACTTGGCATCGACGGGCACCGGCAGAACTCCTCCCATGGCAGCGATCTTTCCGTCCTTGATCAGGATGACCTGATTCTTAAGTACTGTTCCCGAATCCGGATCGATCAATCTGCCAGCCCGAACCGCCACCACTTGCGCCGGCGCAAACGGGGTGAGTGCCAGCGCAGCGATCACCAAAACAATCGTATTCAAGGGTTCCTCTGGGAAAAAATATGCTCCGAAGAAACATCATTTGAGCGATGGCCAAGGAAATGCCCTTTTGGGGTGGGCATCGAAACTCCCGTCAGCGCCCGCACATTCCTGCCGCCTGTCCCAGCCCGCTCTTCAAATCCGCAGCCAGTAACTGATGAAACAGTTGCTCACCGGCCTCGCGTCGCACCGAAAGCCGACCTGCGCCATAAGCGCGGGACTTCAGGCCGCGCTGAACCGCTTCGCAAATCCCCAGGTCTTCATCCTGCACCTTATTTCCAACGGCAACGCTCTGCTCGTTATAAGCACGCCCGGCCTCGCTCACATCGCTAAAATAAAAATCGAACACCACCCGGCAATGGTCAACGTCAACCGGTATTACGAGGTTCGTATCCAGATATCCCTCATAGCAGTTAAACATAAAGTTGGGATGCAGCCAGAAGTACCGCGCCCGATCGCCCTTTCGCGTCGTGCCGGTGGCCAGGTCTTCATCGGAACTCACCATGGGACTTGACTGCAAGCAGTAGCGGGCTTCATTTTCGATCGTGTACTGCTTGTAATTTAAGACTGAGTTCAGCCCTTTATGGAGATGCGGCACATGGTAACCGCCATCAAGATAGTTATCGACAAATACCTTCCAGTTACAATGAATATTGTAGGTCTGGCTGGTAAAGTAATTCAGCTTTGTCAACCCCAGGGGAGCCACGCGCTCTATCAGGTTGCCGAGAAATTCGGTTAGCGGCGCGGCCTCCACATCCAGATTGACAAATACGAACTGCTCCCACGTATCCACCTTCACCGGAACCAGCCCGTTGTCTTTGCGTTCAAAATTCTTCACACCATCGAACTCCGGCATCCCCTTGAGCGATCCATCCAGTCCGTAATTCCATCCATGATAGGGGCAATGCAGAATCGACGCCTGCCCGCAGGGCTCCGTCACCACCGCCGCCGCATGATGCCGGCAGACGTTATAAAATGCACGCAGGATGCTGTCGTTCCCGCGAACCGCCAGCAGTGGCTCGCCCGCCACCGTCGCGGCCACAAACTGGCCAGGTTTCTCCACCTGATCGACACGCCCTACCATCTGCCATGTCCGAGAGAAAACGGTCTGTCGTTCCAGTTCGGCAATGCGCGCATCTACATACCACGAGGCCGGAATCGTCGACGCCTCCGTCAAGGGCGCCGTTTCGTCATAACTTTCAATAATCTGTTCGACGCTCATTCCGTTCTTCATGTTTTCTTTCCCGTTACTTGTATCTTATCCGATCCAATCGCACGCCGAAGTAACTCGACAAACTGTTCTATCCGTCTTTCCTTTTCCTCCGGCACGGTCCCGGTCTTCCGGAATAGCCCAGGATCTAACTCCTCGGTAAGCAGCGCATCCTGAAAACGGTCCATGGTCCACTCCAGGATCGATCCGATCATGTCGACATCCAAGTCCGACCGCAACTCCCCTCGCTTTACACCGAAGCTCACAAACTCACGCCATCCGTATGGATCTTCGGCTACGAGAAAACGGTTGATTTCCCGCCTCAGAGCCAGGTCCGTCCCGTAGTTGCCCACCAGATAAATGCGATAGGAAGACCAGTTGTCGCGCACCATATCTTCGGTGCGCTCAAGCCAGTATCGAAGCACTTCAAACATTCCGCGCTCCTGTACAGCCGCTGGAGCCTGCATATATTTTGGAAACGACTGCACCGCTTTCTTGTAGGCCTCGAAGAACAAGCCATCCTTACTCTTGAAATGCTGGAACACCGATCCCTTGGCAATCCCCAACTGCGCCGCTACATCTTCCACCCGCGCCGCGCTGTACCCGCGCTCGGCAAAATGACGGATCGCAACCTCCACAATTCTTCCACGTTTGGCCTCTGATCGCGGACGCGCCTTCCCCTCTCGCCTCAGTTGCGCTGGTTTCGCCAGACTGCTTGCAATGCCTTCCATGGCCCAACTCCCGAATCCCGATTGACCGCCGGTCAACAGACGATACAGCACACCTCGTCCATTTTTCAATCGCTTTTTACGTGGACTTTCGATAGTTTCGTTAACCGCAGCGTTTGTTTGGCTTGACCAACGGTCACGGGCATGCCTGTCCACTCAAATTCGGGTTACGACGCCGTCATTATCGGTGCCGGTCACAATGGCCTCACCGCAGCCGCCTATATTGCTCGGGCGGGATATTCGACTCTTGTGCTCGAACGGCGCGACCTGGTCGGCGGATGCTGTGTGACGGAGGAGATTGCCCCGGGCTGCCGTGCGTCCACAACCTCGTACATCGCCAGCATGCTTCGACCCGAAGTGATTCGCGACCTTCATCTCGCTGATCATGGACTGCGCATGGTTCCGTGTGACCCTGCGCTGCAGGTTCCGTTTCCCGATGGTCATCTCGTCTCCTGGTGGTCGAATCGCGATCGAGCGGTCGAAGAGTTGCGGAAGATCTCGTCGAAAGATGCTGCTGCTTTCGTCCGCGTCGACGATCGCCTCAAGAAACTGGCCCGTTATCTCCAGCCATTTTTTCTCGAGCCTCCACCCGAATTCGGCAACCGATCATTCGATGGATGGTCTGATTTATTCCGAGCCGGTAAACGCTTGCGCGGAATTTCAAGCGCTGAAATTTCGCAGTTCGTCTCATTCCTGACCGGCAGCCTCGGTGAGTTTCTCGATCGTAACTACGAATCCGAAAAAGTAAAGACCCTATTTCTAGCCAATAACGTCTATGGCAAACATGGCGGCCCTTATCAACCCGGCAGCGCACTCGGTTTATTGTTCCACTTACTAAGTGGTGGTGAAAACGACCAACAGGGCTTCTATGGACACGTTATGGGCGGCATGGGCTCGATCACAGACGCCATGGCCAAAGCGGCACGAGCCTTCGGAGTGACAATCCGCACCAAAAGCGCAGTGCAGCAGGTCGACTCGCGTGATGGAAGGGTGCGCGCGGTAGTGCTCGAAGACGGAACTGAAATTCGCGCCCGCGTGGTGCTCTCGAACGCCGACCCAAAACGTACCTTCCTCGGCATGATTCCCGAACGCGATCTCCCCGGCGATTTTGTCCACGCCATTCGCGGCATCAAGATGGATGGCCCCTGCGCAAAGGTCAATATCGTCTTATCTGAGGAACCTCGCTTCAAGGGCACGCCTTCGAATTACGACGCGCAGCAACGTTCTCTTTTCACATTGGTTCCGTCTCTCGAATTCGCCGAGCGTTGTTACGACATCGCCAAGTTCGGAGAAATCCCCGAACAGCTTTGGGTCGATTGCGTCATTGCCTCGAATGCTGATCCATCTCTCGCGCCGGTCGGCAAGCACGTCATGACTTGCTTCGTGCAGTATGTTCCCTACAAACTTCGTCGGGGCACGTGGGAGGAAAACCGCGATCTGCTTGGCGACCGCGTGGTCAAGAAAATTGGCGAGTACGCACCCAACGTTCCGCATGCGGTCATCGCGCGACAGATTCTCAGTCCGCTTGATCTCGAGCGCATCTATGGTCTGACCGAGGGCAACATATTCCATGGCGACTTGAATCTCGAACAATTATTCTTCAATCGTCCCGTGGCCGGGTGGTCGCAGTATCGCACGCCTCTCGCAGGCCTTTATTTATGTGGCGCTGGAGCCCATCCCGGGGGCGGTGTTACCGGAGCCCCCGGGCACAACTGTGCTCACCAGGTTCTGCGCGATTTGAAAAGAGGAAAATTCAGGGGCGCGCGCGCAATCGTTTGAAGAAAAGATGCATCATTGGTCAACGCGGCGCACTCTGACTGGAAGGAGAATGCAAATGCCCGAAACCCCGCAACAGTATACGCAGCGCATCATGGCGAATGCTCAAGACCAGGATCCGATAAAAGTGCAGTCGTCCACCAACAAGAAGCTGACTCGCCTGATCCAGGGTATTCCGACCGCCAGACTGCGCAAGCGGCCTGCGCCGGATACGTGGTCAGTGGCCGAAATTCTGGCTCACCTTGCAGACGCCGAAATCGTTATCGGGTGGCGCCTACGCTCGATTCTTGGAGCACCCGGAACGCCTATCCAAGCCTACGACCAAAACGCCTGGCTCATCGCTGGCCATTATGAGAAGCGGGACCCGCACAGTTCCATCGAACTGCATGGCGCCGTACGCGAGGCGAATCTTGCTCTGCTGAAATCGCTTTCTCCCGATCAGTGGAAGCACTATGGCCAGCATGCCGAGCGCGGCCAGGAATCCGTCGAGCATATGGTTCGGATGATAGCCGGACATGATATCAACCATATCCGCCAGATTGAGCGCATCCTGACTCCATCCAAGTGATCATCACCCTAAAGGAGCACTTATGCCGAAAAAAGGTATCCTCGAACGCCTGAAGCAAGGTCCCGTCCTTGGCGATGGCGGCTATTTACTCGAACTCGAAAAACGTGGATGGGTGCGGCCGGGTCCATTTACGCCTGAAGTTGCCATTGTCTATCCCGCCGCACTCCGTGAACTCCACGTTGAGTTTCGCGAAGCGGGAGCCGAAGTTCTACAAGCGCTGACCTTCTATGCCAGTCGCGATAAGCTCGCCACCGTTGGGCTCGAAGACCGCGTCGAAGATATCAACCGCAACGCCGTCCGCGTCGCCCGGGAAGTTGCGGGCGAGCAATGCCTGGTCGCCGGCAATTTGAGTCTGACCTGGATGTACGAACCGAATAGCCGCACTGCCGCCGATCGCGTTCGTCAGACTTTTGACGAACAGTTGCGAGTTCAATGCGATGAAGGGATAGACTTCGTCATCGGCGAGACATTCTCCTGGCTGGGCGAAGCGCTGCTCTGCGTCGAACGGGCAAAGAAGACGGGGCTTCCCGTCATGGTAACGATTTGTTTCGAAAATAAGGATGAAACCGGGGAGGGAGCAGACGCCGCTACGGCCGCCAAAACGCTCTTCGATGCAGGAGCCGATATCGTCGGCATGAACTGCCTGCGACCGCCGCAGCATATTCTCGGCCCGATGGAGCGGATGCGCGAAGCGGTCGATGGTTACCTGGCTTGCCAGCCGGTCGCTTACAACACGCCGAAAGATAAACCCGACTTCACCAGCCTTTCCGAATTTCCCTACGCCCTTGATCCGCTTCAACTCACTCGTAAACAAATGGGGGAGTATGCGCTGCAAGCCAAGGAAATCGGAATCAACTACATCGGATCATGTTGCGGGTCGGTTGCCGAGCATGTAAGAGAAATGGCGAGGGTGTTGGGCAAACTGCCGACCGAGAGCCGGGTCTGGAAGAAGGGCGGAACGAAACCGATGTCGGCCTATGAATACTACGATCATGACGGTGTAACGACGAAGTAAGCGGGATGGTAAATTATTCCCTTAGAGGGTTACGTGCGTTGCTTGACGTGGTCGAGCAACATGTATACCAGAACACCCAACAGTGCATTGGCCGCGCCTGACACGAGTTCATGCCGCCAACTCCATGCCATGTGTAGTCCAACCAGGCCGCGGGCTATCATGAAATAGACAATCTCGTGCATGACATAAAAGAAAATCGTGAGCAGGAAACGAGCACCGGCGTTTTCGACGTCCAGCTTGATCCCCAATGAAGACGCGCCAAATCCCACCACCGTCTTGGAGATGCCGTAGAGTCCGATCGGCTGATGCGTCAGCGCATCCTGAAAAATGCCGATTAACCCACCAGTGATCAAGCCTGCCAGTGGACTGCGCCGAGCCGTCGCGAAACCGATTACGACCAGCAATGGAAGATCGAAGTTCGAAAAGAAGGGAAAACGCAGCGGCAGCCATGCCTGAATGAAAACAGCGGTCAGCGGAATCAGAATCGTCGCAGGGAGACTAAAGCGGTAAACCTCAACTTGCTCTCCTGATGTGTAAGTAATGGCCACGTCAGTGCGGTGTGTCCTGCAACGCCGGTTGCGGCTTCGGATCGACCGTGGCTTTTGTGGGTTTCGGGAAGGTCTTTGTATCGGCGCTGGCGGCTGCCGTTATCGGTCCGCCGCTCGTAGCCGACGCCGGCGGGCTCACCGGCTTCGGCTTGCCATCGGAATCGGCATTTGAAGGCGCAGCCGACGTGTCGGTCTTGGCAGGAACTCCAGGGAGTCGTTCCGCCAGGACATCGATAGCGCGGACGGAGGTGCCCTGGTCAGGTTCCGCCTGTTTCTCGTCAATCTTTGTTACAACGAGAACTTCCTCTAACTTACTGAGATCGGCGGCGGGACGCACGCGAATGTTGAGGAAGAGCTCACCGCCCGGCGCAACCTTCATTACCCGCCCGACCAGCAGACCCTTGGGAAAAATGCCATCACCACCGCTCGTCAGCACCTGTTCTCCGGCAGGCACCGTTTCGTCGCTCATCACTTTCTCGAGCACGACTTCGCCGGATGACGTGCCGCGCAGAATGCCTTGCAGCCGCGTTTTATCGAGGATCGCGCCGACCCCACTTGTCTGGTCATCGATCAACAGCACCTGCGAGGTCGAGCGATACACACGCAAAACCTTGCCCACGATGCCATCCGCAGTGATCACCGCCATGTCGGGCTTTATGCCATCGTGTTCGCCCTTGTCGATGTAGACTGAGCGCGACAACTCGCTGCCACTTGATCCGATCACTTGCGCGGCTTCGGTTTGGGAGATGAATTGTTCTTTAAATGCAAGAAGTGCCTGCAGACGCCGCGCCTGATCGGCATCCTGGCTCATCCGCACGCGCTCGAGACTCATCTGCTCGATCTGCGCCTTGAGGCTGCGGTTCTCAGCCCGCACCCCACGCAAGTAAAAATAGTTGTGCCAAATGTTACGACCGGAGGTTTGCGTCCACACCAGCACCTTTTCAAGAGGCGTCACCGAATCCACCGCCCAGATCCGAATCAGACGCGTGGATTGGCTGTCCGTCGTATGCTTGACCTGCACGGCCAAGCCGAGAATCTGGGCGAATAACACTCCCACCAGTACGATCAGGTTGCGGTAGCGTCCGAGGACATCCATAACTGCAATTGCCAGTGGCCAACGGTCCGTGGCCAGTTGCCAATGGCCAGGTTGTGAGGTTGTCGGTGGCAGGTCATCGGTCGCACATAGTCAGAGAGCTCGAACAAGCCGATTTCCCCAGGGCACTGACAACAGTTTCAGCTACTCGATCGAAATCTTGCGCAGCAGCTTGAAATCCGACAGCATCTTGCCGGTGCCCAGTACGACGCTGCACAGCGGATCGTCAGCGATCGAGACCGGCAATCCCGTTTCTTCGCGGATGCGCTTGTCAAGGTTCTTGATCAGAGCTCCCCCGCCCGTGAGCACGATACCGCGGTCGCTGATATCGGCTGAGAGTTCCGGTGGCGTACGCTCAAGCGCGACGCGGATTGCGTTCATGATGGTCGAAACGCATTCACTCAACGATTCACGGATTTCGCTGTCATCCACGGTGATTGTCTTCGGCACGCCTTCGATCAGGTTGCGGCCTTTGATTTCCATGGTGAGCGGCTTGTCGAGCGGATAGGCGGAACCAATTTCCATCTTGATCTGTTCGGCGGTTCGCTCGCCGACCAGCAGATTGTATTTGCGTTTGAGGTAGTTCATGATGGCCTCATCCATCTGATTGCCGGCCATGCGCACGGAGCGCGAATACACGATGCCGCTCAGCGAAATCACCGCGATGTCGGTTGTCCCGCCGCCGATGTCAACCACCATGTTGCCGCTGGGTTCGGTGATGGGCAAGCCGGCTCCGATCGCGGCTACCATGGCCTGCTCGACCAGATGAACCTCGCTCGCTTTGGCGCGATAAGCGGAATCCATGACCGCGCGCTTTTCCACCTGCGTGATCTCAGAAGGCACTCCGATTACGATCCGAGGATGCACCAGCATCTTGCGGTTGTGGGCCTTCTGGATGAAGTAGTTCAGCATCTTCTCGGTCACTTTAAAGTCGGCAATGACGCCATCTTTCATCGGCTTGATGGCGACGATGTTGCCGGGCGTGCGGCCGAGCATCTCTTTGGCTTCCTTGCCCACCGCTTCCACTTCGCCGGTGTTCTTGTTGATGGCCACGATCGACGGCTCGTTGACGACAATGCCCTTGCCGCGCGCGTATACCAGTGTATTCGCCGTCCCGAGATCGATGGCGAGATCGCTCGAAAACATGCTGAACAACGATCGCAGATTGTGCGAACGTGATGAGCCGTTATGGAATCCGTTATTTGACATGACGATACGTCTCTCTCCCGGTAATTCGTCCCGCCCTAGAACCTAGGCTTTTGTCGGTCGCCGTATAATTTGGTTTTGCTGGTTTCCTCTATTCTACTTGCATGTCCGGCGGAACTGGTTGTTAACTTGGCAACCGGTTGTTCCCCCCCTTGGACATCGTGCCTTAAGCGGGAAAGCTTCACTGAATCACCACTTTTTCCTGATGGGTGTTGACCCCGCCTTTCAAATTCTGTGCGGTCACCGTGATCAGGTTCTCGCCGTTCGGCAAGGGCGGCGTGAAGTAGTGGAACGACCCATCGTCACTTACCATGGGTACTTCCCTTCCGTTCACCATGACCCGCGCTCCCTCTTCGGTCTTGCCCGTCAGTTCGATCACGTGTCCGTGCTGTATAAAAGGATCGAGCTCCAGCGACAGTGCGGTCTTTTCCTTCGGCTTGACAACGATGGTAAAGCGATTTTTTTCACTTTCCACCGATCCCTTGCCGCTGCCATCGTAAGACTGGATCGACCAATAATAAGCTCCCACCGGCAGGCCAGTCACAACCACGCTGGCAGTTTCAACCTTACGGTCAAGTAATAACGAAGAAAAATATGGATTATGGGATATACGCAACCGGTATCCAGCGGCATTCGCCATGGGAGTCCAGGCAAATTCCACTTCTTTCGCCTTCTCCTCTGGATTGATGAATACCGGCATCATGTTCCCGGGCGTGATCGGGGCTGGTGGACCGATTTCTGTGCCGCGTTCCATGGTTGTCGACGAGGCCTGGAAGCTTACCTTTTCCCAGTTTGACAAATGAACCGTTTCGCCATTACGTTCGATATCGCCGCTTCCCTTTTTGACCAGAATTTCGTGATGATCGTCTTTGGGATCATTGTGCACCATGGCCGCAGAATCAGGGGCCAACGAAGCCTTTGCGCCCGCGACAATGACTTGGGACTTCGAGCCCTGCACATAAGTCGCGGTAGTCAGATCGACGGTGCCGGTCGTGACTGCAACCGATACGTTGGTTTGCTGCTGATCATTGGCCGAGTTTTCTTCGATCACGATCAGCGAGTCCTGTTTTACGGTGTAGTTCGTGCCGTCGTTGAAAACGATCTTGGCCATGCCCTCGGCGCCGGTCTGCACCACATCGCCTTTCTCGAGGGGAACGTTGTAGTCGGCGTTGATCCAGCTATTACTGTTTCCTTTCTTCACCCTGGTGGTGCCATCGAGCGCGGTGAAATGTGCCTGCTGGGCCACCGCGGCTGATGGTCCCTTAAGCGGAGGCGCAAGGCCCGCCACTTTTTCGAGCAAGCCTGCGGAGATGTGCTCTGCAGCCTTCACCGTCGAGTCCGTAAATTTTGGAAATACGACACGAATCAGTGCACTAAGAATCAATGCCACACCGAGGAGCGCAATGAGCACGCTGCGGTAGGTCACTGTCTTCCAGGCTACGTAGAGTCCCGGCTTGCCTTTATTCGACACGGACTTGTTCCAATATCATTGATGAAATTCTGAGAATACGGGATATCTCTCAGCCTGTGACCATCATATCGTCGCTGGTATGGGTATTAAACTTGGGTCAGGGGTAATAGGGTTACGAAAGTGCCTTCGCCGGGATGATTGAAGCGCGGCAATCGGAGATCCGAACGCCAGCAGAACGCGCATTCCACAGGTGCGCTATGTTCCAGGTCGCGGTTGGCGCTGAAACATTTGTGAGTGGCGCGTCTATCGTTCTTCATTGTCGTATCGTCTAAGAAATATGCCTCGCTCAGCCTTTCGCAAGATGTGTCCCGTTCTACTGCTTTCGGTCGTTCTGACCTCTCGTTATTCCGGCGCACAAATAACGGATCCGGCCACTTCGCATCTGACCTATCGATTCCTCGAGCCCGGTGCGGAGGCGAGCCTGTCCTTCGAACTGAACGCCAACAAGGTTTACCTGCCGGTGCGTATCGACAAGGCTGGACCTTACTGGTTCATTCTGGATACCGGCTCAGTCTCCGACGCGGTGGATACCGAAACTGCGAAAAGTCTCAACATAAAACTGAGCCATCCGTTTGAGGCAAGCGGCGGCGGTGAAAAAAGCGTCACCGCGGCGAAGGGATCGAACGTCACCATTGACATCGGAGATTTGGAGTTGCGGCAGTCGGAAGTCGACGTGGAACCGGTGAGCGCTGCTATTTCGGCAGCCGAAGGACGTACGGTCGATGGTTTACTTGGATATGATTTTCTGAGCCGCTTCATCGTGGAGATCGATTACGCCAATCGACGGGTCTCGGTGCGCGATCCGAATGGCTTCCGTTACTCTGGGGCGGGCGAAGTGATTCCGATCGAGATTACGCGGGGAAATATTTTTGTCTCGACTTATTTGACGCTGCCCGATCGGAAACGCGCATCGGGAATGTTTATGGTCGATACGGGATGGCGATCGGCGCTTACGCTGACCAGTCCTTTTGTGGCGAATCAGGAGCTCACGACGGCTGTACCTAAAACCGTGGAGGCGGTCACGGGTATGGGCATTGGTGGCCCAACCATCGACACGATTGCGCGAATGCCCGGCCTGAAGCTTGGCCGCTACGAGGTGGAGAACTTTGTGGCGGATTTCTCGCACGCGAAGGGTGGAGTTTTAAGCCAGGTCGACTTTGCCGGAATCATCGGAGCTGAGATCCTGCGCAGGTTTAAGGTGACTTTCGACTATCCACATCATCGCATGATTCTGGAGACGAATGCAGCGTTCCGAGCGCCGTACGAGTTTGACATGAGCGGGTTGTTCGTCACATCCGACGGCGCGACCTTCAAAGCATTTAAGGTTTATAACGTCATAAAGGATTCGCCGGGAGCGCAGGCCGGCATACAGGAGGGAGATGTGATCGTGGCCATCGATGACCGTCCGGCGTCCGACTTTACATTGGAGGAAATACGGCAGATGTTCAAGGAAACCGAGGGCAAGAGCGTAAGCTGACCGTAAAGCGGTATGGCCAAGTCTTGACGGCTCAACTTCGGTTGCGAAGAGTGATCTGAAGTTCTGCGTCCGATTGTGAAAATCCGGAGTCTCCCTCCTTCGGGAGTCACCCCGTCACCCCTGTCTCTGCGCTTGCCCCGCTTCAGCCCGGTTGTTAGCATGGAAGTTCTAACCAATTCCGGGAGGCTTTAATGGCGACCGATACTCTGACCAGCCCGTTGATCGCAGGCAAAAAGACCGAAACGAAAGTTTTCAAGAATTTCATCGACGGGGAGTGGGTCGAATCCGCCGGCGGACAGACGTTCGAAGATCGCAATCCCGCCGACACACGCGAGGTTGTCGCCACCTTCCAGCGCTCGAATAAAGCCGACGTCGACGCAGCCGTGGATGCGGCCAAGCGGGCATTCGCCAAATGGCGTTTGGTTCCCGCACCCCGCCGCGCCGAGATGGTCTTTCGCGCTGCCGAAATCCTGATCGAGCGCAAAGAGGATTATGCGCGTGATATGACGCGCGAGATGGGCAAGGTGCTGAAAGAGACCCGCGGCGATGTACAGGAAGCGATTGACGCCGCCTACTACAACGCCGGCGAAGGCCGTCGCCTGTTCGGCCCAACCGTACCGTCGGAGTTGCCGAACAAGTTTGCAATGGCCGTGCGACAGCCCATCGGCGTCTGCGGCATGATCACGCCGTGGAATTTCCCCATGGCAATTTCGTCGTGGAAGCTGTTGCCCGCGGTGGTATGCGGCAATACCTGCGTAATCAAACCGGCGCAGGACACTCCACTTTCAACCTTCAATCTTGTGCAGGCCCTGACCGACGCCGGCATTCCGAAAGGCGTGATCAACGTCGTGACCGGCTACGGCACCGAAGTGGGCACGCCCTTGACCGAGCATCCGGCCGTCCGCGCCATCTCGCTAACGGGCTCGTCGGCGGTTGGCAGAATCGTCGGCGCCACAGCTGCCAAGAGCTTCAAGCACTGTTCGCTCGAACTCGGCGGCAAGAACCCGATGATCGTGCTCGATGATGCGAACCTTGATCTCGCCATCGAAGGTGGTCTCTGGGGAGCATTCGGCACCACCGGCCAGCGCTGCACCGCGACCAGCCGCATCATCGTGCAAAAAGGCATCTACCGCGAGTTCGTGAGCCGGTTTGTCGCGCGCGCCAGGAAGATTAAAGTCGGCAATGGCCTCGATGAGACCGTCGAAATGGGCCCCGCAGTCAACGAGAACCAGCTCAACACCGATCTCAGCTATATCAACATCGGGAAAGCCGAGGGCGCGAAACTGGTCACCGGCGGAAACCGGCTGGACAAGGGCGAATACCAGCATGGATGGTTCCTCGAACCCACCGTTTTCACCGACGTCGATCCCAGGATGCGAATCGCACAGGAGGAAATCTTCGGCCCCGTCGTTTCGGTCATTCCGTGCGACGATCTCGAAAACGCCATCGAAATTGCCAACGACATCGAATATGGACTCTCGTCTTCTCTTTACACGAAGGACGTGAACAAGGCGTTCGCTGCCGTCCGCGATCTCGAAGCCGGCATCACTTACATCAATGCGCCGACCATCGGCGCTGAAGTGCATCTGCCCTTCGGCGGCACAAAGGCCACGGGCAATGGACATCGCGAAGGCGGCATTGGAGCGATTGACTTCTATACCGAGTGGAAGTCCGTCTACATCGATTACTCCGACAAGCTGCAGAAGGCACAGATTGATCGGCCGGAGTAAGGCAATCCCGCACCGAGACGCAGAGTGGGCCGAGAATTTTTAATAAGGGCTGTCCTCGGCGTTTCGGCGGTAGATCGGTTCTTCATTCGAGTCGAAAATGTCCATCATTCAAGGCCGCGAAATCGCTCCTGCCGCTCGACTCGAGAACGTCCGCTATGCCATCCGAGACCTGGCCTGTATTGCCGACGAAGTCGCCCGCCAGGGACACACGATTCTGCCACTTAACATCGGCGACCCGCTCAACTTCGATTTCGAAACGCCAGCGCACATGATCGAAGCAGTCTATAAGGCGATGCGCGACGGGAAGAATGGATACTCACCTTCCTCAGGTGTTAAGGAAGCGCTCGATGCGATTCGCGGCGAGGCGGCTCGCAAGCGCATTACCAATGTCCAGGATGTCTTCGTCACCTCAGGCGTAAGCGAGACAGTCGACATCTGCCTGAGCGCGCTCCTCAATCCCGGCGATAACCTGCTGACTCCCTGCCCCGACTATCCGCTCTATTCCGCAGTTCTCGCAAAGCTCGAAGTCGGACTGAACACTTATTACCTCGACGAGGAGGACGGCTGGCAGCCCGATCTCGAGGACATCAAGAAAAAGATCACGCCGCGAACCCGCGGCATCGTGCTGATCAATCCCAACAATCCGACGGGCTCCGTCTGCACGCGTGCAACGCTCGAAAAGATTGCTGCCTTGGCGCGCCAACATAACCTGATCATTTTTGCCGATGAGATTTACGACAAGTTGATCATCGACGGAGAAACAGGAAAAGATTCCCACCTGGCCATGGCGGCAGTTGCGCCGGATGTGCCAGCGATCACTTTCGGCGGCCTGTCGAAGAATTACCTGGCCCCTGGATGGCGTATTGGGTGGGGCATCGCGAGCGGCGAAACTTCTGTCATCAACCCCTACCTTGATGGTGTGAACAAATTGTTACGGGCTCGGCTCTGCGCCAACCATCCCGAACAATATGCGATCAAGCCCGCGCTCGAAGGCCCGCAGGATCATCTTGCGGAGGTGAAGCGCAAGCTGCGTACCCGCCGCGATCTGACTATGAAATGGTGCGCCCAAACTCCTCGCGTCAGCTGCGTGGCCCCTCGCGGAGCGTTCTACGCCTACCCCAGCATCGACATTCCAGAAGGCGACGACGTTTTCGTTACCCAACTGATTCGGCAGAAGTACGTGACGGTCGTGCATGGCTCGGGCTTCGGGCAGCGTGCTGGAACGAAACATTTCCGCATCGTTTTTCTGCCCGACGAACAGACGCTGACTGCCGCATATGAAGCGATCGCCGATTTCATGCGCGAACGATACGGGAATTGATAAGTCCTTGGAATCAAGGCCGGCAGGTTGCGCGCGTACGCTTCGAATTCCGCTCCAAGCGCCTGACGCGGCAATCCTCGCTCCAGGCTTGTGCGGGGGCCCAGGATTCAAGCTGACAAAACGAGTGTCACGTTGTTTGTGCGTCGGACTTTGCCCCATCCAGGCGATCCGAAGCCCCGCCGGACCGCTGCCCGTCTATTCGTTAATTCGATTTATTGCCCAGCCTGCCGGGTCGCAAACAGCTGACGGTAGGTCAGGGTTTCCACGTCCCGGAACATCGGGGTTCCGGGTGGCAGCCCTTGGGGCAACGTGAAATCTGAGTCGAAACTATAATTTCGCGTCGGCGGCGAATATACATCATTACAGCACTTATAGATTCCCGTGTTATAGGTTGCGTAATACAAGCTCACGATCGAGCCCTTGTAATACAGGGTTGCATTGCTCCAGTCCTCGAGGTAACGGAGAAAGTTGTGCACGCCTCCGTCGGTGCCGAAGTCCTGGTAAACTCCCGTCCAGGTAGGCAGCGGGAAATTGATATTCTTCCCACCTGCGATCGCCAGCCGATAGTAGGTATTCGTGGCCGGCCGATTCCCTGGCGTAGTGACACTGTTCGCCATGCTTAACCTGTCCAGCCAGTTATTCGAAAGTAGTGTGACTGCGTCGGAGATCACAGCGACGGACGCATGCCCGGCTACGTCCGTGGGAGTTGTGTTCCACGCCGGGTCAGCCGAGTTGCTGTTGTAATCGCCCATAATGTATACCGGATTTTCCGAGGCTACAGTTAATCCTCCGGGATCCGACAGAGTGCCGGTCGGGGTTAGCGGCAGGTTGCCAAGCGAAGCGTCCACCAGTCTCAAGACGTGTCGCGCCCCGCTTACCCAGTTCTTGCGAGCCGTGGTGCTGCAACTATTGATGCGGGTGCCCGTAGCGGTACCAAAGGGATCTGGGTCAGTAGAACCCGTGCTCATGATCTGAGTATTCAGGTTCATGGTGGGACTGCTCACGGTACCATAGAAACCCAACCCCAGGTTATACGCGCCCCAGTTGTCCAGCTCTGAATTCTGGTTAACATCTTCAGGAGAAATGGTCTTGCCGGACGGCGTCGGTTCCAGCAATCCATTGGGCGTACCCGCAGCAACGGAGGCATTGATGACATCCTCCAATCCCGAATCGCCACTCTTTGTGCCCGGGACGTGCGGAGGAGCACCGTTCGGATTCGGCAACATGCCCCGGCGATCCGAGAAATACAGCACGTATCCATTCTGCGCGACGTAATTCACATTCGTGCCGCTCGTTCCGATCGCTCCCGACAGCCATCGCTTCAGGTTACCCACGTCGATTTCCACCGCGTTCATCACGCCGTTGGTCGAACAGCTGTCGGCGCCTGCGGAAACGTCCCGAACCTCGCCTTCGCGGGCATCGTAGAAGTTGATGGGATACCAGTTGTACCGGCTGATGCTCTGCGTCGTGGTGGAGGAAGTGGTAACTCCAAAATACGGACTGCCGCTCGCTGTATCGACCTGAACTTCCGGAGGCAGCGCATTATTCCAGCTTGTGCAGCCAGTCGTCGAGGTGCACGCCGGAGGCAACCCGTTCTGATCGGCGACTCCGTCTCCATTGCGGTCAGCGGGTTCCTGCAGCAGCAAAATCGCGTTCGGATTGATCGGGTTGGGAGTTGGAGTAAAGTCGGCTGAAGTCGCAGGCGTACCACCTCCCGACTGCGTAGGCGGTGTTGTGCCTCGCGCAAATCCCAACTTCAACCATTCATTGGTTACCGGATGCCAAGTGCCTGACGAATCCGCGTATTCGACGCGCAACCAGCCATCAATCAGGTTCCAGCTTGTGGTGCCGGCGGCCATGGCGGTCGCGTTACTCGTAATCGCTGTGCCGCTCGTGGCGCTTGTGGCCAGAGTGTAATACGGGTATACCGGCGCCGCCGCGGTGGGGCAACCGGGCGGCAGGTTTACCGAAGCAACCGTGTTGGGGGGGCAAGGATATAGGGTCGTCAGCGGGCCGTTAGTCGTGTTGCCAAGGGGACTGAGTGGTGCACCAGTTGGCACGAGCAGGGGATAAGGACTCCCCGCTGCCGATGCCATGGCGGACGTCCACGGCTGAGGATAGTAGGGCCAGTCCGAAGCCAATGCCGCAGCTTCTGCGTTCCCTGCGGGGCAATGGGTGCCGCTGCAGTTGGTCGTATCCGGGAACGCATTGGAGGCTGCGGCGAAATACTGGTTATAGGTACCGCTTGATAAGGTCCCCAACGACGACGGGTAATTGCCGGAAGTCATCACAATTCCGTAGGGATTGCTGAGTGTCCAATTCGAGTTCGCGGCCACCATCCCCGGAGTTACGTTCGCCAGGCGGACATTATTTGTGTCCGAAGCTCCGCCGGGCAGTTCCGACGGATCATCGCTGAGCAGCACGTGAATCTGCGCCATGTTATATTCGCGCGACTGGCCGAGCGCCGACGCGGAACTCTCGCCCGCGGGTGGCCGACGGATAATTTCGTAAGGGAAATTGGTCCCGTTGACAAATGGCATCGACAGCTTCTTGGCTCCGGTTCCGGGGACCGTGACGCTTCCATAGTTCCCATTGACGAGCATGAGGTTCGTCGTATTCTTCGAAAAAGCGTTCCAATTGCTGGTGTTGTAAGCCGACGTCGCCGGATCTCCTCCTGCGCCTTGCAGGCTGCCATCCCCATAGGGACTGCTGGTAACTGGCGTAGCCATCGGCGTGCAAGTCGTCGTCGGCGTGCTGCACCCGCTGGGAACGGTCGGAATATCCACTGTGCCGTTATAGTTAACGCTTGCGCTGTAACCGTTCGCCAGCTGCGTCCGAATGACGTTACCGTACGCCGATAGCTGGTTGTGAAATGTCAGTGTGCTGCCGGGCCCGACGAACGGGTACAAGTCACCATTCGTGTGCACGGGGCCGACCATGTCAAAACTAGGGCCACTGAAGAACGAGAGATCGCTTTCCGAGAACACGCCGAACTGAAACACGGGGATCAACGCCACCTGCGCCTGCCGTGTCATGCTCACTTCCTGGCCACCGACGAGATTGGCCGTGACCAGCATGTTTACCGGAATGATCTGTGCCCACAAGCCTCCATTCTGTCCGCTCGTGATCTGCCCCCAGTTTGCCGTCAATGACGTCGGGCAAGTCGGACTCTGCGAACTTCCTGGCATCACCGAATATTGCGTCCAGATGACTCCCACGATCGCTGGCTGATGAGAGGGGCCGCTGACCGCGCAGATCTGGGCGGCGGTAGGAGCCTGTGCGTTCTGAAAGGTCGAGTTCAGGTCTGCAGCCATTTTTTCGATGCCACCCTCGGCGGCATGAAAGGCCCGGTCGTTCTGCAGATCTGTACTGCCCACCTTGCCTTCGGTGTTGACCATCATCATCACACCAATTGCAATTCCGGACAGCAACAACAACATCAGCAAGGACGCGATTAGAGTGAATCCTTTGCTGTGGGGTCTCGCACTCCCGATTCGGTAGGTCCCCATGACGTCAATCTCCTTCGCTTGACTTATCCTCGTCTCGCTCACTTTCGACGATTTCCTAATTCCGGGGAGGTTATCGGCTGCGTCAGATCTGGTGCGCTTGCCGACGCTCGAACTCCAATCCTGTTGACCGAGGTTCGTACGCTCCGCGTGCGAAAAGATCGCCTAAAAAGTTTTTGCCTGTCGGGGAATCGGTCAGCCGGGTATCGCCACGAGCCTAGACGGACGATTCCAATACCTGGCTAAAACACCTAAATGTTAGGAACAGTCCGGGAGTACGTCAAAGTACTGCCGTAACCTACCCGATGTGACCCTTACGGGGAATAATTAGAGTGTTGGTTTGATCTGATGCGCCCGCAGCGGGAATTTTCGGGCGCCGTCGTGCGCCTGCCATCCCGATAGCGGCATGGGACCGGATTAAACGGATGAGCTTTGAACGTTCATCTATTTCGCCCAATATTCCGCATCCCGCTCTCACCTATCTCATGAACCACAGGAATGGCAAGCCTGCGGGCATTCGTCCTGAACTGGGCGCAACTGTGGACGGCCGGTGGAGTTTCCTGAAGTCGATGGCAAGGTGAGCCGGGAACAGGCGGTCCTGAGCCGCTGAGATCGAACGAAGCACCGGCAGAGGCAATCTCCAAAACATTCACTCTGAACCAGATAATGATCTTGCCGGCCGGGCCACGGGCGCGCCTGCCAAGACAGATAGTCTGAGGTCGCGCCGAGAATTAATGCCTTCGTAATCGCCCCTAATCCTCTGCTTATACTCGCGTGGAGGTTTTCTATGAACCTGAACCGGGTACTGCTGGCTGGATCTGCGCTGGCATTGGCGCTGGCGTCTTCGACCTACGGAATGGCAGCCGATAAGAGCTCCGTAGGCTCGGGAAAAATCAAGCATGCGCTGCTGCTAAGCGTTGACGGCATGCACGCGGTCGATTTCTATAATTGCGCGCACGGGATCGTGGGCGCAAACGGCGGCAATCCTTATTGCCCGAACCTGGCATTGCTGGGCCAGACGGCGATCAACTATGTGAACGCCGAATCGTCGAAGCCTTCGGACTCTTTTCCCGGCATGGCGGCGTTGGCCTCTGGCGGGACTCCGAAGACGACTGGCCTTTACTATGACGTCGCGTACGATCGGTCGCTGGATCCACCGGCCAAGACGACCGGTACTGGCTTGGCTGCGGGGCCGTGCACCCCGTACGCGCTCCCTACCGGGACGACGACCGACAACGATCAAGGCATTGACCTCGACGACACCAAGCTGAATGGCGGCGCGCCGGGCGCTGGGCTGACGGAGGGAGGCATCGCGTCGATCGACCCGAAGAAACTGGTGCGCGACCCGCAGGCGGGATGCGCTTCAGTGTATCCCTGGAACTTCATACGCACCAACACGCTTTTTGGCGTGATCCATGCGACGGGCGGATACACGGCGTGGATCGATAAGCATCCGTCATAATCGTTTGTGGGTGGCCCCGGCGGTGCAGGC
>Ga0181522_10000477_pt1 | contig 29935 bp, 29 predicted proteins | sample PEATcosm2014_Bin_27_FD_121103 | JGI IMG/M metagenome (GOLD analysis project Ga0181522, IMG submission 121103) | Peatland microbial communities from MTU Mesocosm Facility, Houghton, MI, USA - PEATcosm2014_Bin05_10_metaG | ecosystem: Environmental > Terrestrial > Soil > Wetlands > Peat | place...
CGGATGCCCCGCCATCTCCAGAACTGCGTCCACACCCAGCCCATCCGTCTTCTCATTGATAATCGCCCGAACGTCTTCGCTCGACGGATCAATCACATAATCCGCTTTCATCTTCTTCGCCACTTCGCGCCGGTGTTCGTTAATCTCAATCGCAAACACCTGCGCCGCACCCACAGCCCGCGCGACCGCTATCGAAAACAATCCAATCGGCCCGCATCCTGTAATCGCGACCGTTTTCGCCGCAATCTCTCCCGCCAGCACGGTATGCACCGCATTGCCCAGTGGATCAAGAATCGACGCATATTCGAGAGGAATCGCCGGATCGAGCTTCCAGATATTCGTTTCCGGAATCACCACGTACTCGGCGAACGCCCCGTTCGCGTCCACGCCGATAATCTTCACGTTTTGGCAAATGTGCGCTTCGCCCGTCCGGCACAGCAGGCACTTGCCGCAGGCCACATGCATCTCCGCCGAAACAAAATCGCCTTCCTTCACGCTCGTCACGTCTTTGCCGTATGCAACCACTTCTCCGCAAAACTCATGCCCCGGAATCAGCGGCGGATGAATCCGGTTTTGCGCCCACCGATCCCACTCGTAAATATGCAAATCGGTTCCACAAATCGATGCGACTTTCACCTTCACCAGCACATCGCCCGGCCCGTATGTCGGCACCGGGACCTCCCGAATCTCCGCACCCGGCGCAGGCTGCGGCTTGACCACCGCCATCATTGTTTTCGGCATATCACTACCTTATGATTTCAAGATTGAAATGGAAGATATAAGCAAAACAACTTAGTTTACACCGAAGAAAGGACGAGCGTTTAAGAGCGATTGGATCAGTAGAGCAAGAATGCTTCCGCCCACACCACCCTCGCCACATTGTCATCCTGAGCGAAGTCAGCATCCCGCGCAGCGGGATGCCGCGAGTCGAAGGACCCCATGCTTGCATAAAGCACTATCGGCCCCACGAGGAGTTTTTACCACGGTGATCATCCCATGTTCGCTCGCTTGTAGTACGCGGAACGTGGGTCGCCAATCCTAATAAAACCTACCCCAATATCCCCCTCGTCGTCCCCTGCCACCATCCCGGATTCACCCGCCACAAATACACGGCGAGACCCTGCACCGCGATCATCGGCGGCAGCGTATAGAGATAAACTTTGTGTACGCGCCCATCCACAATCCAATCGCGGACCATGCCGAGCACGATCAGCAAATCCAGGCCAACATAAAAAATATTGTGATCAAACCAGAAATCGAATCGGCCAATAGCGGCGTCCATCAGAACGCAAGTCGCCATAAAGAGAAGGCGTTTGTGATACTCCGGCTTTTTTCTCCAGTAAATCGCCAACGCCACCAGCGTTCCGAAGACGAGCATGTCTTCAAAAGGAATCGCTAGGAAGGATGCGATATCCGTCTGATGAAGCACGGACGTATCAAAGCGCGTCATCACAATCGCGATCGTCACTCCCAACGGAACCATCACCGCCGCCAGCCCTGCGCCGAACCAGCCAATCAAACGGTGCACGCTCACTTTGCGCACTGTCACCAGACTCGATTGCAGAATCAAAAAAACGAGCCACGAACAGAATGCCGCGCCATGCACCCACAATAGCCACGGCCTCGGTGGATTGCCGTGGAACAGGTGGCTATCCACGGTACGGCTGAAGCCCCACGCCACCAGCCCAGCCAGCGCCAACGACATGCAGAGGTAAAAATACCGCCGCAGAAAAGTCTTGACCGTGAATGTGCTTGCTTTCTTGTCGAACTGGGCAGCAATGCCTGCGTTTCCAATGGCCACGGAACGCCTCCTCAGAAAATTGTGAACGGATACGGCCTCGTGCCGAACTGATTTCGCTGAACTAAGTGTCCGCGTTCTTTACCAGGCTGGCGGGGGGACCCGCCGAGTGGACGCGCCATTATCGTAGCGCCGGTCGCAGCTGTCAAGACCACCGCTCCTTCCGCAGCGAAGCTGCGCGAGAATGCAGCCCACAGACTGCCCTGAGCGAAGCCGAAGGGGAACCTCGCGTGTCTTATCCGCCTCTTACCACCTTGTCATTCCGAGCCGTTCGGAGCGCAAGCGAGAACGTGCGTAGGAATCTGCTTTATCCGACTACTTACGTGTTGTCATCCTGAGCGAAGTCGGCATCGCGCGCAGCGGGATGCCGCGAGTCGAAGGACCCCATGCTTGCGTAACCACTACCGGCTCTGCGAGGAGTTCGCAATTTACGTCTTACCACCTTGTCATTCCGAGCCGTTCGGAGCGCAAGCGAGAACGTGCGTAGGAATCTGCTTTTGTTAAATGATTGGATAAGACAGACGTCGGCCGCCTCTACGCCTTTTGTAAACGTGGGAAAACTCTACAGAATGTATCGCGACAAATCCTGGTCCTTCACAATGTCCGATAACATGCCGCGAACGTAATCCGCATCAATGTTGACCGTCTCACCCTTTTTGTCAGGAGCGTCGAAGCTGATCTGGTCAAGCACGCGCTCCATAATCGTATGCAGCCGCCGCGCCCCGATATTTTCCGTGCCTTCATTCACGCGGAACGCAAAGCGTGCAATCTCTTCGAGCGATTCCTTTGTGAACACCAGCTTCACGCCTTCAGTCTCGAGCAGTGCCGTGTACTGCTTCACCAGCGACGACTTCGGCTCGGTCAGAATCCGGATAAAGTCATCCATCGTCAGCGACTGCAACTCCACCCGAATCGGAAACCGCCCCTGCAACTCAGGAATCAAATCGCTCGGCTTCGAAACATGGAACGCTCCCGCCGCAATAAATAAAATGTGGTCGGTCCGCACCATGCCATAGCGCGTATTCACGGTCGTGCCTTCCACAATCGGCAGAATGTCGCGCTGCACACCTTCACGCGAAACGTCCGGCCCATGGCCACCTTCGCGTCCGGCAATCTTGTCAATCTCATCCAGAAAAATAATGCCGGAATCTTCCACGCGGTCAATCGCCGTCCGCGTCACCTGGTCCATATCAATCAGGCGCTGCTCTTCTTCCTGAATCAAGTATTCGAACGCCTCATTGACCTTCATCTTCCGCTTTTTCGTCCGCTGCCCGAAGAGGTTCGGCAACATATCTTTAATGTTGACGTCCATCTCTTCCACGCCTTGATTGGAGATGATCTCAAAGCTCGGGAAGTTTTTTTCGCGGACGTCAATTTCCACCGTGCGCTCATCCAGCTTGCCTTCGCGTAATTGCTGACGCAGTTTTTCCCGGGTGCGATTGTGCGATTCGCCGAACTCCGATGATGATGAAGAAGACGACGCTTCGAGCGCGAATCCCGCCGTGGGAGTCGGTTCCGTAGGACGCGCCGCCGGCGGCGGCAACAAAATATCCAGCAGGCGCTCTTCCGCGTTCAGTTCGGCGCGGTCCGAAACGTCTTCCAATTTTTCTTCGCGGACATTATCAATCGCAACCTCAACCAAATCACGAATCATCGACTCCACATCGCGCCCGACATAACCAACTTCGGTAAATTTCGACGCTTCCACTTTCATGAACGGAGAATTCGCCAGCTTCGCCAGCCGCCGCGCGATTTCCGTTTTGCCCACGCCCGTCGGCCCAATCATGATGATGTTCTTGGGGATAATTTCTTCGGCCAGCTCCGGCGCCAGCTTCTGCCGGCGCATGCGATTGCGCAACGCGATGGCGACGGAGCGCTTCGCGTCTTTTTGTCCGACAACATGCTTGTCGAGCTCGGCGACGATTTCTTTCGGCGTCAACTCATCGAGCGCAATCTGCTCTTCTTCCGCGGTTCCGGGTAACAAAATAGCCATAAATCAGTCTCTAGTCGTTCGTCATTCGCCGTTAGCCGAAGACCAGCGGCCTAAGACCAGCGGCCAAAGACCATCGGCGGGTTACTACAACTCTTCTATCGTGAACTTGTCATTGGTATAGATGCACATTTTGCCGGCAATCTTCATCGCTTCTTCGGCAATTTGCCGCGCCGAAAGCTGCGTATGCTCGGCCAGCGCCTGCGCCGCCGCCTGCGCATAAGGGCCGCCGCTGCCAATCGCGGCAATGCCGCCATCCGGCTCAATCACGTCGCCCTGCCCGCTCAGCAAAAACGTCTGCTCTTTGTCGGACACCAGCAGCAACGCCTCCAAGTGCCGCAAAAATTTGTCGGTGCGCCAGTCTTTTGCCAGCTCTACCGCGCTCCGGCTGATGTTGCCGTGATACTGCTCCAGCTTCGACTCAAACCGGCTGAAGAGCGAAAACGCGTCCGCCGTCGAACCGGCAAATCCAGCCAGGATCTTGTCCTGATAAAGGCGGCGAATCTTCTTGGCCGAGTGTTTAATCACGCTTTCGCCCAGCGTAACTTGTCCGTCGCCGGCCATAATGACCGAGCCGTTGCGGCGCACGCACAGAACTGTAGTGGATCGAATCAGACGCTTCGTAGGCATGAGGGCAAACTATGATTATACAGAGGATATAGATGGATTCGAACGTCTAAACGTCGCATTTTCAGCATCCAACAACGATTTCCACAATTTTGATGTTCATCCGTCACAACTGCCGAAAATCGGACGGTGGAAAACCTTGTCAAGAGGGCAATACAGCCGAATCGAAGTTAAGCTGCTGAGGAAAAAGGGAAAATAGATTGGGCAAGCGTGTCCGGTTTCCCTGCTGAAGTTAGTATAATAGAGGTATAGATTAAATTCTTTCACCGAGGCGCAGCCCATGGCTGCGCCTTTCGTGTTTCTGGGCGAAAAGAGGGGCGCAGATGAGTCAACGACGTGTGTTCAAAACGTACAAGGAACGGGGCGAGTGGGTCGAATTGCGGTTCATGGCGGAGGCGATGGGGCATGGGTTGAAAGTGTCGAAACCATGGGGAGATTCGGCGGCGTATGACGTAGGAGTAGAGAGCGCGGCGGGGATTTTGCGGGTGCAGGTTAAATCGAGCACACACCGGGTGGGAAACGGATATTTGTGCCGATTGAGGCCTAATCCGGGAACAGTGCCCTACACGGAAGAGCAGTTGGATTTCTTTGCCGCGTATATCATCCCGCGGGATGTTTGGTATCTGATGCCGGCGGGCGTGGTTTTGAAGCGAAGCGGAGACTTGATGTTGTGTCCGGTGGAGACGCCAAAGTACCGGCGGATGAAGTATGAGCAATACCGCGAAGCCTGGGAGTTGCTGAGGCATTGATGTGATATTCGTCACAGCGTCGAGGGACGGCAATGATGTCAAATGAGAGGCGGGTCTTAGCCGCGAAGCGGCGCAAGAATGCAGCCCACGGCGCAAGCCGTGAGTGGGGAGCGAGAAGGAGAAGCCCTGAAGGGCGAAAGACGCATGTCGCATACATCCGGCAACATCGTGTTGCATTTGATTTTCAGTACGGACGGGCGGCGTCCTCTGATTAAGCCGGAATTTCGCGATGATTTATTTGCCTATCTCGGTGGAATTGTCCGCGAGATGCAGGGCACGGCGGTGATCGTCAACGGTACGGCGGACCATGTGCATTTATTGGTTCGCATCCGGCCGGCGCAATCCGCGGCGGAGATTGCCCGCGTGATCAAGGCAAATTCGTCGAAGTGGGTGCGCACGAAATGGATGCGCGAGTTCGCGTGGCAAACCGGATATGGAGTTTTCAGCGTGAGCGAATCGAATGTCGCGGCAGTCACGCGATATATTGCGGGGCAGGAGGAACATCACAAGAAAAGATCGTTTCAGGAAGAGTACGTGGCGTTTTTGAAAAAGAACAATGTGGAGTATGACGAAAGATACATTTGGAGTTAGTGTCTTTCGCCCATTAGCCGCGCGGCGGCGCGAGAATGCAGCCCACGGCGCAAGCCGTGGGGGGGAGCAAAAATTTAGCGGGAGCCCCAGCGGGGCGAAAGATACGTGCCGCATGCGTCCGGCAAGCTCATATTCCCGTTAGTCTCTTTCGCCCCTACGGGGCTTGGGAAGGTTCGGCCCGGCGACCCACGGCTTGCGCCGTGGGCTGCATTCTGACGCTGCTTCGCAGCTCACGCACGAACGGATTGCAAAAAGGCAGCTCTATACGCCTACCGTCTGCGCACTGGGCTTCCCGCTCAACAACTGGCGCAACACATACTGCAGGATGCCGCCGTTCGCGTAGTACTGGGCTTCCTGCGGCGTGTCGATCCTCACCAGTGCTTGGAATTCTTTTGCCTTGCCGTTTAAATTCGCTCGCACTTTTATCTGGCGGCCGGCGGTGAAGTTATCGCATAACTGACTCACACCGGTGATGTCGAAAATTTCTTCGCCGGTCAGACCGAGCGATTGCGCGTTTTCTCCGCTGACGAATTGCAGCGGCAGAATGCCCATCCCCACAAGGTTGGAGCGGTGAATGCGCTCGTAGCTTTCGGCGATGACGGCGCGCACGCCGAGCAGCGCCGGGCCTTTCGCGGCCCAGTCGCGCGAGGAACCGGAGCCGTATTCTTTTCCGGCGAGAATGACCAGCGGAGTTTTTGCGGCCAGATATTTTTCCGAAGCCTCGAAGATGGACATCTCGGCGCCCGATGGCAGGTGGCGGGTGAATCCGCCTTCGACGTTGACCATCTTGTTGCGCAGGCGGACGTTGGCAAAAGTTCCGCGCACCATGACTTCGTGATTGCCGCGGCGCGAGCCGTAGGAGTTGAAATCAGCGGGCTTGACGCCATGCTCTTGCAGATATTTTCCGGCAGGGCTGTCTTTCTTAATGGAACCGGCGGGCGAGATATGGTCGGTGGTGACGCTGTCGCCGAGAACGGCAAGCACGCGGGCGTTAGTGATGTCCTCGACCGCTGAGGGTTTGATGCTCATGCCGTCGAAGTAGGGCGCGCGGCGGATGTACGTGGAATCTTTTTCCCAGGTGTAGGTCTCCCCTTTGGGAATCGACAGGCCGCGCCAGCGATCGTCTCCGCGATAGACTTCGCCGTAGCTCTTGCGAAACATGTCTGACGAAATGGATTTCTGGATGGTGCTGTTGACATCGCTTTGCGACGGCCAAATATCTTTGAGATAGACCGGCTTGCCGTCTTTGCCGCGGCCAAGCGGGTCTTTGTGGAGGTCGAGATCAACGCGTCCGGCAAGCGCGAAAGCGACGACTAGCGGCGGCGACATCAGGTAGTTGGCGCGGACTTCGGAGTTGATGCGGCCTTCGAAGTTGCGATTGCCGGAAAGTACGGAGGCAACGACGAGTTCTTTTTCGTCGATGGCTTGCGAAACTTCGGTGGGCAGCGGGCCGGAGTTGCCGATGCAGGTGGTGCATCCATAGCCAACGATGTTGAATTTCAGTTTCTCGAGATAAGGCAGCAGTTGCGCTTTTTCAAGATAGTCGCGAACAACTTTTGAGCCGGGCGCAAGCGAGCTCTTTACCCATGCGGGCACGGTAAGGCCTTTTTCGACGGCGTTCTTGGCGAGAAGACCGGCGGCGATGAGCACGGATGGATTCGAAGTGTTGGTGCAGGAGGTGATGGCGGCAATGACGACGCTGCCATGTTGTAGCGCAGACTTCACGTCTTTCGAGACATGCTCTTCGTGAGAGTGATTTTCGACGCCGACGGAAGCCGGATTGCCGCCTTCCTGAAACCATGTGCTGGATTGTTTGGCGGTAATGCCAGTGGCCTGCACTGTGGCTCCGGCTTTTGGTTTGATAAGCGAAGGCAAAGCCGCGTAGAAAGATTCGCCCGCTTTGGGCAGCGGCACGCGATCTTGCGGGCGCTTTGGTCCGGCGAGACTCGGCTCGACAGTCGCGAGATCGAGGCTGAGCAGTTCGGAATATTCAGCCTCCGGAGTGTTCTTGTCATGAAACAGTCCCTGCTCTTTGCAATAGTCCTCGACCAGCGCGATCTGTTCTTCGGAGCGTCCCGTGAGGCGAAGGTAGTTGAGACTTTCCTTGTCCACGGGGAAGATGCCGCAAGTGGCGCCGTATTCGGGAGACATGTTGGCGATCGTTGCGCGATCGGCGAGCGAAAGCTCGGGCAGGCCGGGGCCGAAGTATTCGACGAACTTGCCGACGACGCCATGCTTGCGTAGCATCTCAGTGATGGTCAGGACGAGGTCGGTCGCTGTCGCTCCCTCCCGCAACTTGCCGGTAAGCTTCACGCCCACAACTTGCGGAATCAGCATAGAAACCGGCTGCCCGAGCATCGCCGCTTCGGCTTCAATTCCGCCTACCCCCCAACCCAAACATCCCAGCCCATTAATCATGGTCGTGTGACTGTCGGTGCCGACGAGCGTGTCGGGGTAGGCGGTGCGGTCGGCGTCGTTGACGAAGACGACGCGGGCGAGGAACTCGAGGTTGACCTGATGGACGATGCCGGTGTCGGGCGGAACGATGGCGAGGTTTTTGAAGCCAGTTTGTCCCCAGCGAAGAAATGAGTAGCGTTCTTTGTTGCGCTGGAATTCGAGTAGAGCGTTGACGTCGAAGGCGCTGGCGCTGCCGAATTCGTCCACTTGAACGGAGTGATCAATGACGAGTTCGACTGGCTGCAAAGGATTGATGAGCGAGGGATCTCCGCCGAGCTGTTTCATGGCATCGCGCATGGCGGCGAGATCGACGACGCAGGGAACTCCGGTGAAGTCTTGCAAGAGCACGCGGCTGGGGGTGAAGGCGATTTCTTTTTCGGATTTTGATTTGCCAGACCATTTCGCGAGGGCCAGAATTTCTTCTTTGGTGACGTTGCGGCCATCTTCGGTGCGCAAGAGGTTTTCCAACAGAATGCGGAGCGAGTAGGGCAGATGCTTGGTGGAGATGTTCTGTTCATCAAGAGCGTCGAGGCGAAAGATTGTGTATTCGCGGTTACCCACGCGGAGGCTGGAACGGGAGCCGAAGCTATCCCCAATTTTATTCATGGCAAGCGGCCTTTCAGAGGAAGAATTGCGTACTTAATAGTTTAAATCCGCGGGCGGGAATTGCCTATGCACGGACGGTCAAGACTAAGAGCCAGACGTTCAGAACTGCGATGAGGACGGCGGTAAACCAGGACAAAGCTTTGAGCCAGAGTGGGTTCACAAATTCGCCCATTTTCTGCTTGTCGCTGGTGAACATGACGAGGGGGAAGACGGCGAAACTTAGCTGCATGCTGAGCACGACCTGGCTGAGGATGATGAGATTGGCGGTGCCGCGCTCTCCCCAGAAGGCGGTGACGATGATGGCGGGGATGATGGCGAGTCCGCGGGTGATGAGGCGGCGGAGCCAGGGTTTGAGACGGATGTTGAGAAAGCCTTCCATGACGACTTGACCGGCGAGAGTTCCGGTGAGTGTGGAGTTCTGGCCGGAAGCAAGAAGCGCGAGGGCGAAGATGGTGCTGGCGCTGGTGACGCCGAGGATCGGCGTGAGCAATTTGTATGCGTCTTGAATCTCCGCGACCTGGGTGAGACCGTGACGAAAGAAAGTGGCGGCGGCAACCAACAGGATGGCTGCATTCACAAACAGAGCGATGGTCAAAGCGACCGTAGAATCGAAAACGCCATAACGAATGGCCTCACGCTTGCCTTCCGGTGTGCGGCGAAAGTCGCGGGATTGCACGATGGCGGAATGCAAATAGAGATTGTGCGGCATGACGGTTGCGCCGAGGATGCTGACGGCGATGTAAAGCATAGCCGGGTCGCGAAGAATTTGCGGGGAGGGTACGAAGAAGCCCCGAAGGAGTCCAGCGATCTCTGGCCGGGAGAATAAGATTTCAAGGCCGAAACAAACGCTGATGGTAGCAATCAGCGAGATAACCAGCGCTTCGAGGAAGCGAAAGCCTTTTTGTTGGAGAAACAAAATCACCAGAACGTCGAGGGCGGTGAGGCAGACACCGATGAGCAAAGGAATGTGAAAGAGCAAATTCAGAGCGATGGCCGAGCCGATAACTTCGGCGAGATCGCAGGCGGCGATAGCAATCTCGGCGAATATCCATAGAGCAAAAGAAACGCGGCGGCTGAAGTGGTCGCGACAGGCTTGGGCGAGATCACGTCCGGAAACTACACCGAGTTTAATGGCGAGCGCCTGCAACAGAATCGCCATGAAATTGGAAAGCATGATGACCGAGAGCAGGGTGTAGTTGTATTTCGAGCCGGCGGCGAGATCGGTGGCCCAGTTGCCGGGATCCATGTAGCCGACAGCGATGAGGAAGCCAGGGCCGGCGAAGGCAAATAGCTTACGGAAGACATTTGCAGTTTGCGGAATCGCCAACGAAGCGTGGATTTCGGGCAGGCTGGGTTGATCGGGCGCGGCGCGCCAACCAGTTCTTTCCGGACGTATGGCTTCGGTGGCCATAAGGCATAGTATACAACATGGAGTTAACTATGGTTAATGTGTTGTGAAAAGCAGATTCCTGCGCACATCAGTGTTGTGATTGGAACTCCTTGAAAGGCCGAGGGTACTTGATGCAAACATGGGGTCCTTCGACTCGTGGCATCTTGCTACGTACGATGCCAGCTCGCTCAGGATGACAAGGTGGGTGGGATTCATACGCAGCACGCGATGCCCGCTTCCGCTCAGGATGACAAATGGTTAGGAGCGGGATGAAGCGGGGCGGACCCAGACGCGTTCGGCGGCAGGGAGACCGAGCGTGACGTTTCCCGATTCGGTGGTTAAAGCCAGAGTGTGATCGTAATGCTTGCCGTCGATTTGTAGTTTGGCGCCGGGCCGGATGCCGCGATGTTCCAGAAATTCCAGAAGACGGCGGTCGCGTTCGTAGATCCCGCTAACGATGTAGTTCTTTCCCGCATCTGCGTGGGCGAGTAATTCGAGGCCACGACGACGGCGACTGGCGGGGCTATCGAGTTCGCTGAGATTTCCGTGAGGGCAGGCTTTGCCGCTGCCAAGTTTCGCAAGCAGGCGCGCCTCGAAATCAGGTGAGACGGCGTGTTCGAGGCGTTCGGCTTCGTCGTGCACTTTGTACCACTCCATGCCGAAGACTTCGGCAAGCATGCGCTCGATGAGGTGATGGCGCAGAGTGAGCTTGCGCGCGATCTTGCGTCCGGCGGGGGCGAGGCGCACGCGGCCGTCTTTATCCACTTTGACCAAATTGTCTTTCTTCAGGCGGCGAAGGGCCATGGTCACGGCGGGAGGCGAAACTTTGAGCCAGTGAGCCAACGTGGCAGAGATGACGGTTTCGCCTTCGCCTTCGGCTTCGAGGATGGCCTTAAGGTAATCCTCTTTGGAGACGGTGATCATTGAGGAGATTATACGGGAAGGTTAAGTATGGTTAATGGCGGAACGACAAAATGGAATGCAACTTCGGAACAGCAGATTCCTATGCACGGGCTCGCCGCTGGCGCACCTCCGCCCCGCTCGGAATGACAAGGGTTATAGGGTTTAGGAAATGAGCGTTGGTTCGTAACGGTGGATACTCGCTCTGTTTTAGGCAGACTGCAGCCTACATCTCCATCCCACATCACTAATGCTCAAGGTAGAATCAACGCCATGGCTCTGGTGGAAGTTCGAAATCTAGTTAAGGTTTATCCGCTGGGCGAGAGTGTTTTTGGTGGCGCGGCGAAGGGTGAAGTGCGGGCAGTGGATGATGTTTCGTTGACGATAGAAGCGGGCGAGACCTTGGGCGTAATTGGCGAATCGGGATCGGGCAAAAGCACGCTTGGGCGGCTGGTGCTTCGCCTGATTGAGCCGACGTCGGGCGAAATCCTTTACGATGGGCGCGATTTGCGTGCCGCGAAGGCATCGCAATTGCGCGAGTTGCGGCGGGAGATGCAGATTATTTTTCAGGACCCTTTTGGGTCGCTCGACCCGAGGATGAGAGTTGCGGAGATTATTGAAGAGCCACTGGTGATTCATGGGTCGTTGAGCGGAGCATCCCGGAAAACGCGGGTTGCAGAGTTGCTAAGAGCCGTCGGCCTCGACGCGTCGGCGATGCTGCGCTTTCCTCATGAATTCAGCGGAGGCCAGAGGCAGAGGATTGTGATTGCACGAGCGCTCGCATTGCGGCCGAAATTTATTGTGGCGGATGAGCCGGTGTCGGCACTGGATGTGAGCGTGGGTGCACAGATTGTGAACTTGCTGGCGCAGTTGCAACGGGAGTTTGGGCTGACATATTTGTTTATTTCGCACTCCATGCCCACGGTACGTTATTTGGCGACGCGGATTGCGGTGATGCATAAAGGAAAGATTGTCGAGATGGGGAGCACGGAGCAGATCACAGAACGGCCGCGCGATCCCTACACGCAGAGCCTGCTGGCGGCCACGCCGGAAATTCGTATCTAAATTCAAGGTGCACAGATTTTGGCGCGGAGTTCCGGCGAAGCCATCTGTTGGAAGTCGACAAGATTGAAGGTGTAGATGCGATCTGCATCGGACTTTTCGGCACAGCGCAGGAGAAGCGCGTCGTAAATCTTGCCACCCCTCCAGCTTCCGCTGACCATAGTTTCGAGGACGGCGACATAGTCATCTTTGGTCAGGGGAATCGCTTCGAAATGTCCGAGCAGGTCATCCGTGAGAATGCGAGCGGCCTCGTTGGCATGAATTCTGGGCTGGACCGGCATTCGAGTAAGCGTTGAGAAGACTTCAGCGACAGAATGCAAGCTAAAGAAACCTTTGTCATGACCGGCAATGACACGATCCACCGCCGGAGCGGCCTGGGCAAAGTGAACGTGGGTTTTCGCCGATGCCGCAACCAGGACATTCGTGTCGAAGAAGATATTCATTTGTTCAGATGGCTATTCGTAGAAGGACTTGAGAATGGACTGAATCCGCTCCTCGCGAACGTCATCCAGAACCCGAGTCAAGTCCGCGCCGGGTTCGGCGACGCCCTGGTGAACCCAGCGTCCGTTGACCTTAATCATGGACGGGCGCGATTCGACCGCGCGCAGGAGCAGGCCTCCGGCTTGCTCGATGATTTCGAGCTCGGTGTTGGGCCGAAGACCCAGCCGATCGCGCATGGGTTTGGGCACGACAATCCTACCCGCTTGGTCGATCTTTAGGTTCATACCATTTATTATACCATTTACCATTTTTAATGGTAATTTCCTTTTTGGCTGAGTTCACAATTTCTTGGCAAGTTCGGTTTATGCTGTGAGCCTGATTCCCAGGAGGATTTCTCATGAAGCAGATATTGGTTTCCCTTGCTATAGCCATTGCTCTCACGTCTTCTGTTTTTGCCCAAGCGCCGACGCCGATGGCGCCACCAACGGCAACGAAAAACCCCGTGACCACCGCGTTGAAGATGCTAATGCCGCGGTCGCAAAACAACATTCTCGGCGCGTTGGAGGCGATGCCCGCGGACAAGTACGGGTACAAGCCGACGCCGGAGCAGATTACGTTTGGGCACCTGGCGGTGCATATCATCGAATCGAATTACGGATTGTGTTCGAAGGCTGCGGATGTGCCGGCCCCGAAGGTGGAAGAGTTGAAGGATACGGATGCGAAGGAGAAATTAGCGGCGGCGGCGAAAGCGTCGTTTGCCTTTTGCAGTGAAGCCCTCGACAAGATGGATGACTCGAAGCTGGGCGATGAAGTGGAGCTGTTCGGCGGACGCAAATTTCCGCGGGCGATGGCAGCTTTGGGACTGGCGAGCGGATGGGCTGACCACTATGCCGCGCAGGCGATGTATTTGCGTTTGAATGGAGTTTTGCCGCCGAGCGCACAGCCGAAGAAGTAGCGCGCGGTTTTCAAAAAGCAGACTCCTACGCGCATTCTCGTCGCCAGGCGGCTATGAATGGCTCGGAATGGCAAGGTGATTAGCGTGCGGATGGACTGTCAAGGCTCGTGCAAGCAGAAGGTCCTTCGACTTCAGAATTCGATTCGCGAGCGAATCGAATTCTTCCGCTCAGGATGACAAGGTTTAAAGGATTATTTGATCTGGACTAAGTCGCCCGATATCGGCGGGGCTACGACGGGCGGGGCGGGGTATTGCGGGCCGCGCCACTTGTCCAGCACAGAAACCTGGTGAACGCAGGAGACGGTGCAGTTGGGCGCGCAGGATTTTTCGGTGCGGTACTCGCGGCGGATGTCTTCGACGGTGTAGCTTTCGAGCGGGACGCCGGGGTATCCGCGCTGCTGCGAGCAATAGTGCACGAGTCCGTTTTCGCAGATGTAGAGGTAACGCGCGCCGGCACGGCAGCGCCAATTGTTTGGCTTTCCCAGGGCGATGTTGTCCTGAAAGGCGTTGATGCGGGTGAAGCTCGATTTTTCCAGCGACTTCATGGCGTGATAGACGGTGCGCTCTTCATCGTTGAGCGGCTGAAGCTGGCCGGAGCCGTCGTGAATGATGCCGATGGTCGAGCTGAAGCCGAGTTCAATCGCGCGCTTGCCAATGGTGAGGGCGTCCTGCGGATTCTTTATGCCGCCGCCGACGACTGAGTTGATATTCACGTGAAAGTCGGCGTGCTCGGCGAGCAATTGCAGCTTTTTGTCGAGGACTTTCAGGCTCTTCTTCGAAACGTCGTCGGGATTGACGTTATCAATGGAAATTTGCAGCCATTCGAGTCCGGCGCGGTTGAGGCGCTGAATGCGATCGGCGACCAGCAGATAGCCGTTAGTGATCATGCCGGCGATCATGCCGTTTTGGCGAATGCGGGCGATGACGTCGTCGAGTTCGGGATGGAGCAAAGGTTCCCCGCCGCTGATGGTTACGACGGAGGTGCCGAGAGCGCCAAGCTTGTCCACGCGCTCGAACATGGTTTCGAGCGGCACGGGTTTCGAGAAATCGTCGTACTCGTTGCAGTATTCGCAGGCCAGATTGCAGCGGCGCATGGGGATGATGTGCGCCAGCAGGGGATGGTCGGTTGAGACCAGCGCTTTGGCGATCATTTTAGCGCCGCGCAGGTCACGGCGAAGCTGCTGAGCGCGGCGATGCATGGGTGTAATCTGGGCTGCCATGGATATGTCTTCCTCTTATTAGACCATAAGGGTTTGGTTGAAGATGCAGTTTGAGCACCGATCGGCGGGATTTCGTGGGTGAATCGTATAGAGATCGGGCGCGGCGGTTCGCGTAAAATATAAACATGTACGAAGTTACTGTGGAAGACACATTTGCCGCGGGGCACTACCTGAGGAATTACAAGGGGAAGTGCGAGAATCCGCATGGGCATAACTACAAGGTGCGGGTGACGCTGGCGGGGCGCGAGCTGGATAAAGCCGGCTTACTGCTCGATTTCAAAGACTTGCGTGAAGTGATGAAGCACGTCATCGAGCGGCTCGATCACCAGATGATCAACGATATCGCGCCGTTTACCGAGGTGAATCCGTCAGCGGAAAATCTGGCGAAGTATTTTTATGATGAGACGAATGGAAGGCTGCGGGCCGTTACCAGCGGGCGCGTGAGTGTAAAAGACGTCACGATTTTTGAGACCGATACTACGACTGCAAAGTATTCCGAATAGCTGCGGTTTCCATGCAAATTACGGAGATCTATAAATCGCTGCAAGGCGAATCCACTTATGCGGGATTGCCGTGCGTATTTGTGCGTCTGACGGCGTGCAATTTGCGCTGCTCGTGGTGCGATAGCGAGTACACGTTCACGGGCGGCAAGAAGATGGCGAGTGACGATGTACTGGCGGAAGTGGAAAAGTTGAGCCCCGAGCGCGGGCTAGTCGAGATTACGGGCGGAGAGCCGATGTTGCAGGAGCGAGAGCTGGTACCGCTGATGCAGACGCTTCTCGACCTGGGGCACACGGTGCTGATAGAGACGAGCGGGGAGCGACCGCTGGAGCAGGTGCCGAAGGGCGTGGTGAAGATTGTGGATGTGAAGTGCCCGGATTCGGGGGCGGCAGATAGTTTTCGTATGGAAAATCTTGAGGCGCTCTCTTCGCAAGATGAAATGAAATTTGTGTTGAGCAGCCGCAGAGATTACGAATTTGCGCGCGATTTTGTGGCGGAACATCAGATGGACCGAAGAGTTCATGCGGTGCTGTTTTCTCCGGCGTTCAGCAAGACGGCGACGGGAAGCAGAGATACAACGCATTGTTTGCTTGATCCGCGCGAACTGGCGGAGTGGATATTGGAAGATGGCGTTCCGGCGAGACTGGGATTGCAGTTGCATAAGTTTATTTGGGACCCCGCGTTGAAGGGCGTTTAGTTGGCCAAAGATTCCAAGGCGGTCGTGTTGTTGAGCGGGGGGATGGATTCGTGTGTATGCGCCGCGCTGGCGGTGCGCGATCACGATACGGCAGCGGTGCACGTGAGTTACGGACAGCGCACAGAAGAACGCGAGCGAAAATCGTTTCTAGCGATTTGTGAGCGGCTGGGCATTGAAAATCGGCTGATTACGAGAAACGAGGCACTGCGGGCGATCGGCGGGTCGGCCCTAACGGATCCGAATATAGCCGTGCCAGAGGCTCACACGATCGGGCAGGAGATTCCGGTCACTTATGTTCCCTTCCGCAATGCGCATTTTCTTGCGGTCGCAGTGAGCTGGGCGGAAGTTTTAGGTGCAAATCAGGTTTACATCGGAGCTGTGGAGCAAGATAGTTCGGGCTATCCAGATTGCCGGCCATCATACTATGCGGCGTTTAATTCGCTGATCCGGCAGGGCACGAAAGAGGCAAATATCGAAGTGGTCACACCTCTGATTGCGATGCGCAAATCACAAATTGTTAAGCTTGGCCTTGAACTGAATGCGCCGTTCGATTTAACGTGGTCATGCTATCAAGGGGAAGCGCGGGCGTGCGGTAAATGCGACAGCTGCCGTTTGCGTTTGCGGGCATTTGAGGAGGCAGGAACGCAGGACCCGATTCCATACGCGATGTAAATGAATTCTTTAACTTGGAAGTTTGAGACCAAGGATTGAGACCCGGAGGCGATGATGAAAATGAAAAGAATGTTGATGATGGCAGCGCTGGCGATGACGCTGGCGACGGTTTTTGGCGCCACAGGAATGGCGCAGAGCAACACGGGAACGGTAAAAGGCACTTGTAAGGACTTTGAGGGAAAACCCATAACCGGAGCCACACTCGAATGGGTGAATTTGAATACGGGACGCAAATATTCACTGAAAACCAATAATAAGGGCGAATATTTTTCGCTGGGCATTGATCCGGGAAAATACAACGTCGCGCTCATGAAGGACGGGAAGCAGCTTTATGCCTTCCAGAATTTCCCCGTGGGCCTCGAAGAAGTCACACTGGATTTTGATTTGCAGAAGGAACAGGCACAGCAAGCCGCCGGAGCGGGTTTGACGCCGGAACAATTAAAGAAACAGGAAGAGGAGCAAGCCAAAGCGCAGAAGGAATCGTCCACGGTCAAAGCTTTGAATGAGAAGCTGGCAGCCGCGAAGGCTGCCTCCGATGCAGGAAACTTTGATGAGGCGATCGCCCAACTCCATGAAGCCACGCAGATGGACGCGACGCGCGATCTCATCTGGTTCAAACTGGCGGAGGCGTATCGCAACTCGGCGCTCAAGCAGACCGATCCGGACGAGAAAAAGAAACGACTGGAGGAAGCGGCTGCGGACGATCAGAAAGCGGTGGACATCAAGAAAGCGGCCTACGACGCCGCAACCACAAAGAAACCGGACGACGCCAAGACTCTGGCAGCCTACTACAACAACTTGGGTGACGCCGAAGGGCGTGTAGGCAAAGTTGATGATGCAGCAAAAGCTTATGACGCGGCGGCCGCGCTAAATCCGGAAGGAGCGGCCGGTTACTACTTCAATCAAGGAGCGGTTTACGTTAATGCAAACCGCACGGATGAGGCCATTGCCGCATTTGACAAGGCCATCGCGGCGGACCCCAATCGCGCCGACGCTTATTATCAAAAAGGCGTGAGCTTGCTCGGTAAAGCCAAAACGGATGCGAGCGGCAAGGTCATTCCCGCGCCCGGAACGTCGGACGCCTTCAATAAATACCTGCAACTTGCGCCCACGGGGCCATATGCAGAACAAGCGAAAACGATGCTGCAGTACATTGGCAGCACGGTGGACATCAATTACGGCAAGAAAACCAAGAAATAGCTCCCTTGCCGTAATGAAGGGGCGGCTGCGGCCGCCCTTTATTCATGCGCAAAATGATTGAAAAATAGGGCCGAGGAACGAATGTTACCAAGGTCTGACGGGTTAGCGTTCTTTTCTAGAAGCTTGCCGATGGTTTCGCTAGATTGTAATCGGGTGTGACCGGCTTGGGGCGGGTCCGCACCCAGCCATATGGCCTCGCCGGGCACAGCGCCGATCGCGGTGACGCTTGAACCCTCGACCGGTTCAGGAGCGACGCAGGCCTTGCTTGCGGCTATGCTGCGAGCCAATGAGCGGGTGAGCGACCTGATTTTTTCGCCTGGTCGTCCGCCGCAGGTCGAAGTACTGGGGGAATTGATTCCGGTCATCGCGCCCGGCTTGCGCGCCCTGACGACAGACGACACGCGCCGGATTGCCTCCGACCTAATCGGCAATAACAAGCAGGCGATTACAAGCCTGCGCGAGCAAGGCTCGTGCGACGTTTCCTACGGATTGCCAGGGTTGGCACGCTTTCGGGTAAATGTGTTCATCCAGCGCGGCAGTTGCGCGGTGGTGATGCGCGCGATTCCCACGACGATTCCCACCTTCGAAGGCCTGGGGCTGCCGGCACACATGGCGGAGATTGCCGGACTGAATGAAGGCATCGTTCTGGTTGCAGGACCACGAGGATCGGGAAAATCTTCGACGCTCGCGGCATTACTCGACTGCATCAACGAAAAACAAAATTGCCATATTTTGACGATCGAAGATCCAATTGAATTCCTGCACAATCACAAGCGAAGTACAGTGCATCAGCGGGAGATGCACAGCGACGCGTCCAATTTTGCGCAGGCGCTCAGATCGGCACTGCGGCAGGCGCCGAAGGTGATTATGGTCGGTGACTTACGGGACCGCGAAACAATCGAAATGATGCTGGAAGCGGCCGAAACCGGCCATCTGGTGCTTTCGAGCATGAACAGCGCTGACGTCAGCAAGACGGTGGAACGCATGGTGGCGGCCTTTGCGCCAGCCGAGCAGGCGGGCGCGCGTGGCCGTCTCGCCAAGACGCTCCGCTGGGTGGTCGCGCAACGGCTGATTCCACGAAAGGATGGAAGCGGCCGGGTAGCCGCATTCGAAATTCTAAAGGTCAATCCTCGGTCGATGCATTGCCTGGAGACGTACGACCATAGCGGGCAGGCGCTGCTTAGGGTGATGAAAGAAGGACGCGACGAAGGTATGCAGTACTTTGACGGGGAGATTAGCCGCCTCGTGGAGCGCGGTTTAGTGGACGTGGAAGTCGCGGCGCGTCACGCGACGAGTGCTGAGGACGTACGGCGAGCAGTCGCAGGCTAGCGACAGATTCAACCTCCTGGTCACGGATTCCGCGTAATAAAAGCAAAGGCCTGCTGGGCGGGTCCAGAATGAAGAGCGGGGGAGGTAATTCAGAACCTCCCAAATCATCTATCATCTTCCTGAATGTCCTCTGATTCGGTTTCCGTTGAGATCCTCAGTTTTGAAGATGCACGGCATCGTGTGGAAGCACATGCGGCCCGAATGCAGCCGCCCGCCTGCGAGACTGTCGAGTTGCTGAAGGCGGCAGGACGCGTGCTGGCGGAACCGGTTGTGGCGGACCGGGACTTTCCACCATTCCGGCGCGCCACGCGGGATGGATATGCCCTGCGGGCCGCAGATCTTGAACCGCTTCCGGCAGTACTCAAAGTGATTGGGGAAATCAAGGCGGGCAGCAATCCCGGGCTCACAGTGGCACCAGGGCAGGCGGCGGCGATTATGACGGGAGCGCCCGCGCCGTCGGGCAGCAACGCGGTAGTGATGGTGGAATATACCAGCTTGCGAGGAGACACCGTTGAAATCACGCGGGCGGTGAAGGCTGGCGAGAATATTGTGCCCACAGGTACAGAGGCAAAACGCGGAGCACGGCTGCTGAGTGAGGGAGCGCTTATAGATCACGCTGTGATTGCCGCAGCCGCATCGGTGGGAATGACGGGTTTGAAGGTGTATCAGAAGCCGCGAGTCGCAGTCCTGGCGACCGGGGATGAAGTTGTCGATGTAGCAAAGATACCGGGCGCCAGTCAGATTCGGAACTCTAACAGCTATTCCATAGCAGCGCAGGTCAACGCAGCGGGCGGCGAAGCGGTAGTGCTGCCTGTTGCGCCCGACGAACCGAACGAATTGCGCAAGTGGATCACGCGCGGGTTGGAAGCGGACCTATTACTGCTTTCCGGCGGCGTTTCGGCGGGAAAGTACGACCTGGTGGAGCAGGTTTTGGAAGGATTGAAAGCCGAGTTCTTCATACGGGGCGCGCGGATTCAGCCGGGGAAACCGGTGGTGTTTGGAAGGACAGGCACGCCATCCGGCGCGAAATATTTTTTTGGGTTGCCGGGAAATCCCGTATCCACGATGGTGACGTTTGATTTGTTTGCCCGACCGATGATTGAAGCGCTGAGCGGACAGGGGTTGCGCAAGCTCGTGTTTTTTTCGGCTCGATTGAAAATGGCGATTAAAACCAAACCTGGTTTGAAGCGATTTTTGCCGGCAATTTTTTCAGGAGAATTTGAAGATACGGAAGTGGAATTGGCGGGATGGCAGGGATCGGGAGACATTGCGACGATGGCGCGGGCGAATTGCTATATCGTAGTGCCGCCGGACCGGGAGCGGATTGAGGCAGGAGAGTGGGTTGCCATTCTTCCGCGGTAGGAGGCAGGTAAGATAGTTGATAAGCATGCCGAAAAAGCTCTCACATTATGACGCCGCCGGCCGCGCCAGGATGGTGGATGTCTCGAGCAAGAAGGTTACGTGGCGCGAGGCTGAGGCAAGTGCGTTTGTAGCGATGAGTCGAAATGTGTTGCGGGCGCTGCCAAACAACCCGAAGGGCGATCCGCTGGAGGTGGCACGAGTGGCCGGAATTATGGCGGCGAAACGGACGGCGGAGTTGATTCCGATGTGCCATCCGCTGGCTTTGACACATGTGGATGTGAGTTTGGAGGTACGCAAGAATGGAGTTGCCATCCGGACGAAAGTCGCGACTTCGGGCCAAACCGGAGTGGAAATGGAGGCGATGGTGGCTGCGAGCGTGGCGGCGCTGACGGTGTACGATATGTGTAAGGCGCTGGACAAGGGGATTGAGATCCGTGAGATTGCGCTCGAGCGGAAATCCGGCGGGAAGAGCGGTGACTACTCGCGCAAACGAAAACAAGCATGAGTGACAATGTGAAATTGTTGCTGGTCGAGGACAATCCCATGGTGCTGGGATTGCTCAAAGGCGCGCTCACGCCACTTGCGAGAGTAACGACGGCGAACGATGCAGCCGACGCATTGTTGAAGGCGATTGACGATCCTCCGGACGTGCTGGTGAGCGATTACCGCATGCCGGGCATGGATGGGCGGCAGTTAATGGAGAAGTTGAAGAGCAGGCCTGGAACCGCGGGAACGGCGGTGATTCTGCTGGCGACCAAAGCCGACATCGCGGAGAAGTTGAGTGGATTGAGTTATCCCGTGGACGATTTCGTAGAGAAGCCGTTTTTTCTTAGAGAGGCCGTTCAGCGCATCAAGCGGACGATTGACAAGCTTTCGCTAGAGAAAATGGCAAAGGCCGCGCAATCGGATGGCGTGCTGCGAGGCAGCCTGCTGCAAATGAATGTGATTGACCTGGTGCAGTCGCTTGAAATGGGACGGAAGAGTTGCTCACTGACTTTCACGAAAAAAGGCGAGAAGTGCGAGATGTACTTCGTGGAAGGCCAGGTCACGCATGCTGCATATGGGGATCTGGTCGGCGATCCGGCGGTGTTCAAAGTTCTGCGCTGGACGGATGGCAACTTCGAGATGAACTTCGACGGCAAGAGCGCGAAGCGAACCACAGAATTGAATACGCAAGGCCTGCTGATGGAGGGCTTGCGATTGCTCGATGAAGCCAACAATGCGGGCGGCGACGCGGCGCCGGTCGCGCCCAACGCACCAGCAGCAAGTACCAAAAAAGAAGAGGAAGAAGATGTCCTCCTCGACTCGTGAGGAGTTGACAGCGGCGGTGCTCACCGTCAGCGATTCTTCCTTCCGGGGCGAGCGACCGGATGCGTCGGGACCAGCCGTGGCAGAGTTCCTTCAGAACAATAAATTCATGGTCGTCGCCACCCGGGTTGTTCCCGATGAGCAGAGCGAAATACAAAAAGCCATTGTTGAGTTGAGCGGAAAAGCGCGCCTGATAGCGACGACGGGCGGTACTGGAATTACGCCGCGGGATGTGACGCCGGAAGCCACGCAGGCAGTGTGCGAGCGACTGGTTGAGGGCATTCCAGAGCGGATGCGGGCGGAGGGCATAAAGAAGACTCCGCGAGCGGTACTCAGCCGCGGAGTTTGCGGCATTCGCGGTGGCACGCTTGTCTTGAACTTGCCGGGAAGTCCGAAGGGTGCGATTGAATCACTAAGCGCGGTGGTGGATTTATTGCCGCATATGCTGGATTTGATTGCGGGAAAGACCGAACACTGACAAGCAGCCATCGTTTTGCGGCGCACCCGCGCCATGTTGCCACATGAAACCCATCATCGTCGGTACTGCCGGGCACATCGATCACGGTAAAACCGCGCTGGTCAAGGCTTTGACTGGCATTGACGCGGATCGTCTCGATGAAGAAAAGCGACGCGGGATTACCATCGACATTGGTTTCGCCCATCTTGAACTGGCGGCTGCCGACGGCGCGAAATATCGCTTTGGATTTGTGGATGTGCCGGGGCACGAGAAATTTGTCCGCAATATGCTGGCGGGAATCGGCGGAATCGATTTGGTGTTGTTGGTCATCGCCGCAGATGAAGGCATCATGCCGCAAACACGCGAGCATTTTGATATCTGCAAATTGCTTTCGGTAAAGCGCGGGATAACCGTGCTCACAAAATCTGACACGGTGGATGCGGAGACTCTTGAAGTCGTTCGTATGGAAGTTGAAGAGTTTGTCCGCGGGTCTTTCTTGGATGTAAACCAAAATCCTATAGTTGCTGCAAGCGCCTTGACGGGAGCCGGCTTGGAACGTTTGAAGTTGGAGTTTGTAAGCGCCGCGTCTTCGGTCGCGGCCAAAGATTTGCGAGCCATAGCGCGGCTGCCGATTGATCGCGTGTTCAGCATGAAGGGATTCGGCACCGTGGTGACAGGCACTCTCGTTTCGGGGGTTATCTCAAAAGAGGACGAGTTGGAAGTTTTTCCTTCGGGCAAGAAGATTCGCGTGCGCGGCGTGCAAGTACACGGGAACCAAGCTGCGCGGGCAGTTGCAGGAGAACGGACTGCGCTGAACCTTGCGGGCATTGAAATGGAGGATTTGGCGCGCGGCATGACGCTTGCATCGCGTGATGTTTTTGAGAAAACAAAGCAAATCGATGTTTCTCTCAGTTTGTTGGCTTCAGCCAAGGCGCTCAAAGATCGAGCACGCGTGCATTTTCATGCTTATACCTTCGAAACTGTCGCTGAAGTTAGACTCCACGGCATAAAGCAGATCGAGCCAGGCGAATCGGCACTCGCCCGCGTGCGACTGAGCGAGCCTGGTCTGTTGTTGCCAGGAGATCGCTTCATCATTCGACAATTTTCTCCGGTAACGACGATTGGTGGTGGAGTTGTCCTCGATGGGCTGCCTCTCAAGAAAACTCCAAAGCCGCAATTGGAGCCATTTCTCAAAGTTTTGGCATCGAGCGATGCTGCCGGGATTCTGAAAGCGCGGATCGAGCGACGCACCGACCAGGGCCTTACTGTAGTGCGAGCAATTGCCGAAACTGGCTGGCGACGCGCAATTGTCGAACAACATTTGCAAAGGCTTCTACAGGGTGGAGACATTGTCCGCTCTGGAGATGTGCTGCTGGGCGCCGAGGCTGTGAACCGGCTTAAGGCCGCCGCGGTTGGAACCTTGGGGAAATTTCACGACGCGAATCCACTCGTGGCCGGCATGAACCAAGAAGCGCTACGCGAAGCGTTACGCATAGAACCTGCGGTGTTTGCGCTGGTAGTCGATTTTCTCGTCTGCGAGAAGAAGCTTGAAGTGGCGGGCGAGTTAGCGCGCTTGCCGGGCCGCCGCGTGGTGATGAAAGATGAAGAAGCAGAATCGAAAAAGATTATCGAGCAAGCATTTGCTGGCGCGGGACTAAAAGTGCCGGCGCTGAAAGATGTGCTGGCCGGTTTGAAAATCGAGAAAGCACGTGCGCAAAAGTTAGTTACGCTCATGCTGAGGGATAAAGTCCTGATCAAGATTTCGGAAGAACTGGTTTTTCATAAGTCAGTATTAGATGAGCTGCGAAAAATGCTTGCGGTGGAGAAAAGAAAATCGCCGAAGATTGATGTCGGCAGATTCAAAGACCTGACAGGCGTCACGCGGAAGTATGCAATCCCACTACTGGAATATTTAGATCGTGAACACGTAACACGCCGGGAAGGCGATGTGAGAATAATTTTGTAATTTGGCGAGGGCCGGCGCCAAACATGCTTACCCGACGGTTGTTGTCTCCTGCTTTAGTTTCTCGCCCTGATAATGTGCGATGAGCGCATCCACCACGGGCTGGAGTTTGCCGTCCATAATTTCTGAGAGTTGATGAATGGTAAGGCCGATGCGGTGGTCGGTCATGCGATTCTGCGGGAAGTTATAGGTGCGAATCTTTTCGCTGCGGTCGCCGCTCCCTACCATGGCCTTGCGTTCTTTGGCAAGCGCGTCCTGTTGTTTCTGCATTTCGACTTCATACAGACGCGAACGCAGCACGCGCATGGCTTTTTCGCGGTTTTTGATTTGCGACTTTTCGTCCTGGCAACTAACGACGGTATTGGTCGGGATATGGGTGATGCGTACTGCGGAATATGTGGTATTGACCGACTGGCCGCCGGGACCGGAGGAACAGAAAGTGTCAATGCGCAAGTCCTTTGCCTCTATCTTGACGTCAACGTCTTCGGCTTCGGGCAGGACCGCGATGGTCACAGCCGAGGTATGTACGCGGCCCTGCTGCTCGGTCGCGGGCACGCGCTGCACGCGGTGGACTCCGCTCTCGTATTTCAGCTGCGAATAAACGCGCTTCCCTTCAATAATCGCGATGACTTCTTTCAAACCGCCCACGCCAGATTCCGAAGTTGATAGAACTTCGACTTTCCAGCCTTGAGTTTCTGCATAGCGCGTGTACATGCGGAACATTTCGGCCACGAATAAAGTCGCTTCATCTCCACCGGTGCCGGCCCGAATTTCGAGGATGACGTCTTTTTCGTCGTTGGGGTCTTTCGGCAATAACAGTACTTTGAGTTCCTCTTCGACGCCGCCGACACGGGCTTCGAGCTTATTAAGTTCTTCCTGCGCATAGGCGCGCATGTCCGAATCTTTTTCGTCCGCGAGCATGGCGCGGCTGTCGGCGATTCCGCGGGTCAAGTCTTTGTATTCCCGGTATTTCTCGACCACCGGCGTAATCTCGCTGTGCGCCTTGGCGGTTTTCTGATATTTCGCCGAGTCATTGACGATATCCGGCGAGAGGAGCGCCTGCGTCAGCTCTTCGTATTTTTTTTCGATTTGATCTAAACGTTCAAACATAAGTTCCGTCCTCGGCCAGCAACGATGCGGCCAGCTAAAAATCAATTCTAAGCTTTCAAGGGTTGGTGGAAGAGTAGTTTCGCGGAGGCCCCGCTACGCAATCACTAATTCGCCGCCGCGTTCTTTCTCGAGTGCCATAGCCCGGTCAAGGGCGATGATCGCGCATTGCGCCTGATCATCCGAGGGGGGCTGCGTGGTGATGCGCTGGAGCCAGAGGCCGGGTGCGGTCATGAAGGCAAAGAGCGAGCCGCGATGCTTAGCAGCGTAGCGGATGATTTCGTAGGAACCGCCGACAATCAACGGAAGCAGCGCGATACGAACCGCGAAACGCGCCCAGAAGGTTGTGACCGGAATCGCCATGTAAACGACGATCGAGATCAGCATTACCGTCATAAGGAAGCTGGTGCCGCAGCGCGGATGAAACGTCGGGTATTTCTGTACCTCTTTAGTTTCGAGCGGGTCACCATTTTCAAAGGCGAAGACGGTTTTGTGTTCGGCGCCGTGGTATTGGTACACGCGACGGATGTCCTTCATCAGCGACAAGCCCCAAATAAACAAGAGAAAGAGGGCGAGGCGAACCAGACCATCCACGAGGTTAAACATGATCTGGCCGCCGAGCGCAGGATCGACCCTCTTAATTTCGGTCGCGGCCACGAGCGGCAGATACTTGTACATGAAGATGAAAAAGGCAACGGAGAAAATCACGTTGACGGTCCCCATCCAGCCGCTAATCTCAAATTTCTTTTTCGGCGCATCGCCGGGCTCCGGCTCAGGTTGCAATTCTTCCATCATCACGTTCGTGGAATATTGCAGCGCGCGGTAGCCGAGTTTCATGGCATAGCCGAGCGTCATAATGCCGCGAAGGATGGGCCAACCCATCCATTTATGTTTTTCTGAGGGACGTTCAAGCGGCTCGCTTTGAGTAACGATTTCTCCCGATGACTTGCGGCAGGCGATGGCCCAGGCGTGCGGCGAGCGCATCATAACGCCTTCGAGGACGGCCTGGCCGCCAACCAGCGTCTCCTCACCGCCTTCGAGAGCGGGCAAGAGCTGCACGGTGAGGAAAAATCGCAACCAGGTTCGAATTCGGGCAGCCAGACGCATAGGAATTAGATGATTGTATTAGGGGAGAAGTGCCAAGATGTAAGGTTATCACAGGGCCGACGGGCGCGGTTGCGCTTTAAACCGCTAGATTTGTGCTAGTTACAAGGGATTAGCCAAAGTATGAAAGCGTTTGCAGCAGCTTGCGAGAAGATTGCCGCGACCAGTAAGAAACTCGAAAAGACCGCGATTGTCGCGGAGTTGCTGATCTCGCTCGCTCCGGAAGATGCAGAGGCGGCAGCCGTGTTTCTGTCGGGAAGACCGTTTCCGGTGTGGGAGGAGACGACGCTGCAAGTGGGAGGTGCTTTGCTCTGGCGGGTGGTAAAGGAGGTTGCGGGTAAAAGCGATGCTGTAGTTTCGGCGACATATCGTAAGTTTGGCGATTTGGGCGCCGCGGCCGCGGAGATATTGCCTGATCAAAATTTGAGTGCGGATTTGGTGACGAGCGAAGTTGAAAAACGCTTTCGCATGATTGCGGCGGCGCGAGGACCGGCAGCCAAGCAGGGTTTGGTGCGTGAGATGTTGGGGCAGGTCAGCCCGGTTCAGGCGAAGTACATCATCAAGATAATGACCGGCGATTTGCGGATTGGCCTGAAAGAAAGCCTCGTCGAAGAGGCGATTGCCAAGGCTTACGGCGCGGCGCTCAAGGAGATTCAAAGGGCCAACATGCTGCTCGGCGATATTGGGCAGACGTTGCAGTACGCGCGCGAGGGCAGGCTGAGTGAAGCGCGAATGCGGTTGTTTCATCCGCTCGGATTTATGCTGGCAAGTCCGGTTGAATCAGCGGAAGATGCGCTGAGCTATTTCGATCCGGCGCTGATCGAGCACAAATACGACGGAATTCGGGCGCAGGCGCATTGTTCCGGTGAGCAAGTGCGAATCTTTTCGCGGACGCGAGACGACATAACTGAATCTTTTCCCGAGTTAGCGGCGGCGCTCGCGGGATTGCCGAAAGACGCGATCCTCGATGGCGAAATTTTGGCATGGAACTATGAAGCGGAAGGAGCAGGGCGCGCGTTGCCGTTTCGCGTGTTGGGAACGCGCATTGGCCGCAAGAAAGTCAGCGAACAGCTGATGCGCGACGTCCGGGTGGCGTATCTGGCATTTGATTTGCTCTATGCGAATGGCGAGTTGCTGATTGATAAGCCTTTGTCGGATCGGGGGAAGATGCTGAGCGAATTGCTGTCCGTGCCACGGGTCAAACGAACGACACTGCGCGAGCAGGGGCAATTCGTTTTTGACGACACCCAAGAAGTTCATGCGCAGGCAATTCGTGCTCCGGTTTATTACGCGAAATCCGCTCCGGAACTGGATGCGCTTTTTGAGGCTGCGCAGGCTGAAGGCAATGAAGGCTTGATGATTAAAAATCCCGCGTCTCTTTATTCTCCAGGTAAGCGGGGTAAATCGTGGCTGAAGCTGAAGCGGGAACTAGCGACTTTGGATGTAGTGGTAACTGCCGTTGAATACGGTCACGGCAAGCGCGCTGGCGTGTTGAGTGACTATACCTTCGCGGTCCGTGATGGCGAACGGCTCGCGAATATCGGCAAAGCTTATTCAGGCCTCACCGATGTTGAAATTGCCGAGATGACTGACTGGTTTTTGGGTCATACCATTAACGACCAGGGCTATCGCCGGATCGTCGAGCCAAAAGTCGTGCTTGAAGTCGCGTTCAATAACATGATGGAGTCTGATCGGCATGAAAGCGGCTATGCGCTGCGCTTCCCACGAATTGTGCGATTGAGGCCGGACAAACTGCCGGAAGATGCCGACACGATTGAGCGGGCGAAAGAGATTTACGAAGGACAGAAAAACTAAACTGCCCGGGCGAGGATTTCAATCGGCTCGAGTACGCCTTGCTTCATCCCGATAAGAACATTCTTCAACATTAATGGTGTTTTCTCGCCCATCAGAAGCTGCAGCCCCAGTGCAGGAGGGCCGGACTGTGCCGTGCGCGCCATAGCGCGTTCGGTAAACTCGATGGAGAATTGTCCACGATGCCGTTGGCGTTCGATTTTGAATCCGGAAGCTTCAAGTGCATGGTGATATTGGTTCAGATCGGAGACAAAGCTGGTTTCAGCGGAATTAGCCCAAGGCATGGGATAAGAAATCTCTCCATCGCTGGCACGAACCACATCGAAGACCGCGAAGATCCCGTCAGGCTTTAGAACACGGCCTACCTCACGATATACAGCGGTTTTGTCGGCGATGTTCATGCCGACGTGAATCATGTAGGCGCGGTCGAAGCTTGCATTCGCAAATGAAAGAGTGCGCGCATCGGCCTGGTGGAACTCGGTTGTACCCGACAGTCCGACCATCTGTGTAAGCCGCCGCGCCACGTCAACGAATTCTTTGGTGAGGTCAACTCCCGTGACGTGGCATCTGCGATCTTCGGCGAAATAACGGGCCGGACCTCCGATGCCACATCCGACATCGAGAACGCGCATGCCGTGCGAAAGCTGCATCTGGTCAGCGAGTTCGCGGGTGGCTTCGATGCCGCCAACGTGAAATTCATCCAAAGCGACGAGGTCGCCAGTAGAGAGCTTTGCTGAACCGGGCCTCGTCGTGGCGATAGCCGCCAGAATCGCCTGCTCAAGATTTCCGCGCGTGTAGTGGGATGCGACATTTTCTTCGACCGGCATGGATATCCCTAATGGTGGTGATGGTGCTCGGCTTCGCTTTCGCCCACCGGAATCACACAGCCGTGGGCCACTTCGCACTCCGCATGTTCGAACTGAATGGTGGTGTGGCTGATTTTAAATTCATGCAGCAGGCATTCTTTTACGTCTTTGAGAATTCGTTCGCTCACTGAGGGCGGAATGTCGGCGATGGCGATATGGCAGGAAAGCGCACGCGTCTCCGAGCCAATGTTCCAGACGTGGAGATCGTGCACATCGTTGACGCCCTCAATCGCACAAATGGCCGTCACCAGCCGATCAAGCTGAATGCCGCGAGGGGTGCCTTCGAGCAGAATATTCAGCGTTTCGCGGACGATGCCGAAACCGGACCAAAGAATCAGCGCCCCAATGCCAAACGAAAGCGCGGAGTCGATCCAGGTTTGGCCGGTCGCCAGAATCGCCCAACCGCCGGCAATGACAGCGGCAGTCGAAAGCGTGTCTCCAATTTCTTGTAAAAGCGCGCTGCGGATGTTGACGTCGCGGTCGGCGCGAAGCAGCATCAGGGTAATCGCGCCGTTCATGGCGACACCAATTGCGGCGACGGCCATCATAATCCGCGGCTGGACCGGCTCGGGATGCTGCAACCGGCGGAAGGCCTCGTAGAAAATCAGAAAGGCGACAACGACGAGCGAGGCGGCATTGACCAGGGCAGCGAGCACCCCAGCGCGATGGTAGCCATAAGTCTTCGTGGCGTTGGGGGGGCGATTTTGCAGATATACCGCGACCAGCGAAAGCAGAAGCGCGAGGAAGTCGGAAAGATTGTGTCCAGCTTCA
>Ga0181522_10000478_pt1 | contig 29922 bp, 25 predicted proteins | sample PEATcosm2014_Bin_27_FD_121103 | JGI IMG/M metagenome (GOLD analysis project Ga0181522, IMG submission 121103) | Peatland microbial communities from MTU Mesocosm Facility, Houghton, MI, USA - PEATcosm2014_Bin05_10_metaG | ecosystem: Environmental > Terrestrial > Soil > Wetlands > Peat | place...
ACGAAAGCGGCTTCTTCGAAGAATGCGGCTGTGTCAACTCGCCAGTCGTCACCTCTACGGGTCACATCTACGTTCTCGCCTCACCGTTTGAAATCGACGAAATCCCGTCCAGCCTGGAATCCAAAACGCCCGCCAAGCGCGTGTTCGACCTGCCCTGGACCGAAATCTGCCACGAAGAAGCCTGCAAGTGGGAAGAAGGGCTGACCGAATTCCAAGGCTTCGGCGGCGAAGAAGGCGCGGAGATGTCGATCGGCGTCGAAGGCGACATATACGTACGAGATCGCGTCAAGCTGGCGAGCGAAAAGAACAGCCGCTACGGGGGCGTGATGGTGCTCAGCCCCGGCCTGTCCGAGCTGGGCTGGGTCGGCGGCGGCAGCTCCGCGAGCCAGACCGGTGTGTGCTCGGTCAACGAACTCGAAGTGGCACCCAACGTGGCCGCCGGCAAAGAAACAGTTTTCATGCTCTCGCGTGGCGACGCCGGCAAAGGCGTTCCGCCGAAGATCCTGCAGCTCGGTCCCGGTGGCACGGGCTGCCCGGGGGGCAGCTCGACGCCCATCAGCGCCAAGGCCGGGGGCGTCGAACTGAGCTCCTTCCCGGCCGCCGACAAGATCGCCTTCTCCTCCGAACTGACTCAGGCCAACGCCGTCAGCACGGAATGGGAATTCGAACACGGCGTCGAACACGGGGCGACCGAAGACGTCTCCGAACGCCAGCAGCAGAAGACCTTCGTCGAACACAAATACGCCACGGAAGGCACCTTCAGAGTGGTCGAGAAGATCCACACGGACAACCTCGCCACCCCGATCATCGAAAAGGAACGCACGGTCACGATCCTCGGAGCGCCGAAGGTGCGCAAGGAAGAAGCGCTCGTGGAAGGCACCGCGGCGACGCTGAAGGCGGAAGTCAACCCGAACCTCGAGAACGTGACCAAGTGCCAGTTCGAATACGGGCCAGCCGCGGAAGCCCTGGGCGGCGCCGGCACGAAAGTGGTCGCCTGCCACGAACTGCCCGGCGAAGGCGAAGAATTCGTGCCCGAGTCCACGAAGGTGACAGGCTTGGAAGAAGGCAAGGAATACCGTTTCCGGCTGCTGGCCGAAAGCGTCAGCGGCAAGACCGCCTCGACCGAAGGCACCAAGTTCCTGGTGCCGCAGTCCGGCGCCCCTGAAGCCAAGACGCTCGCCGCTAGCAACGTCACGAGCAGCGGCGCCACGCTCAACGGTCAGGTGAACCCGAAGAAAGTGCAGACGAGCTGCAAGTTCGAATACGGCACGACGCTGCCGTCCGGGAAATTCGCCGAATGCGCCACCTCGCCGGGCAGCGGCGAAGGCTTCGTGACGGTGTCGGCGACCCTCACGACCCTTTCGGGGAACACGACCTACCAGTTCAAGCTGCTGGCCGAAAACAGCGGCGGCAAGAAGGGCGAAGGGAGCACGCTGGAATTCCGGACGAGCGAACCTGTCGTCAAGCCGACGGTCGAAACCGGGACAAACGAAACGCTGCAGACGGCCGCCACGCTTGCCGGAAAGGTCAACCCCGGAGGCGAAGCTGGCACCTGCGTCTTCGAATACGGGCCCACGCTGCCGGACAAGACCGTGCCGTGTGCGACCTCGCCTGGCGCCGGCAGGAGTCCCGTGGCGGTCTCGGCCAGCCTCTCCGAACTGGCGCCGGGAACCACCTACAAGTACAAGCTGGTCGCCAAGAACAGCGCCGGTACGGGCGAAGGCATCGAAGCCACCTTCACGACGAAGGCCAAGGCGGCTCCGACGGCGGTGACCGGATCGGCGGCGGCCGTCACCAAGACGACCGCGACGCTGGCGGGCTCCGTCGACCCGCAGGGCGAAGTCACCAACTGTCGATTCCTCTACGGGACCACGACCGCCTACGGCAGCGAAGCGTCGTGCTCTCCGGCGCCTGGTGACGGGACCGCGAGCGTGGCGGTTTCGGCGGCCATCGCGGGCCTCGCGCCGAACACGACCTACCACTACAAGCTGATCGCCCAGAGCACGGGCGGAACCGGCGAAGGGGTCGACCAGCAGCTCAAGACCGCCGAAGAACCCCCGGTCGTCAAACCGCCCGAACACGGCGTCGAACCGTCGATAACCGAAAAACCGATTCCGGTCGTGGCGATCTCCGGCAGTCCCTCGGCTGTCGCCGGCAGCGGCTCCTTCACGGTCAAGCTGACCTGCCCGAGCAAAGAGACCCAGTGTTCGGGGACGGTGACGCTCAAGACGCTGACGGCTGTGGCGGCGAGCGCCGCTCACGCCAGCAAGGCCAAGAAGGCGATCCTGACCCTGGCCAGCGGCTCCTTCACGATCGCCGGCGGCGGCGTCAAGGTCCTGACGCTGCACCTCAGCGCCAAGGCGCGTGCGCTGCTGGCCAAGTCGCACACGCTCAAGGCGAAGGTGACGATCGTCGCCCACGATCCCGACGGGACCACCCACACGACGACTGCCGTCGTTACGCTGAAGGCGGCCAAGCGCAAGCACTGACGACTGCGATCGACGTAGGCTCCGGCGGTGTCGGCCCCGTGCCAGGGAGGCCGACACCGCCTTCGTCGTTAACAGCGTGTGAATCGCCCGCCAAGCCATTTCGGGGTCTCGGATGCCGGATGGCTCGTGCATGTCAACGCGACTTGTATGAGATGTGAACGCAGTTGAGACATGTCACCGGGTTGTGAACGGTCACGCTCTGGAAACACCGTCGGTCAGATCCAAGGTGAAACTACGACACGCAGACTGATGTGCGGCGAGTCGAGGATCGACCCGCCGAATAGGTCGGTCTAGAGGGGCCGTGCCCCTTATGGTCGGCAATGGAACCTGCTAACCAGGAGGTAGTGGAGCATGTCGTTCATCTCCGCGCGTCGAGCAATCTCGGCGGGCATCGTTGCGGCGGCCTCGGTGGCCGCTTTCGTGGCGCCGAGCGCCGCGAGCGCAGCGCTTCCGGGCAAATGCAAAGGGATCAGCACCGAAGGTGCCGGCTCCTCACTGCAGGCCGAAGCGCAGGCCGTGTGGAACCCCGGCTTCAGCTCTAACAAAGCCGGTTGTCCGGGTGGCCCGACCGTCAAATACCACTCGATCGGCAGTGGTGCGGGCTACAAGGAATGGTTCGAACACCACAACTTCGGCACGGTCGGGTTCGTCGGCACCGACAACACCGTCAACCAGACCGAAAAAGAAAACGTCGAAAAAGAGGTCGAAGCCGGCAAGGAAAGCAAGCTTCTGACCATCCCGGTGCTGCAGGGCGCGGTGGCGATCGTCGTCAACCTGCCTGAAGGCTGCACCGCCAACTCGACCGTCGCCGCCAACCGTCTGGCCCTGAACCAGGGCACGCTGGAGGGCATCTACCAGGGCACGATCACGAAATGGAATGAACTGGTCGGCCTTGAAGGCACGGGCAACGAACTGAAAGGCGAAGCCTGCAAACCGTCTGAAGACGCGATCACCCCGGTCGTCCGCAAGGACAGCTCGGGCACGACGCACATCTTCAAGAAGTTCCTGAACCTCAGCTTCGGCGGGACGATGGCTTCTGAAGACGGCAAAGAACACACCTGGGCGGAACTCGGCGAAGGCTCGCTGAGCACGAAATGGCCGACGGCTGCCAAAGTGCTGCACGCCGCTGAAGAAACCGGCCCCGGCCTCCTCAAAGAGGTTGCCGCGACCCCCGGCTCGGTCGGCTACGCCAACCTGGCCGACGCCCGTAACTCCGCCAACGGCGGCTTCACGGGCCAGAGCGCTCAGCGCTTCTGGGTCGAGCTGGAAAACAGCAGCAAGAAGAAAGAAAGCAAAGGCAAAGTCACGTACAGCCGCAAGTACGCCGACCCGGCCTCCAACGGCGACGTCGCCGAAAAGGCCTCGTCCAACTGCAAGAAGACCGAATTCTCCAACGGCACGGGCTCGTTCCCGCCGCCGTCGGTTGAAGCGGCTTGGAACGAAGTGACGGCCAAGGCCGTCTCGAAGAGCTACGCCCTCTGTGGCCTCACCTACGACCTCGTTCTGACGAACTACGAGGCGTACGCCGGCGGTAGCGCCGGTGAGGCTCAGACGGTGATCGACTTCGAGAACTTCATCCTGAGCAAAAAAGGTGGTGGCAAGGAAATCGGCAAGGGTCACGACTACAGTGAACTCCCCGCCGGCCTCCTCCCCGAGTCCGTTGAAGGCATCGGGAAAATCGAAGGCTGAGGCATCCGGATGATGCCCTTGCGCCTGTCATAAACGACATGCGCTGATGGCGGCCGGCTCGTCCAGGGATTGGACGAGCCGGCCTTTTTTTTGGTCCAGTGCACGCGAGCCGGTGCATTTGCCCACCTCGCGGCCAAAGCCTGTTGGCTTCGTGAGGAACCGTGCTATTCTCGCCGTCCGGCGCCCCTGCAGAGGGGGGTCGGATCGAGGAGAGCAGAAACGTGCACATCGATCCCTACATCGTCCTGGGCAGCGCCATCGTCGGCTTCCTGGTCGGCATGACCGGAGCCGGTGGCGGCGCGCTGATGACCCCGATGCTGATCCTGCTGTTCGGGGTCAAGCCCTCTACGGCCATCTCCAGCGATCTGGTGGCAGCCGTGATGATGCGCCCCTTCGGCGCGGCGGTGCACCTGCGCAAGGGCACGGTCAACCTGCGGCTGGTCGGCTGGATGGTGATGGGCTCCGTGCCGATGGCCTTCCTGGGGGCATACCTGCTGCACCTGATGGGCCACGCCAAGTCGGCGCAGACGAACATCGAGACGGTGCTCGGCGCGGCGCTGCTGCTCGGGGCCGCGGCGATGGTGCTGCGTTACGTCCTGGACCGCCGCGACGGACAGGAACGCGACGGCGTCGTGCACGGCCTCAAGCTGCATCCGGTCCGGACCGTCGCGATCGGCATGATCGGCGGCGTCGTGGTCGGCATGACCTCCGTCGGGGCCGGCTCGCTGATGATCATCCTGCTGCTCTTCCTGTACCCGATGCTCGGCGCCAACCAGCTCGTCGGCACGGACCTCACGCAGGCCGTGCCGCTGACGCTGGCGGCTGCGCTCGGAGCTCTGGTCTTCGGCCACGTCGAATTCGGCGTGACGGTCTCGCTGATCCTCGGCAGCGTGCCTGCGGTGCTGATCGGGTCGGTCTTCTCCTCGAGCGCCCCCGACCGCTACGTACGCCCGGCGATCACATTCGTCATCGCGGCCTCAGGCCTGAAGTACATCGGTCTCGAAACCGAAGTGCTCGGCTGGACGCTGTGCGGGATCCTGCTCGCGGCGGGCCTTGCCTGGGCCTACAGCAAGCGACCGTGGGAAAGCGGTCAGATCACCTCGCTGCCCACGGACGTCACCCCCCGCCCCGACCTGGAGTGACGCGGTCGTACCGGATGCAAGGGCGCTGGCTTCGTTGCGGAGGGCACTTGCTTTAGGTTTCGCTCGTGTTTATGATGCGCCACCTGAGGGAGATCACGGAATCTCGACATTTGTTGGGGTCGGCTGATCCACTATTCGCGGGGGCCGGATAGCGAGCAAGGAGGCGGGGAGACGCGATGAGTGTCGAGACGGGGAATCCATCGGAGGCAGGGGCTCCGTGGGGCGCGCCGTCGCTGGCTGCATCGAGGGGGCTGGCCGGGGGCCGCAGGCGCACCCTGCTGCCGGGTATCTCAGAGGTGCGCGGGCCGGCCGCCTCGATGCGCCGCGACGCACTGTTCAGGCGCACGCTGGCGATCGCCGACGTGCTGGCCATATTCGGGGCCTTCCTGGTGACCTTCGCGGTCTCGCGGCGGCCCATGCAGCTGACCTGGGGCACGTTGATCGAGATTCCGATCCTGCTCGTCGGGGCGAAGCTGACGGGACTGTACGACCGCGACGAGACGCTGCTGCGCAAGACGACCCTGGATGAGGCCCCGAAGCTCTTCCAGGTCGCCACGCTGTGCACGGTCGTCGCATGGCTGGCGGGGGGATTGATCGTCAACGGCACGCTCGGGCGTCAGGCCGTGCTGATCCTGTGGCTGGCGCTGGCGGCGCTGCTGATCATGTTCCGCTCGATCGCCCGCTGGGGGGCGCTGCGCATGGCTCCGACCGAGCGTTGCCTGTTCATCGGCGATGAGATGGCAGCGGCGACGATCCGCTCCAAGCTCTCCTGCCACGGCGGCGTGAAGGCGACGATCGTGGCCCACCTCGACCTGGACAAGGTCGCACCCTGGTCCAGCGACTCGTACTCGGTCTCCCGCCTGGCCGAGATTCGCGACCTGGCCCAGACGCTCGACGTGCACCGCGCCATCATCGCCCCACGCAGCGCCGACGCCGGGGAGATGCTCAACCTCGTGCGGACGCTGAAGGCCGTCGGGGTGCGCGTCAGCGTCGTGCCGCGGCTGCTCGAGGTCGTCGGCTCCTCGGTCGAGTTCGACGACCTGCACGGCGTCACGGTGATGGGCGTCCGCCGCTTCGACCTGACCCGCTCCTCGGCTGCCTTCAAGCGTTGGTTCGACGTGATCGGCGCGTCGCTGGGACTGCTGGCCGTCTCGCCGTTGCTGATCGGCATCGCCATTGCGATCAAGCTCGACAGCCGCGGCCCCGTCTTCTTCCGCCAACTGCGCGTCGGGCGTCACGGCAAGCGCTTCCACATGATCAAGTTCCGCACGATGGTGCCCGAAGCGGAGTCCATGAAGGACTCCCTGCGCGATCGCAACGAGGCCATGGAAGGGCTCTTCAAGATCGCCGAGGATCCGCGCATCACCCGTGTCGGGCGCTGGCTGCGGCGTAGCGCCCTGGACGAGCTGCCGCAGCTGCTTAACATCGTCCGCGGCGAGATGAGCCTGGTCGGGCCCCGGCCGCTGGTCATCGAGGAGGACCAGCGCATCGAGGGCTGGCACCGCCGCCGCCTGGAGCTGATGCCCGGCATGACGGGCCCCTGGCAGATCCTCGGTCCGGCCCGGGTGCCGCTACGCGAGATGGTCGCGATCGACTACCTGTACGTCGCCAACTGGTCGCCCTGGACGGACATCAAGATCATGCTGCGCACGATCCCGCACGTGCTCGGCCGGCGCGGGCTCTGAGCCGCCTACTGGTGCGCGTAAGCCGCCGCTTCCTTTGCTTCTTCGGCAGTGAACTGCTTGCGGGCGGCCTGTTCTGCCGCGCTTTCGCCGGCGCTGTGAGTGGCGTGCTTGCTCTTGCTGGTCCCGCCGCCGCTGCCTCCCTTTGACTTCCTGGCGCCGCCGTGTCCCGCCTTGCCGCCCTTGCCCTTCTTCCCCTTCTTCTTGGTCGTAGCCGGCTGTTCGCGGGCCGCCTGTTCGGCCTCGCGCTTGAGCTGAGCCGTTTCTTCTTCTTCGCGCTTGCGCGACTGCACTGCCAGCTCCTGGCGCTTCTTGCGTGCAGCCGCTTCGGCTGCTTCTTCGCTCGTTTCCGCCGCTGCAGCCGACTTGTGGCCTTCGCCGCCGGAGCCGCCCGAAGAGGAGCCGCCGCACCCACTCGCCACCAGCGCCAGGGCACCGGCCAGCAGACCTGCCAGCAGCAGGCGCAGCGCCATCCTGGATCTCCTGTCAAGCCTCTGCGGCATCCCTACCTCCGTGGATTCTCCCTTGCACGACACCGCTGTGCGTCATCTAGTTGCTTGAGCCCTGTTCTGTCACGGCCGGTGGCGCTCCCACCGATTCCGCCGGCGCCTTCGCGGCGGGGGCCTTCTTCGTCTTCGCGGCCGGCTTCTTGCTCTTCGCGGCCGCTTCCTGTTCGCGCTTCTTCGCTGCCTGTTCGGCTGCTTCTTCCTTGTGCTTGGCGCTCTGTTCGGCGGCCTTTTCGCGCTTGCGGGCCTTCGCGGCCGCGCGCTGTTCGGTCTTCTTCGCGGCCGCTTCGGCTGCTTCTTCGCGCTTCTTGGCTTCCAGCACGGACAGCAGTTCCCGCTCTTTTGCCGTTTCGGCCGATTCTTCGTTCTTCAGGGCCGCCGCATCTTCGTTGCGTTCGTTGCGTTCGATCGCTTCAGGGCTCGCCTTGGGTGAGCTCGTTCCGCCCGACCCGGCAGAGCAGCCCGACAGCAGCACGACCGTCAGGGTGCTCAGGACTGCGGGCACAAGCAGGCGCCGGAGCGCGGCGCGCCCCGTCACGTGACCACCCCTACTGCTGCGACGAGGCCCCATTCACAAGCAAGCTAGCAGCCGCCTCAGGGGCGCTCAAGCCGCGAGCCGTCGGCTATCATCCTCGCCCCGGCGCAGTCGCGATACGGATCACCTGAGTGCTTCACATCGTAACTGTGCACTTCTCCTCGCCGCGCTGGATCGAGATCCAGACGGCTCATCTGCGCAAGCACATCCCGGTTCCCTACACGACCTGGAGCTCGCTGGAGAAAATCGACCCCTCATACGGAGTTCACTTCGATCGGGTCTTCGAGCAGCGGGGGCGTCATCCGGGGAAGTTGAACCATCTGGCTTTGGAGATCTCCCACGAGGCTCGGCCTGAGGATCTGCTGATGTTCCTGGACGGTGACGCCTTCCCGATCGCCGACCCGATGCCACTGATCGAACGGAGCCTGGGGGAAGCCCCCCTGCTTGCCGTCAGGCGCGCCGAGAACGTCGACCAGCCCCAGCCCCATCCCTGCTTCTGCGTGACGACCGTGGGGACCTGGAAGAGCCTGCCCGGCGACTGGTCGGGAGGCCCCGTCTGGCCGGGTGCAAAGGGCGGCAACGTCACAGACGTCGGCGGCGCCCTGATGCGGGCGCTGGAGCTTGACGGACTGCCGTGGGTGCAGATCCTGCGCTCAAACCGTCACGACGTCGACCCGCTCTACTTCGGCGTCTACGGGGACGTCGTCTACCACCACGGCGCAGGCTTCCGCACCGGAGAACTGAGCGGCGCCCACAGCAACATGGCGCCGGAGCTGCTGCAAGGCCGCTCTCCGGCTCTGCTCTCGCCACTCGCGCGAGCGGTCGACTCGGCTCGCTTCAGGCGCTGGGAAAAGGCGACCAAGCAGTGGCAGGTGAAGGAGTCCGAGCGGGTCTTCCAGGCAATCCAGCAGGGCGGCGACTGGCTGTCCGAGTTCATGTGAGCAACCGCTGATGCTCTACGTCGTCACAGTTCACTACCGCTCTCCCGACTGGGTCGAGATACAGACCCGTCACCTGCGCCGCCACATCCACGTGCCCTTCCAGGTGTGGAGCTCGCTGGAGAAGATCGATCCTTCCTACGGGGTTCACTTCGATCGGGTCTTCGAGCAGCGGGGGCGTCATCCGGGGAAGTTGAACCATCTGGCTTTGGAGATCTCCCACGAGGCTGAGCCTGAGGATCTGTTGATGTTCCTGGACGGTGACGCCTTCCCGATCGCCGACCCGATGCCACTGATCGAAAGCGGATTGGCGCAGGCGCCGCTGGTGGCCGTCAGGCGCGCCGAGAACCTCGGCGACCCCCAGCCCCATCCCTGCTTCTGCGTGACGACCGTGGGGACCTGGAAGAGCCTGCCCGGCGACTGGTCGGGCGGCTACACCTGGATCAACCAGAACGGCGAGCGCGTCACCGACGTCGGCGCCAACCTGCTGCGGGCCCTGGAGCTGACCGAGACGCCGTGGGTGCCCGTGCTTCGCTCAAACCGTCACGACCTCGACCCGCTCTTCTTCGGCGTCTACGGAGACGTCGTCTACCACCACGGCGCCGCCTTCCGCACCAAGGAGCTGGGCCGGGCCCACCTCTCCGGCGCCCCCGACGTGCGAGCTTCGCGCCTGCCGCTGCTCGGACGGCTGGCGACGCGCTCACGCTGGCGCGCCCGCCAGTCCTGGCTGCACGAGCGCCACGACCGCTACCTCGAGCAGTCGCGCGGGCTGTACGAGCGGATCGCCCGCGACGACCCGGACTGGCTCTCAGAGCTGATCTGAGCGGCTCAGAGCGCCTGGCCGGCGGAGAGCGTCAACAGAGCCTCTGAGACCGCCTCGCAGACGACCTCGGCGGCGAACAGCCGCCGCGCCTCAGAGCGCGCCAGCGCTTCGAGGCTCGCCGGGTCCTCGCGCATCCCCCTCAGCATCGCCTGGACGGCGCTCGCCAGCTCCTGCACGTCCCCCGGCGTCACGGCTGCCGCCACGCGCCTGTCGACGGCCTCGACGGCGCCGACCTCGGTCGTCGCGACGACCGGCACGCCCGCGGCCAGCGCCTCGGCCACCGTCAGGGCGAAGGGCTCGTAGCGGCTCGGCTGCAGCAGCACGCTGGTGCGCGCCAGCTCTGCCGGGATCTCATCGGGGGGGATGCGCTGCAGGTACTCGGCATTGCCGGGGAGGTCCTCGAGCAGCCGCCTGTAGTCCGACCACAGGCCGGGGCCGCCGACTATGCGCAGCCGGGCCTCGGGCTCCCGCTCGGCCAGCACCCGGGCCAGCGCCACGACGTCCTCGACGCCCTTGCGCACGGCCACCCGGCCCAGCGCCAGGATCGCCGGCTCGCGCAGGGCAGGCTCGCCGGCGGCCGGGAAGCGGGCCAGGCGCACGGGGTTGGGGATCACGACCGTGCGCTCTGCCGGGAAGCCGTAGTCGGCCACCAGGTGGTCGCGGAAGACCGTGGAGATGCAGACCAGCAGGCTCGCCCGGCGGATCGTCGCCCGCTGGGCGGCGGCCCGCACGCTCATCACGCTCATCGCCATCAGCCACGTGTGAAGGGGCTGGCAGCGCCAGGCCAGCCGACGCTCGCGCAGCAGGAAGCGCAGCTCGCCCGCCGCGTGGGTCTCGGGGTGGATGACGAGCGGCGTGGCGCGGGCCAGGGGCCCGGGAACGGCCAGCGTCTCGATCGCGGAGAACTGGTAGATGACGTCGTAGGGATGCTCGCGATGGCGGCGGCCGAGCTCGCGCCTCAGCGCCAGCAGGCCCAGTGCACGCGCCGCCATGCCCGACAGGAAGGCCGTTGCTTTGGTGCGGCTGTACCAGCGGTCCCAGCGCCAGGTGCTGCGGCCCGCGACGAGGACGATCCGCTCGTTGCCCTGCAGCCGCTCTGGCAGCTTCGGGGCGGCGCCCGGAGCAAAGCAGTCGATCTGGTGGCCCCTGGCCGTCAGGCCCTCCAGGAGATCCGCTGCGACCCCGGGCACGCCGCCCGTCTCCCGTGCCGAGGGCAGGGCTCCCACCCAGGCGATCCGAAGCGCTCTGCCGGGCACCTCGCCAACCATATCGGCCGCACTCATAGCTCGTCTGCTGTGCTCAACCCGGACGGGACTGCCTGCCGGGCCGAGCCGGCGGCGCGCGCGACGACGTCCGCCAGGCGCGCCTGGAAGGCCGCCACGGAGAAGCGCTCGGCGTTCTCCACGGCCCGGGCAGGCTCGAAGTCGAGCCGATCCAGCCGCTCGATCGCCGCTGCGAAGGCGTCCACGTCGCCGGGCGCGGCGAGCAGGCCCGTGACCCCGTCCTGCACTGTCTCGAGCGCGCCCCCGGCCCCTGCCGCGATCACGGGCCGTCCCGCGGCCTGGGCCTCCACGGCGACGATTCCGAACTCCTCGACGCTCGGCACCAGCACCGCCCGGGCGCTCGCGTACAACTCGGCCAGGGCCTCGTCGTCGGTCCGCCCCAGGAACTCGGCCTGCGGATGGGCCGCCGCCAGCACCGCCGCGTCGGGACCCGAGCCGACCACCCGCACCGGCACGCCCGTCCGTTCCGCCGCCGCCAGCGCCACGTCGACTTGCTTGTGGCGCACGAGCTCGGTCACGACGAGCAGCCACTCCTGCGGCTGCCCGGGCGCGAAGCGGTGCGTCTCCACGGGCGGATGGACGATCTCCGCCTGGCGGCCGTAGTAGCGGGCGATGCGTTCGCGGCTGAGCTCGCCGATCGCTACGTAGGCGTCGACGCGGCGGCTGGCGGCCAGGTCCCAGCGACGGATGCGAGCGAGCTCTGCCCGCAGCAGCGGACGCAGCGGCGCAGGCATCTCGCCCAGCGCCCGGTCCTGCTCGTACCAGGCGTAGCGGAAGGGGGTGTAGCAGTAGCAGACGTGCACCGCCCCGGGGGGGACGTGCACGCCGTGCGCGAAGGCGCTCGAGCTGCTCAGCACCAGCTCGCAGTCCGGCAGGCGCAGACGCTCCGTCGCCCACGGGTAGAGGGGCAGCAGCCTCCTGAAGCCCGCCTGGCCGACGCTCAGGCGCTGCAGGGGCGAGCTGTGCACCTCACGGCCATCGAAGCGGCCGTCCGTCCCCTCCCGGTCGTACAGCAGGGTGTAGATCGGGGCTTGACGATAGTGGTCGGCGATCGCCGCGAAGGTCCGCTCCGCGCCCCGCATCACCAGCAGGTAGTCGTGGACCAGCGTGACACGCCCGTCGTTGTGGTCGTTCTCGCGCACGGTCTCGGACGGGCCAACTATAGTCGCGGCTCGTGCGCCTGTTGTTCATCGTGCCGTGGGGGGAGCGGCTGGGCGGCGGCGAGATCATGCTGCAGACGCTGCTGGACTCCGCCACGGGCAGCGAGCACGAGCTGGAGCTCGCGTTCCTGCGCGACGGCCCCTGGCCGGGCGAGCTGCGCGACGCCGGCTGGCGCGTGGAGGTCATCCCCGCCGGGCGCCTGCGCCAGCCGCTGCACGCCGCGCGCTGCGTCCTCGCCCTCTCACGGCTGATGCGCGAGCGCTCCCCCGACCTCATCGTCGGCTGGATCGCCACGGCCCAGCTGTACGCGGCGCCCGCTGCAACCATCGCCGGCATGACCGATCGTCTCCTCTGGTGGCAGCACGAAATCGCCGCCGGGCACTGGATCGACAGGCTGGCGACGCTGCTGCCGGCCCGCGCCGTCGGCTGCTCATCCCGGGCCGCCGCCGGCGCCCAGGAGCGGCTGCGCCCGCGCCGGCGGACCTTCGTCGTCGCCCCCGGCAGCCCTCCGCCGCTCGAGCCCGACGAGGGGCCCGCCAAGCGATCGAGCGGGGAGCCGCCCGTCCTCGGCATGGTCGGACGCCTGCAGCCCTGGAAGGGGCAGGACAGGCTGCTGCGAGCCCAGGCCCTGCTGCGCGACCGGGGCCTGCAGGTGCGCACGCTGATCGTCGGCGGCGACGCGCACGGGCTCTCCAGCGGCTATGCCGAGAGCCTCCCCGGGCTCGTCGCCGAGCTGGGGCTGGACGGGATAGTGACGCTGACCGGACAGGTCCCCGACCCGGGGCCCTACATCGAGCAGATGGACGTCCTCGTCAACGCCTCCGATCCCGAGCCCTTCGGGCTGGTCCTGCTGGAGGCCATGGCCCGCTCGGTCCCCGTCCTCGCCGTCGCCTCCGGCGGACCGCTGGAGATCGTCGAGGACGGAAGCACGGGTGTGCTCGCGTCCTCGGGTCAGCCTGCCGCCCTGGCCGATGCCCTGCAGCGGCTGCTCGCATCGCCCGATTTGCGTGAGCAGATGGGGAGGGCCGGCCGCGAGCGCTACCTGGCCGAGTTCACCGCCGATGCCATGCGCGAGCGCTTCTTCTCCGCCATGGCAGCGCTTGTCTCGGGCGGCTGAGCGGCGCTCACGCCGGGCGCTGCGCGGCCACGATCACCGAGACGGACGTCAGCGTGGGCCAGCGGGCGTGCAGGGCGGGCGGCCATGTACGCCCTCCCGTCAGCGAGATCACGTCGTTGCCGGCGAAGCGCGGCGGCTCCACGAGCAGTCCCTCTTCGCCGAGGATCCGGCTCGTCACGTGCGGCGGGGCAGGGGAGAGGTGCACGACGTTGTCGGGGCGAAAGGACGTCATCTGCCCGCGCACGGCCAGCTCCAGGCGGTTTCGCAGACGGGCCAGGTTCGGCGTCGTGACGACCAGGCGACCTCCCGGGGCGACGAGCCGTGCGGCTGCCCGCAGCGCGCTCCAGGGAGCCTCCAGGTGCTCGATCACCTCGACCATCATCACCCGCTCGACGACCGGCAGGCCCTCGGCCAGCTCGACCGGGGTCGTCTGGAAGGTCACGTCCGCACGCAGGTCGTCGGCCAGCCAGTCGACCGGGTCGACCCCCCACAGCCCGGCCGGCTGCCACTCGTCGCGGATCCTGCGCAGCAGCGCGCCACGGCCGCAGCCGACGTCCAGCCAGCGCAGGCCGGGCTCGGGTCGCGCCGCATCCAGGGCGCCCGCCACGATCTCCTCCATCGAGATGCCCTCGGAGGCGGTCTGATCGGAGTAGTCGCTCACCGCGCGACCCTACCAACCGGCGCGTCTTCTGCGACACTGCCCTGCACCCCGGGGGTGGATCCGATGGCAGTCGACTCAGCAAGCGATCCAGCCATCCCGAGCGAGCCCGTCGACGTCACGATCGTCGCCCACGACATCGGCCCTGTCGGCGGCATGGAGCGCCAGCTGACCCACCTCATCACGGGCCTGCAAAGGCGCGGGCACGACGTCACGGTGATCGGGCGAGTCTGCGAGCTTCCGCCCGGCAGCGGCGTGCGCTTTCACCGCGTGCCCGGGCCCGGTCGCCCCTTCCTGATCGCCTACCCCTGGTTCCTGCTGGCCGGCAGCATCGCCGTGGCCCGCAGGCGCCGAGGCGTCGTCCAGGCCACGGGTGCGATCGTGCTGAACCAGGTCGACGCCATCGCCGTGCACTACTGCCAGCAGGTGGGCGGCGCCACCTCATCGCGTAGGACTCGGCTGGCCGGCCTCTACATCCGACTCGTCGCGATCCTGAACAGGCTCGGCGAGCGGCTCTGCTACGAGCTCAGCCGCCGCGCCGTGTTCGTCTGCGTCTCGGAGGGTGTGGCCGAGGAGATGCGCCACTACTACCCGCGCGCACGAGAGCGGGTGCTCGCCATCCAGAACGGGGTCGACGTGGACGCCTTCGCGCCCGGAACCCGCGTGCAGGAGGCTGCGGCGCTGCGCGAGCGGCTGGGGATCGCCGGGCAGGACCTCGTCGCGGCCTTCGTCGGCAGCGAGTGGGAGCGCAAGGGCCTGGAGCAGGCCATCGCGGCGCTCGCGCAGGCGCCCGGCTGGACGTTGCTCGTCGCCGGCAGTGGCGATCGGGAGCGCTACGAGCGCCTGGCCGCCTCGCTCGGGGTTCAGGAGTCCATCCGCTGGCTGGGCGTCGCACGTGACGTCCCGCTCGTGCTGGCGGTCGCCGACGCACTTGTCTTCCCCTCCACCTACGAGGCCTTCCCGCTGGTCGCCCTGGAGGCCGCCGCCGCCGGCCTGCCGATCCTGGCGACCCCCGTCAACGGCGTCAGGGAGCTAGTGCAGGACGGGCGAAGCGGCATGCTGATCGAACGCGACCCGGGCTCGATCGCTGCGGCCCTGCGCAGGCTCGGGGAGGACTCCCAGCTGCGCCGGAGCATCGGCCAGGCTGCACGCGAGGCTTCGTTGGACTACAGCTGGGATCGCATGGTCGAGCGCCACCACGAGCTCTACCAGCGACTGGCCGGCGAGAGCGACGCCGGCCGTCGAAAGGGCCTGCGCCGGCGGTGATCGCAGCCCGCCGGTGGGTCCGCGCTGCGCCGGCGGGCCGGGCGGTCAGCCCCGATTCGCCGTCCCGGCGCTTCGCTGCACTGCAGCCACCAGCATCTGCTCCAGCGGATCGGTCGCCGCGGGCACGGTGAACAGCCGCTCCACGGCCTCCCGTCCCGTCCGGGCGAGCCTCGAGCGCAGCTGCGGGTCGGTGCGCAGCTGGCCAAGGCGCTCGGCCAGGGCCGCCGCGTCCCCCTCCGGGAAGACCAGCCCGCCGCCGGTCAGCTCGATCAGCCACGGGATCTCCCCGGAGTCCGAGCCGACGACCGGCACGCCGCACCACAGAGCCTCCACCACGACTCGCCCGAACTGCTCCTTCCACGTCGGGGTCGTCCGCGAGGGCAGCGCCAGCACGTCCATGCGCGCATAGGCGCCGGCCATCTCGTCGTGACCGAGGCCGTCCAGGACCTTCACCTCAGAGCCCGGGATCGGCTGCCCCTCGAGCTCCCCGCGCAGCTCCCCGTCGCCGACCAGCAGCAGCTCCACGGGCGCCGGCAGCAGGCGCATGGCCGCGAGCAGGTCCGTGAGTCCCTTGCTGGAGACAAGTCGTCCCGCGTAGCCGACCGTGAAGGGGCGCTCACCGTCGGCCGGGGGCACAGCCGGCCAGCTCGGGACGGCATGAGGAGCGAACCCCACTTCTCCCCGCGCCCCCCAGTCCCGCGCCAGTCCCGCCGCGGTCTGCGAGCGGGCCGCCACGAAGTCGGCGTCGCGCAGCACCCGCGAGCGCAGCGCCCGCACGAACCCCGGGAGGGGACGGTCGAGGTTCTCCGCGCACTGCACGCCGAAGGGGATCGACCTGCGATGCAGGACCCGCTCCCACTGTGCGGCGGCCAGGGAGTAGGACTCGGCCTCCAGGAAGACGACGTCGGGATCCACGCGCCTGCAGATGGCCCCGCAGCGGGTCAGGTAGACGTGACGCTGGGGTCGGCCCGCCAGGGCCACGGGCACGGGCAGCAGGGAGGACTCCATCCCGGGCAGGGTCTCGGGGCGCACGGGCCGTGGCGAGTACTCGTGGCGCCAGCGGCTCGGCACCACAACGGTGACGTCCCAGCCGCGGCGTCTCAGCTCCAGGTAGGGCTCCTGGTTTACGCTGACGACGCAGGGATGGCTCACGACCAGGAGCCGCCTGCCGGAGCGGGCCGCGAGGGCCGCTGCGGGGGCTCCGGACACGGCGACATCCTTGCACGAGAAGCTGCTTTCGGCTGCAAGCCGGCCGCTAATCTTTAGGGACGATTCAAACCGATCCATAAGCTGACCGGGGGAGACGGACAGCGGCACTGGACGGACCCGCCAGCCGAAATGAACGGAACCACGGACGCATCCGCGATCTTCGCGCCCATCTGGCGGCGCAAGTGGCTGATCCTCATCATCGGCGCGGTGGTGGCCGTCGCCACATACCTGCACTACAAGAGCAAGCCGACCAGCTTCGAAGTCAAGACGCAGCTGAACCTGGGGGCCGCCGCCGAAGGTCAGTCGCTGCTGAACAACACGCTCGGCAAAACCAACATCTCGGCCACCCAGATCACCAACCAGGTGGCCCTGATCAACTCCTCGATCGGCGAAGCGGTCCACAAGAAATTCCGCCTCGAGCACAACGGCGTGGCGGCCAAGGGCAAAGCCAAAGCCAAGGCCGTCGCCTCCAGCGACTTCATCGCGCTGACCGCCCAGGCGCGTACCCCGACAGCGGCGGCCGACGTGGCCAACGCCTACGCGCAGACCTACATCAAACGCCACCAGGCCAACTACGAAGCGGCCGTGCAGTCGGCCATCACGACGACCAAGCGGCAGATCAAACGGATCGAAGCGGCCGAGCAGATCGCCAAGGCCAAGGCGGGCAAGGGCGCGGGCTCCAGCAGCACCTCCAGCACCCTGCAGACGGCGGCGCTGTCGACCAAGCTCAACCAGCTCGAATCGGATCTGACGATCATGGGCGTCCAGCAGGTCGGCGTCGCCAGGCCCGCCAAGGCGGAACTGATCGGGCCCCACCCCAAACAGAACGCCATCTTCGGGTTCGTGATCGGCCTGGTCCTGGCCGCGATCGCAGTCGTCGCGGCCTCGCGGCTGAGCCGCCGGCTGCGCTCCCCGGCCGACATCGAGGCCGCCTTCGGACTGCCCGTGCTCAGCGTGCTGCCCGTCTCGCGCACGCCGATCGTCCTGCGCGACGGACAGGTTCGCGTGTCCAAGCTGCTCAACGAGGGTCTGTGGCGGCTGCAGTCGACGCTTGCCCTGCGCGGCGCGGACGGCAGCGCGCCCCGCTCGCTGCTGTTCCTCAGCGCCGACCCCGGCGACGGCAAGTCGACCGTCGCCGCCGGCCTCGCGCTGGTGCAGCGCGACGCCTTCGAGCAGGCCGTGCTGGTGGAGGCGGACTTCCGCCGGCCCGTGCAGCGCAGGCTGCTGGGAATCGTCAGCCCGAGCTCGCAGGGCCTGGCCGACGTCATCACGGGGGCGATACTGCCGCTCGGCGCGATGCAGCGTGTCGCCACGAGCGGCGCGGAGGTGGCAGGAGCGGCCGACGGGTCGCAGGCGGGGGCCGTGGCGACGGCGGTGACGCCGGCGTCAGGGTCGGTCTCGGTCCTGCTCGGCTCCAGCGAGGTGGCCAACCCGCCCGCGCTGCTGGCCAGGCGGGAGATGGTGGAGCTGCTGCGTTCGTTGGGAGGCGAATTCGACAGCGTCATCGTGGATGCGCCATCGCCGCTGCAGGTCAGCGACGTGATCCCGCTGCTGGGGGCGGTGGACGGGATCGTGATCGTGGCTCGCGTCGGGCACACCCGCCACAGCTCCGCGCAGCGGTTGATGGAGCTGCTGGGCCGCACGGCCGGCGCGCCCGTGCTGGGCGTCGTCGCCAACGCAGTGCCGCAGAGAGACATCGCCAAGTACGGCTTGGCGGGTGGGGGCGGCCGGCGAAGCTGGCCGATGAGCTTGCTCGGGCGATGAACGCGATGACACCGCGCCCTGCCGGATCGGCAGCCGGCGCGCACCCGGCGGTCCTCGGCAGGCGTGCGCGCGAGCTGGCGTTGCTGGCCGTCGTCCTGGCCATCGCAGCCGCCCTGGCCGTCGCGATCTCCGAGGAGCTCGCCCAGCCCAACTGGGTGCTGCTGGGCGCCGGCCTGATCGGCGGCGCAGGCCTCTTGTTCCTGATGGTCAACAGCCGCCTGGAGCTGAGCGTGGGCATGCTGGCCGTCTACCTGGGCTGCCTCGACGGGCCCGTCAAGCTCTTCTCCGGCGGGGGCAACGCCGTCTCGGTGATCCGCGACGTGCTGATCTTCATCGTCGCCCTCGGCGCCCTGGCCAGGCTGACGGCGCGCAAGGAGCCGATCAGGCTGCCGCCGATGTCGGGCTGGGTGCTGGCCTTCGCGGCGTTGGTCCTGGTCGAGGCCCTGAACCCCAACACGGTCGGCACCTTGAAGATCATGGCCGGCTTCCGCCAGCAGCTGGAGTGGCTGCCGTTCTTCTTCTTCGGCTACGCCCTGATGCGCTCGCGTGAGCGGCTGCGCAAGATGTTCCTCCTGCTGGGCCTGATCGCCCTGGCCAACGGCGTCGTGGCGGCCTACCAGTCTCGTCTCTCCCCCCAGCAGCTGGCCTCGTGGGGTCCCGGCTACGCCGAAAAGGTCAACGGCGTGGGCGGCAGCGGCGGCGACACCTACGCCGGGGAAGGAGGGGGGCACGTGCGGCCGCTGGGCCTCGGCTCGGACATCGGCTTCGCGGGCTCGGTGGGGATGCTGGCGCTCCCCGCGACGCTCGCCCTGATGGCGATGTCGGGTACGCGACGACGATGGCCGATCGCGATCCTCAGCCTGGGGGCGCTGCTGGCGGTGGCGACCTCGGAGTCCCGCACGGGCGTGCTCGGCGCGATCGTGACCCTGATCGGCTTCGGTGCGTTTTCGCTCAGCGCCGGTAGGCAGGTGATGAGACCGCTCGCCGCCATGCTCGTCCTGGTCGTGTTGGGGGCCGGCCTCGTCACCGTCCTCTCCTCCACGGGCGGCAGCTCGATCTTCTCCCGCTATTCCTCGATCGCGCCCGAAAAGGTCGGCAGCTCGGCTCCGGACTACAAGGAAGTCAGCCTCAAGCAGATCCCCAAAGACATCGCCAACGACCCCTTCGGCTTCGGCCTGGGCACGGCTGGCGCGGCCTCCGGGGTGGGCGGCAAGTCGACCGTGCAACTGGAAGGTCACGGTTTCAGCTCCGAGACCGAGTTCAACTACCTCATGAACGAAACGGGGCTGCCGGGACTGACGCTGTTCGTTGCGCTGATGGTGTGGCTGCTGTGGCTTGCCGCCACGCGCATACGGCAGATCGGCGACGTCGAGACGCGCATCGCCCTGGCCGGGGTCTTCGCGCCGCTGATCGGGCTGACCCTGATCGGCTTCGCCGGTGCCTTCACGGGCGGCCCCACGGGCGCCTACTTCTGGTTCATGGTGGGTATCGCGGCGTACTGGCTCACGGGTCCCGGACGTTTCGCCGGCAGCCCGCTCAGGGGTCCCGGCAACGCCACCCGACTCGTCCACGAGGTCGTCTGATGCGGGCCGTGCCGATCAGCCCCGAGCAGGACACGGGCCGCTACTCGACCCGCGAGCGCATCAGCCTGCTGATCGGCAACAGGCGCGGCCTGGTCGTGTGGCTGGCTGTCTGCTCGATCGTCTCGGCCATCTTCGAAGCGGTGTTCCTGGCGGTCCTCTCGGAGATCGCCCTGGCGCTCGTCAGCGGCTCCAAGCGCGTGACGGGGCGCAACAGCCACCTCAGCTTCATCCACGTGCACGCCCCCGTCGGCACCCTGATCCTCGTCGCGCTGGGGCTGGTGCTCGGCCGGACGATCCTGCAGATACCGATCTCGGTCCTGCCGGCGCGCATCTCCGCTGAAGTCCAGGCCCGCATCCGCAAGGAAGTCTTCGCGGCCTTCACGCGCGCCTCCTGGGGCGTGCAGTCGATGGAGCGCGAGGGTCACCTGCAGGAGGTCATGACGGGCCAGGTCATGCAGGCGACAGGCGGGGCCCTGCAGGCGACGGGCATCATCACCTCGCTGTTCACCTTCCTCGTGCTGCTGGCCGTGGCGATCGCGCTCAACCCGATCGCAGCCGGCATCGTCGTGGCCGCGACGCTGCTGCTGTTCGTCGGGCTGCGACCGCTCAACCAGCTCGGCGGCCGCCGCGCCCGGGCGCTCTCCAAAGCCCAGATGGAATACGCGGGCGGGGTCGGTCAGGCCAACCGCCTGGCCGAGGAGACGAAGGTCTTCGGCGTCGAGCAGGCCCAGCGGGTGGAGGTCGAGCGCCTGATCGACGGGGCCCGCGACCTCTTCTACCGGACCCAGCTGATCGCCCGCATCACCCCCAGCATCTACCAGAGCGCCGTCTACGTGATCCTGGTCGGCGGCCTCGAGCTCCTGCACCGCTACGGCACCGGGCACATCGCCGCGCTGGGCGCAGTCATCCTGCTGCTGATGCGGGCCGGCACCTACGGGCAGTCGGTGCAGGGCGCATGGCAGGCCCTGCGCCAGTCGCTGCCCTTCATCGAGCGGCTGCAGGACACCCGCGACCGCTACCTGGGCAGCGCCCCCGGCGAGCGCACGGAGTCCCTAGAGAGCATTCGCACGATCACCTTCCACAAGGTCGGCTTCGCCTACAACCCGAAGCGCCCCGTCCTGGAGGAGGTCAGCTTCAAGGCCGTCGGCGGGGAGGCGATCGGCGTCATCGGCCCCTCCGGCGCGGGCAAGTCCACCCTGATCCAGCTGCTGCTGCGCCTGCGACCGCCCAGCTCCGGCGCCTACCTGATCAACGGGGTCGAGGCCCAGCGCTTCCTGGACGTCGACTGGCACCGCCAGATCGCCTACGTGCCCCAGGAGCCGCGCCTGCTGCACGCCTCCGTCGCCGAGAACATCCGCTACTTCCGCGACTTCCCGCAGGAGGCTGTCGAACGGGCCGCCCGGCTGGCCCGCATCCACGAGGACGTGATGAGCTGGCCGAAGGGCTATGAGACGGTCGTCGGCCCGCGCGCCGACGCCGTCTCGGGTGGCCAGCAGCAGCGCATCTGCCTGGCCCGGGCGCTCGTCGGCAACCCCCAGATGCTGGTGCTGGACGAGCCCACGAGCGCCCTCGACCCGCACTCGGAGAGCCTCATCCAGGAGTCCCTGACGGCGCTGCGCGAGCACCTGACCCTTTTCATAGTCGCGCACAGAATGTCTACGCTTGACATATGCGATCGGGTGATGGTGATCCTGGACGGACGCCTGGTGGCCTTCGACGCCCGCGAGGCGCTGCAGGCGAGCAACCCCTACTACAGGCACGCCACGCAGCTGGCGACGGGCGGAACCTAGCCGTGAGCGAGGGGGGCGTGCCGGACTTCTACATCGTCGGGCATCCCAAGTGCGGGACGACGGCGCTGTACGAGATGCTGGGCCGCCACCCGGACATCTTCATGCCCGAGGTCAAGGAGCCCTGGTTCTTCGCGACCGAGCTGCACGAGCGCACGCCGCCGCGCCCGCAGGGCACGCCCAGGACCCTCGAGGAGTACAGGGAGCTGTTCGTGGAGGCCCGGGACGGGCAGCTGATCGGCGAGGCCTCGCCGCACTACCTGTGGTCGCACACGGCGGCGCGGGGGATAGCGGCCGTGCGGCCCGATGCCAGGATCGTCGCGATCCTGCGCGAGCCGGCGTCGTTCCTGCGCTCGCTGCACCTGCAGTTCCTGGAAGTCTATTACGAGGTCGAGGCCGATCTGAGGCGGGCTCTGGACCTGGAGGCGGAGCGCAGGGTCGGCCGCAGCGTGCCCCAGTACACCTACTGGCCCCAGCTGCTGCTCTACTCCGAGCACATCCGCTACGTGGAGCAGCTGCGCCGCTTCCACGAGGCCTTCCCGCCCGAGCAGGTGCTGGTCCTGATCTACGAGGACTTCAGGGCCGACAACGTAGGCACGGTGGCGCGCGTCATGGACTTCCTCGGGGTCGAGCCCGACCCGGCCGTCGTGCCGGTCGAGGCCAACCCGACGGTCGCGCCCCGCTCGCAGGCGCTCAACGAGCTCTTCCAGGCCGTAGGCGTCGGGCGTGGGCCGATCTCTCATGCCGTCAAGGAGACGATCAAGGCGGTGACGCCCGACGGTCCCCGCCGCCGCGTCTTCTACGCCCTGCGCAGCCGCCTCGTCTTCGGGGAGCCGCCCCCGGCCGACGAGCAGCTGATGGCCGAGCTGCGGGAGCGCTACCTGCCGCAGGTACGGGCGATCTCGGAGTACCTGGAACGCGACCTGGTGAGCCTGTGGGGCTATGGCCAGCACGACTGAGCCGAGTCTGCCCGAGCGCCAGGCTCCGGCCGGGCGGCGCCTGCCGGACTTCCTGATCGCGGGGCACGCCAAGTGCGGCACGACGGCCCTCTACGAGATGCTGCGCCCGCACCCGCAGATCTTCATGCCGGAGCTGAAGGAGCCCCTGTACTTCGCGACCGACCTGCGGATGCGCTTCCAGCGCCCCGCCGCGGGCCCGCTGCCGACAGAGCTCGAGGACTACCTGGCGCTGTTCGAGGGAGCTCGCCCGGACCAGCTCGTGGGCGAGGCCTCCTCCTCCTACCTGTGGTCGCGGGAGGCAGCCCGCGAGATAGCGGCCGTGGCGCCGGGGGCCAAGATCATCGGCATCCTGCGCGAGCCCGCCTCGTTCCTGCGCTCGCTGCACCTGCAGCTGCTGCAGAACCACATCGAGAGCGTCGGCGACCTCGGCAGGGCGCTGGCTCTGGAGCCCAAGCGTCGCGAAGGCAAGCGCATACCCCGCCGTTCGACCCGCCCGCAGGCGCTGCTGTACTCCGAGCGGGTTCGCTACGTCGAGCAGCTGCGCCGCTTCGAGGCCGTCTTCCCGCCCGAGCAGTTGCTGTTCCTGATCTACGACGACTTCCGTGCCCAGAACGAGGAGACGGTGCGCAGGGTGCTGCGCTTCCTCGGGGTCGACGACAGCTTCGAGGTCAGGCGCACGGAGGCCAACCCGACCGTGCGGATGCGCTCCCAGCACCTCGACGAACTGGTCAACGCCGTCTCGGTCGGACGGGGCCCATTGACCCGCGCCGTGAAGGGGGCGGTCAAGGCGCTGACGCCCGCCTCCCTGCGCAGGGGCGCCCTGCAGGCGACCCTCGACAGGGTCGTGCTGGGCAGGCCGGGCGAGCCCGACGAGCAGGTCATGAAGGAGATCCGCCGCCGCTACAGGGGCGAGGTGGAGGCGCTCGGCGAGCACATCGGACGCGACCTGGTCGCGCTGTGGGGCTATGACGAGCTCGACTGACTCGACCCTCCGGGACGCCGCGGGTACCTCCGCCTCCCCGGCCGGCCGGCTCCCCGACTTCTTCCTGGCGGGGCACTCGAAGAGCGGCACGACGGCCCTCTACGAGATGCTGCGATCGCACCCGCAGATCTTCATGCCAGACCTCAAGGAGCCGGTCTTCTTCGCCAAGGAGCTGCCCCGCCAGGCCCACCGCTACGAGGCGCCGGCCACACTGGAGAGCTACATGGCCCTGTTCGAGCCGGCCGAGCCCGGCCAGATCGCGGGAGAGGCCTCGGCCTGCTACCTGTGGTCGCGGGTGGCGGCAGCGGAGATCGCAGCCGTGCGCCCCGATGCGAAGATCGTCGCGATCCTGCGCGAGCCCGCCTCGTTCCTGCGCTCGCTGCACCTGCAGAACCTGCAGTCCCATTACGAGGACGAGCCCGACCTGGGCCGGGCGCTGGCTCTGGAGGAGGAGAGGAGGGAGGGTCGCAAGGTGCCGCCCCGCTCGCTGTGGCCGCAGGTGCTCCTGTACTCCGAGCACGTCCGCTACGCGGAGCAGCTGCGCCGCTACCACGAGGTCTTCCCGCCCGAGCAGGTGCTGGTCCTCGTCTATGACGACTTCAGGGCCGACAACGAGGCGACCGTCAGCCGGGTGCTGCGCTTCCTGGGAGTGCAGGAGGCCGCGCCGGTCGCGAGCGTCGAGGCCAACCCTACGGTGCAGATGCGCTCCCAGCGCCTGGACACGCTCGTGCACGGTCTCTCGACGGGACAGGGCGCCGGCTTCAGGGCCGCCCGCTCGCTGGTCAAGGCCGTGACCCCCAGCGGCCTTCGCCGGGACGCGCTGAAGGGCTTCCAGCGCCGCTTCGTGGCGAGTGAGCCGGAGCCGCCGGACCCCGAGCTGATCGTCGCGATCAAGCGCCGCTACCGGCCCGAGGTGCTGGCCATCAGCGAATACCTGGACCGCGACCTGACTACCCTCTGGGGCTATGACGACGTCCTCTGAGCAGACCCCCGCGCCGGTCCGTGAGCAGGCCGCCGCGAAGCCCGGCCGCGTGCCGGACTTCTTCATCGTCGGGCAGCCCAAGAGCGGCACGACGGCGCTCTACGAGATGCTGCGCAAGCACCCTCAGGTGTTCATGCCGGACTTCAAGGAGCCGCGCTACTTCGCCAGCGACCTGCCCTCCCGCTACAACGACAGGCCCTCCGGCGAGCCGCTCGAAACGTACGAGGACTACCTGGCCCTGTTCGCCCCGGCCGGGGAGGGGCAACTGGTCGGGGAGGCCTCGACGGCCTACATCTGGTCGAAGACGGCGGCGGCCAACATCGCCAGGGCCAGGCCCGATGCGAAGATCGTCGCGATCATGCGCGAGCCGGCCAGCTACCTGCGCTCGATGCACCTGCAGCTGCTGCAGATCAGGGTCGAGCGCGAGCGCAGCCTGCGCAAGGCGCTGGCGCTGGAGGACAAGCGCCGCCGGGGCAAGCACCTGCCCAAGCCGGTCGCCAACTGGCCTGCGGTGCTGCTCTACACGGACCGCATCCGCTACGTCGAGCAGCTGCGCCGCTACCACGAGGCCTTCCCCCGCGAGCAGGTGCTGGTCCTGATCTACGACGACTTCCGCTCGGAGAACGAGGCGACGGTGCGCAAGGTGATGCGCTTCCTGGAGGTCGACGAGACCGTGCCGATCGCCCACAGCGAAGCCAACCCGTCGGTGCAGCTGCGCTCGGTGCGCATGGACGAGGCCGTCCGCATCGTCACCGGCGGCGAGGGCGCCCTCGGCAGGGCGCTGCGCGGCGTCGTGCGGGCAGTGACCCCTCACGACCTGCGCCTGCGAGCGCACAGGGCGGTCCTCGGCAGCGTCCTGTTCGGCCCCCCCAAGCCCCCCGACGAGAAGCTCATGCTCGAGCTGCGCAGGCGCTTCAAGGGCGAGGTCGTCGCCCTCAGCGAGTACCTGGGGCGAGACCTCGTCAGCCTGTGGGGCTATGACAGCCTCGACTGAGACGGACGAGGGCAGCAGGACGGGGACGGGCGGGCGCCTGCCCGACTTCTTCATCGTCGGGCATCCCAAGAGCGGCACCACCGCTCTGTACGAGATGCTGCGCAGCCACCCCCAGGTCTTCATGCCCGACGTCAAGGAGCCGCGCTTCTTCGCGGAGGACCTGCGACCCCGCTTCCAGGGCGCCGGGCGCGGCAGCGGCGGCGAGCGACTGCCGGAGACGCTCCAGGAGTACCTGGCCCTGTTCGCCGCGGCCAGGCCCGAGCAGGTCGTCGGCGAGGCTTCGCCCTCCTACCTGCGCTCTCTCCGGGCGGCCGAGCTGATCGCGGCGGCCAGGCCCGAGGCGAAGATAATCGCGATCCTGCGCGAGCCGGCGTCTTTCCTGCGCTCGCTGCACATGGAACTCGTCCAGAACCACGTCGAGTCAGAGCAGGACCTGCGCAAGGCCCTCCAAGAGGAGTGGGACTCGCCCGCCGGGCAGGGGGCTGCAAGCGGGCAGAGCGGCCTGCCCCGCTACACGGACCGCGTCCGCTACGTGGAGCAGCTGCGCCGCTACCACGAGGTCTTCCCGCCCGAGCAGGTGCTGGTGCTGATCTACGAGGACTTCAGGGCCGACAACGAGGCGACCGTACGCAGGGTGCTGCGCTTCCTGGGCGTCGACGAGACGGTGCTGGTCGCTCCCGTCGAGGCCAACCCCAGCGTGCACGTGCGCTCGCTGGCCCTGGACCGGGCGATGCGCTCGCTGCGAGCCGGCCAGAGCCTGCCCTACCGGGCAGCCAAGCGGGCCGTCAAGGCGCTCACGCCGCAAAGGGTGCAGGCCGAGCTGCTGCCGGCCCTGCGCAGGCGCGTCCTGTACAGCCCGCCGCGTGCCGCCGACGAGGCGCTGGAGGGGGAGCTGCGAGAGCGCTTCAGGGACGAGGTCGCAGCGCTCGGCGAGTACCTCGACAGGGACCTCCTGAAGCTGTGGAGCTACGGCGGTGGCGAGTGAGCAGGACGGCGGCTCGACGTTGAGCGAGCCGCTGGGAGCTGCCTGGCGGGAGCAGGCCGAGCGCCTCCAGCAGGACGGGCTCCCCGACGGGGAGGTGCTGCTGTCCTGCGCTGCGCCCTTCGGCTCAGGGGGGCTCGGGCGCCACACCCGGGAGCTGCTGGAGGCGTTGCGCAGGCGCGGCAGCACAGCCACCTGCCTGTGCCTGGCGGGGGAGAGGCCGGACGGGTCCTGGCCTGAGGTGCGTGCGCTCGCGCGGGGCCGGGGCGAGGAGCTGCTGGCAAGGGCCCTGGCTCCCTCTCCGGCGCTAAGGGCCCTGGCTGGCAGCGTGTCCTTCGACCGCCGTGCGGCACGCGAGCTTCCCGGAGGCGGCCATCTGATCGCCTTCAACGGTCAGGCCCTGGCACAGCTGCGGGCTGCTCGCGGCTCGGGCTATGAGTCGCTAGGCCTGGTGGCGGCCAACTCCCACATCCGCCACGTCGCCCGCAGGCACGCCATGGCCTACAGGCGCTACCCCTTCGAGCGCTCCTGGACGGGCAGGATGATCGGGCGGACGCTGAGGGAGTACGAGCTGGCGGGGCTTATCCACGTCTCCTCCCGCTACACGCTGGAGTCCTTCCTGGCGGCCGGCGTCGCCTCCGAGCGGCTGTCGACCTTCCCGCTGACACCCGACCCCCGCTACACGCCTGCCGTCCGCGGGCCCGAGGGCGAGCGCTTCGAGATCGTCTACGTCGGCAGCCTGGCCGTGCACAAGGGCGTGCCCCTGCTGATCGACGCCCTGACGAGGCTGCCCCACCGCGACATCCGCCTGACGCTGGTCGGCGGCTGGGGGACGAGGGGCATGCGCCTGTACATGCAGCGGGCCGTTGCCGCCGACCCCCGCATCGTCGTCAGCCCCGGCGACCCCCTTCCCCATCTGGCGCGGGCCAGCCTGCTCGTGCACCCGGCCTACGAGGACGGCTTCGCATACGCCCCCGCCGAGGCGCTTGCCTGCGGCGTGCCGGTGATCGTCAGCGAGGACACGGGCATGAAGGAGCTGATCGCAAGCGAGCGGCAGGGCCTGGTCGTGCCGACGGGCGACCTCGAGCGCCTGACGGAGGCGATCGACGCGGCCTACAGGGGCCAGGCGCCATGGTGAGGAGGGCCGCGGTCGTCGGCGTCTCGCCTGGGGAGATCTGCGGCGTGCACGACCACGCCAGGCTGCTGGCGGGCGGCCTGGGCGCGGAGGGCGTCGAGTGCTCGATGCACTGGCTGGTGCGTGAGCGCAGCGGTCTGCAGGCCGAGCGCGAGGAGATGGCGGGCTTCGCGCGACGCCTGCGCGAGGAGCTGCCCCGCTCGAAGGCCGACGTGGTCCTCCTGCACTACTCCGTCTTCGCCTTCGCCCATCGTGGCCTGCCGCTGTTCGTGCCGAGCCTGCTGGGTGCCGTGCGAGCGGCCGGTCTGCCTGTCGTGACGGTCCTGCACGAGGCCGTCTACCCGTGGAACGTGGGCGGGGCGCGAGGCAAGCTGTGGGCGGCCAGCCAGCGGGCGGCGCTGATCGACCTGGTCCGCCTCAGCGGCGCCCTCCTGGTGACGGCCGACTTCCGCGCGGACTGGCTGCGCAGCCGCCTGTGGCTTCCTCGCCGTCCCCTCGCGGTGGCGCCGGTCTTCTCGAACCTGCCGGAGCCCCGTCCCGTCGCGCCCAGCGAGCGAGACGGCGAGACGGTAGGGCTGTTCGGCTACTCCTACGAGGGCACCAACCACGAGCTCGTGCTGGACGCCCTGGCGCTCGTGTGCGCGGAAGGGCGTCGTGCGTGCCTGCGGCTGCTGGGCGCGCCGGGACCGGACTCCGATGCTGCTCGGTCGTGGCGGCAAGGTGCGGCGGTCAGGGGGCTCGAGGGGTCGCTGTCGTTCTCCGGCAGGCTGGGCGAGCAGGAGCTCTCCGACGAGCTGGCCCGCTGCGACGTGCTGCTCTGCATAGCCGCATTGGGGCCGACCTCGCGCAAGGGCTCGCTGGCGGGCTCGCTGGCCTCGGGGCGCCCGGTGCTGGCGCTGGACGGTCCCCGCACGTGGCAGGAGCTGGTGGAGGCTGACGCGCTGCGGGTGGCCGCTCAGAGCCCGCAGGCGCTGGCGGCGGGGCTGGGAGAGCTGCTGGGCGACGTCGGGCTGCAGGAGGAGCTGGGGGCGCGTGGGCGGGCCTTCGCGCTGGAGCGGATGGGCGTCGGGCGCACGGCAGAGGCGGTGATGGAGCTGACGCGCCGGCTGGGGGTCTGAGGCGCCGCTCGCTAGGTCACGACCGTCGCGCGAGGCTCATTGCCCGAGTTGCCCCCGCCTCGCGTCTCGCCGACCATCGGGCTAGGACGCACAGGCTCTGGGCGCGGAGACGCCGGGGGTGGCTGCGGAGTCGATTTGCCAGGCATCCCCATCAGTCTGCCTCTGGACCATGAGGGCAATCACCCATGCCAGAACCTCGATCAGCGAGCCGCGACGAGGATCGAGCCGCCGGCATACACGTGCGCCGGCGCTCCCTTGAAGGACTTGCGGACGAGCTTCGGCTCCTGGCCGACGGGTACGACATCGAACGCGAACTCGATGCGGGTCGTCGCCGCAATCTTCACAAGCGTCTCGATTTGCGGGTTCTTCTCGCCGGACTCAAGCTCGACCACCCGCGGCTGGCTCACGCTGAGACGCGTGGCCAGCTCGCGCTGCGACAGGCCGTTTTCCGCGCGGTAGGCAATCAGGCGAGCGGCGACCATGCGCGCCAGTGCCAGGCGTTCCCATTCGGCGGCGAAGTCTGAGTCGGCGGCCAGCGCTTCAGCCAGCACCTCTTCCTCGGTCTTGATGCCCTTGGGCCAGTGGGTCGGCATCTCGATCATAGCCGCATGATAGGTCATGGCTTATCGGCTTTCAACGGCCCGTCGTAGCGCTCAGCGCGAGCCTGAGCGCGCTCAATCAACGCGGCGAAGTCCTTGTGCCGGTCGATGGCGAGGATCACGTAGAAGTCGCCGGCTCGACGGTAGATGGCTCGCCAGTCGCTTCGACCCTGCCTCGGGCGCAGCTCGCGCAGCGTTGCCGCACGGTCACCCTTCAGCGGCTTCATGTGCGGCGGCCCGAGACGCTCGCCGACTTCACCCAGCTTCCGAACGGCGTTCAGTAGCGCGCGATGCTCCTCCTTGGACTTCATCGCCAGCAAGTCCACAACCGCATCGGGGTCGTAGATAACGCTGTGTCGCATGGCACTCGATCGCGTCACCGCGGCACCGTACCTGCGCCCTGCGACGGCATTCCAATGTCAAGGCCGAGCTGCATCTGCCTGCACCGCCCGCCTCGGCCCCTCAGCCTCCCGCTCCCCAAGCCTCCCGCGCCCTCACATAGGCCGCCATCAAAGCCTCGACATGCCGCTCGGGCGTGA
>Ga0181522_10000479_pt1 | contig 29917 bp, 26 predicted proteins | sample PEATcosm2014_Bin_27_FD_121103 | JGI IMG/M metagenome (GOLD analysis project Ga0181522, IMG submission 121103) | Peatland microbial communities from MTU Mesocosm Facility, Houghton, MI, USA - PEATcosm2014_Bin05_10_metaG | ecosystem: Environmental > Terrestrial > Soil > Wetlands > Peat | place...
CACACTTGGTTAGAATAAGACTTTGCCCATGAATCTTCCGGCCATTCAAGCTGCGCTGCGCGAACGCAATATTGACGCCTGGCTGTTCTACGATCATCATCACCGCGATCCCATCGCGTATCGTGTGCTCGGCCTGCCCGAAAGCATGATGACCACGCGCCGCTGGTATTACCTGATTCCGGCTGAAGGTGAGCCGCTAAAGCTCGTCCATCGCATCGAAGCCGGCCACCTCGATTCGCTGCTGGGAAAGAAATCACTGTATTCCGGTTGGCAGGAGCTGTTTGCGCAAATCAAAGTTCTTCTCTCGCCTTACCGCGACATTGCGATGCAATATTCGCCCAACAACCTCGTATTCACGCTTTCTCTTGTGGATGCGGGGACCGTGGAGATGATTCGTGGCCTGGGCAAAAACGTGGTCAGCTCTGGCGACTTGGTGGCTTTGTTTGAAGCGACTCTGACCGAAGAGCAGATTAAAACGCACTTCGCCGCCCGTGACGCTCTGGACAAAATCACTCCTGCTGCATTTCAGGAAATCGGCCGCCAGGTGCGCAATGGGGGCACGAACGAATATAAAATCCAGCAATGGATCATGAATGCCTTCGAGCGGGAAAATCTGGTGACCGTGGACGCTCCCATCGTTGGCGTCAACGCTCATAGCGGCGATCCGCATTATGAGCCCCACGCTGAAGGCTCATCGCCCATCAAAGAGGGCGATTTCGTTCTGCTCGATATTTGGGCGAAGCAGAACAAGCCCGGTGCGGTTTTTTACGACATCACCTGGACTGGGTTTGTGGGCAAGAACCCCTCAAGCCGTATGCTTGAAGTATTTAATACCGTACGCGACGCTCGCGATGCCGGCATCAAAGCAGTAGAGCAGGGAATCGGTGCAGGAAAAAATATGGCCGGTTGGCAGGTGGACCGCGCCGCTCGCGATCATATTAAGAAAGCTGGCTTCGGCGAGTATTTTATCCACCGCACCGGGCACTCCATTAGTACGGAAATCCATGCCAACGGCGCCAACATGGACGATTTGGAAATCCATGACGAACGCCAGATTCTGCCCAACTCAATATTTTCCATCGAGCCGGGCGTTTATTTGCCTGAGTTCGGTGTCCGCAGCGAAATCAATATGCTGGTCCGGCAAAATTCCGCCGAAGTGACCGGAAATATCCAACGTGAGATTGTGATTATCTGATGCCAAATACAGCTACAGAAAATAAAGAAAATAAAACCGCTCCCATGCCCTCGACTATGTCGGTGGTCGCTCCCGCCATCGGCTGGCTCATTCCCGGCGCAGGCCATCTGGCGCAGAAGCGCTGGATTCGCGGCCTGCTTCTCATGGTTTCTATCGTCTCCATGTACTTACTTGGCCTCGCCATGCAGGGCCACGTTTACAAACCGAATGGCGGCGACATTCTCGACATGCTCGGGTTTGTGGGCGATTTAGGAGCCGGTGGCCTTTACATCATCACCCGCGCCAACGACTGGGGACAGGGGCTTATTTCGCACGCGACCGCCGACTACGGAACCAAATTCCTCATCGTTGCCGGTCTGCTGAACTTCATCAGCGTCGCCGACGCCTACCATATTGCGATCGGAAAGAAACCATAATGCCGGCCATCACCCTCACCCATTTCAGCGCAGCCTTGGTCTTCGCCCTTTTTGCTTCCGTCGTGTTCGGGATTACGCAGCGTAGCACGGCCCGCGACCAAGTCCGCTACGGGCTGTATTGCTTCGCCATGTTCATCGGGGGCGTATTCGTCGCGGGCTGGGCGATGTGGCTCATCCGGCGATAGGCTTCCTTCCGCCGTTTCTCCCAACCTAACCTTGTGGTACAGTTCCCCGACGGGCTGAGGAGGTTGCCTTATCTTCGGATTTAACCTATTTCCGTTCGTTGGGCGAAATCCGGCCTGAACAAGCCCACCAGAAAAGCGCGGGCTTGGCCTTCCTTCTTTCAGTTCTAATTCCCGGAGCTGGCCAGTTCTATTGCGGGAGGACGACGCGCGGCTGGATCGTGCTCGGCATCTGGCTTTTCGTCGTTCCCGGAGTTTTTATCGGGAGCACGCAGATGATCCGAGGCTACAGCCTCATGATCGCCCTAACAATGTGGATATTTTCTTTCCTGGACGCGTATTTTACCGCTGCCGAAATCAATGCCGGACAGGACGCGCAAGTGGACGTGCAGAATCCGCGGGTCGCGGTCGTGCTGAATCTGCTTACGGCCGGCTTCGGTTATTTCTATCTGGGAGAACGCACCAAGGGTCTGGCGATTTTTATCGGAACTCAAATCGCGCGCTTCGCCATCCCCCGGGTGACTGGCTTTTCGGGCGGCGTAGTTTCTCTAATTCTTATCGTTGTGCAAATGGTGATGGCCGCCGATGCTTACCGCATCGCTCACGCGCAGGTTCATGAGGCGCTGGGCGCGGAGGGCGTGGCTAAGAGAACGGAAGCGCTCAAACGAGCGCGATTGCCAAGTTACGTCCCAATCGGGTTGTCAGTCATCGTCGGCGCAGGTTTCATTTTGCTGACCGTCGTTGGTATGGCAATCAACGCTGCCCGGCAGTAGCGTTCACCCTTCCCAGACGAAGGCATCAAAGACGTGTTTTTCTTTAAATCCCAACTGGCGGTAGAGTTCCACGGCGCGCGCATTTGCCTCCGTGACCGTCAGCGTCAGCAGGGTACACTTTTGCTGCCGCAGGGCATTGGCTGTCGCCTCCAGCAGTGCTTCGCCAATCCCTTGCGAACGATACTCCGGCAAAACGCAAACCTGCGTCACATGGCCCACATCCGCGCGCACGTGCGAACACAAAATGAGCCCCACCAGGCTGGATGTGCCCCGGCGCACGGCCACAAAAGACGAGCCGGCATCGAAAGTACCGCACCCGGGGAAGCGCACAATGTTGTTCAAGAATCGCAGCGACCCGGCGAGTGTGCGGTACTGATCGTTGATTTCCGCATCCACATGCCCGCGATATGCGTTGGTAATCAGCGCCGCGGCCGGCTGATAATCAGGCTCCGTCCAGGGGCGCACTAGGACTTCCTCCGAGAGTTGGCGAATCTGGGCGTGAGGTTGCGCCAGCGATAACACCATGAACAGTCGGGCATGCCGCGAGAAGCCTTGCGCGATAAACGTCGGCGAGACAATTCCCGTCTCATGCATGAGCAACTGCGATTCGACGCGGTGAATTCCGGGCGATTGTTGGAGCGTCTCTATGACGTGCCGCAACAGCTGATTTTCAATATCATGCGGATTGGCAGTGCGCCCCCCGTTGGTGACAAACAGATCTCCGATGACTCCTTTGTTGCCTTCATAGACGAAAAATGAATAACCCAGAATTCGCCCTCGTTCTACGGCCGTATAACCGGGCAGCACTTTGGTATCCACGTAGCGCAGAATCATCTCCGCCGAGCCTCGATAATCCCACTCGAGGTTTTGCGCCCACAATCGTACTTCGTCATCTAGTAAAGGACGCAAATCTTCCGACGAAAAATGTCTGAGATCTAGGATCTCCAATCAGGGCTCCTGATAAGCGAGACGCGCGGCACCAGTGACGCATTCGCCGCAAAGCAGAGTGTAGAAGGATGAGACGCGAGAGGCAAATGCGAGAACAATCGCCAGCAATAGGCACTGTTTTGCAGAAGATTATGGGCCAACCCAGAAATAATCCAGATTCTGCGCTGAGAAGCTGCCCGCCAAAATAACGCGGCGGGATAACAACAAATTCCTGATTGCCGGCAGAGCGCCCGCTGGCGCTACCAGCATGTGCTCGCCGGATGGTATTTGCCCGCTTTCATAACGATCAATCACAGCATTCCGATAGAAGGCCAGGCCATATTCGAGTTCGCGCGGGGCGCGATAAACGGCAACAGGAAGGGAAGCACGACCAATAGCAGCATTGACAGGACGAGCGGATAACTCGTTATCCAGCGTCGGCCCTCCAATCCGCAGAACCGCCGCAACCGCCAGCGCGACGGGAAGCAGCGTAACCCGAAGACCGCGCAGCCCGAGGTGGCCACGCAGCGTTAGCATGATGCCGATTGCAAGTGCCGTCGCAATCGCGAAAGAAATCGCTGTGGCTTTGTTCCACGGCATGCGATGCTGTTGTGCAATGTAAGCCACCATCAACGCTGGAGCTACGGGCAACGCCGCCACTACGGAATGTAATGCCAATAGCGGTGCGCTGCGAAGTGGAACGTCATCTTTTAGTCTTTTCTGAACATAATCGGCAAGCAGCAACGCGCCGGCCGGGATGGCGGGCAATATATAGCCGGGCAATTTCGATTGCGACAGGGAAAAGAACACAATCGGCACAGCCAGCCACATAATCAGAAAGACGTTCCATGCGCCCTCAGCTTGCAGCATCGCCCGTCTCTCCCTCATCCAAACGCGAAGGATTTCAAACAATGCCGCGCCCCATAGAATGGTCCATGGCGCCAAACTCAATAGCGTCACCGGCGCGTAATACCAGAACGGTTCCTTATGTCGGTAGAGATTAGTTCCGAACCGAGCAAGATTGTGTTGCACGATGAAAATGCGAAAGAACTCCGGATTTCTAATCTGCACCGCCGCATACCACGGCATAGCGACAACGACGAACAACAAAATCCCTGGAATCCAAAGCGTGCGCCGTAGAAGTAAATAATCGCCCTTGAATACCGCAAAAGGCAAAATTACTGCCGCTGCCAGAAACGGCGCCACCGGCCCCTTGGCCAGAGCGCCTAGCGCAAGAAAAATGTAAAACGCCGCGAGATGCAACTTCCTAGCGCTTTCGTGCCACGCATACCACGCGAGCAACGCGATCCCAAACATCGCCGCCAGAGGCATATCCGTTGAAGCCGCCCGTCCGAAGCCGATGACAGCCGCACTCGAAGCAGTCATGAGCGCACCGTCTAAGGCGAATCCGGGACGAAATCTTCGCGAAAAGAAGTAAATCGCGAAAACCAGCAACGATGCGTCGAGTGCCGAAGGAATGCGTGCCGCCCAATCGCTTACCCCAAAAATGCTGTAGCTCAGCATGGCTTGCCAATAGTAAAGAACGGGTTTTTCCAGCCACGGCTGCCCGCCGAGCGTCGGCGTGATCCAATCATGTCGCGCCAGCATTTCCCGTGCAACCTGCGCATAGCGTGGCTCGTCGGCGCCGACCAGTCCGAAGTTCCCTAAGCCGTAGAAAAAGAAAAACCCGCAGAAACAGACTAGGAGGAGAGACTCGCGTAAGAGCGTTCGGCCGTTTCCGGCGTTGTCGCTCAAAATTGCGCGCTCCGAATCAGGGCATAAACGCTGACCACGACCCATGCGCCTTCGAGCACGACGAATCCAACTTGAAATGGATGAAAAGCCGTGTACACAAGGATCGCAGAGCCCGCAATGTTCAGGATGTTGTAACCTGGCTTCCCGGAATCCATCCACTTCGCCTGTTGGCCGATATAGGCCACAAGAATAAGCATCGCTCCACCGAAGGAGAATGCCTGCCGCACGAATGAAATGTCCATAAGATTTTATTGTACGGAGCTCTGACCATCAGACGAACGACGAAGAAGAGAAAGAATTTGAGTAGTCGCTACTGCGAGCGGACCATTCACTGCACAGCCGCTGGCGCATTCATGCCCGCCTCCGCCAAACCGTTCGGCGATTGTGGCCACATTGAGCTGACCTTTACTGCGCAAGCTCACGCGGAAACGACCATCGGGAAGTTCGCGGAAAAATGCCGCGACTTCCACGTCGTGAATCGAAAGCACATAATTGACAAGGCCTTCGCAATCTTCCTCCCGCGCGCCAAATTCTTGCATTTGCGCTTGGGTCACCCAAATCCAGCCGAGCGGACCTTCGCGCTGCAGGTTCGAAAGCGCCGCACCTAGGAGGCGCATTTTCGCTGTGGAGTGGGCAAAATAAATATTTTGCGCACAGCGCGCCGGATCAGCTCCCGCGTGCACCAACTCGCGCGCCAGCGAGAAGGTTTGCTCGCTTGTCCCCTTAAACATAAAGCCACCGGTGTCTGTAAGCACAGCCGTATAAAGGCAGGTCGCAATTTCTGGTGAGATTGGGACCCCGGCTTCTCGAGCTAGCCGGTAAATCATTTCGGCTGTCGCGACCGCCCTTGGATTAATCCAGTTGACATTGGCGAACGGCTTCCCGCTCTGGTGATGATCAATGCTGATGAGGAAATGATTTTCCAGCCCCTCGATTCGCGTCCGGTGTACGCTATCGCACTCCAGCAGAATTACGGCATCATAACCGCTGCCGATGCGCTCCGCCTGCGCCACTTCGCTGGCAAAGGGCAAGGCCCGGTACACGCGCGGCACGCCGTCATGCAGAACCACCTCGGCACGTTTACCCATGAGCCGCAAAATCTGGCAGCATGCCAAGGCTGATCCGACCGCATCCCCATCCGGCCGGGCGTGCGACGTCACCAGGAACCGGTCGCGCAGTGCGATTTGGCCAAGCACTTCTTCGAGCATGACGATTCTTATTTCTTCCGAACTCTCTGCAGCAGCTGCTCGACTCGCGCGGTCGCCTGGCCCGAGCGATCCACCTGAAAAAGCAGCTCCGGCGTTCGGCGCAAATGCAACCGCTCACCCACCTCGCGTCTGACATAGCCCACGGCGGCGGTCAATCCTTCCCGGGTGCGCTCCGCTTCCACGTCGTCTCCCAACACCGTGACGAAAACCCGCGCTGACCGGGAATCGTCTGCCAAAGCCACATTCGTCACGCTGGCGAGACCAATGCGTGGATCGGCCAACTCTCCCTCGATGAGGGCTTCGATTTCCTCGCGCAACGCCTGCGCCAGCCGCTCGCGATGGTACTTCGCTCCACGCTTTTCCACTTTTGCCTCGGATAAAACTCTTGAGCATATCAGAAAATCGAAGTGCAGGCTGGCCGTATTCCCATTCTGCACGTCGCGCCGAACTCATTAATTTTCAATGAGATACAAGGGTACTAAAAGGGGTCGTGAATTGTCGCCCGGAATTAGAGTTGATCGACTAGAGCTGCGGTTGGGCGCAGAGCCTAAAAAAACTCCACGAATGAATCTGCCACTTCCGCCCCGTGATTATTCGCGATTTTCATGGCGGACCGTTCTACGTTTCTCATCAATCCATCGAGGTAATCGCGGGAATTGGACACGCTGACTACGCCAATCGTGGCCCGGTTCCACAATTCCCCCGCGTCTAATTCCGCGACAGAGACATTGAAACTGTTACGCAACTTGTCTTTCAGGCTCCGAACGACGTGCCGCCGATCTTTCAGCGATTGCGCAGCTTCGATGTGCAGTTCGAGCGTGAGAAAGGCAATCAAGCGAAACGGCTAACGGCCAACGACGTTTTCTACGCCATCGCCTCGGCGGCGACTTTTTCCGTCACAAAGGCCTCAATCACGTCCCCGACCTTGATGTCGCCGTAGTTCGCGATCGAAATGCCGCACTCCATGCCGTTAGTGACCTGGCTGGCATCATCCTTAAACCGCCGCAGCGATGCGATCTTTCCCGTGAACACCACGATGTTATCCCGCAATAGGCGCACGGACGCATCCCGCTTGATCAAGCCATCGGTGACGGAGCAACCCGCGATGGTCCCCACCTTTGGTATTCGGAAGGTCTCTTTGACTTGTGCCCGGCCCTGATAAATCTCGCGGATCGTCGGCTCCAGCAGTCCGGTCATTGCACGCTTGATCTCATCCTGCAATTCGTAAATGATCGAGTGCAGCCGGATGTCCACTTTTTCCTGTTCCGCTAATTCCTGTGCCTTGCGCTCGGGGCGCACATTGAAGCCGATAATAATCGCATTTGACGCCGAAGCCAGCAGCACATCACCTTCGGTAATCGCGCCGACACCTGCGCGCAACAGCTTGAGCGAGACTCTTTCGTTGGAAAGTTTGTTCAGCAAATCCGACAGCACTTCCACCGAACCGCCCACGTCCGCCTTGAGGATGACGTTCAGTTCCTTCATGCCGGCGCTCTTGATCTGGTCGGCCAGGCCTTCCAGCGAGACGCGCGAACTCTTGGCGAGCGTAGCTTCGCGCGCTTTTTGCTCGCGGTATTCGGAAATGCCCCGCGCTCGGTCGCGGTCTGCCACCACCACAAACTGGTCGCCCGCTTGCGCCAGGCCTTCCATACCCAGGATTTCTACCGGTGTTGACGGAGGCGCCTCTTCGACCGCATGGCCGCGATCGTCGAACATGGCGCGAATCTTGCCGTACACGTTGCCGACCACATAATTGTCGCCGGTGCGCAGAGTTCCGTTCTGCACCAGAATCGTTGCGACCGGACCGCGCCCGCGATCCAGCTTCGCTTCCAGCACCAACCCGCTAGCCGGACGCTCCGGTGACGCTTTCAGTTCTTGCAAGTCCGCGGTCAGGCAAATCATTTCGAGCAGCAGATTTAAATTCGTCTTCTGTTTTGCCGAAACATCGACAAATACCGTGGTGCCGCCCCAGTCTTCCGGCATTAAGCCGCGATCGGCGAGCTGCTTCTTAACACGGTCCGGCATGGCGTCCGGCTTATCGATCTTGTTGACCGCGACAATAATCGGCACTTCCGCAGCGTGTGCGTGATCGATCGCTTCGAGGGTTTGCGGCATCACACCGTCGTCCGCGGCGACCACCAGGACCACGATGTCCGTAGCCTTTGCGCCGCGCGAACGCATGCGCGTGAAGGCCTCGTGACCCGGCGTATCCAGGAATACGATTTGCCGCCCGTAAGCCGGCGAATTCTTATCGTGGATGGTGACTTTGTAGGCGCCAATATGCTGTGTAATTCCACCCGCTTCACCGCCGGCAACGTCGGTCGAGCGAATCGAATCGAGCAGTGTCGTTTTGCCGTGATCGACGTGGCCCATGATAGTGACCACAGGTGGACGCGGCAGTCCTTCGCTCGGCGTTCCTTCTTCCGAAGTATTACTAGCGGCAATATCTTTCGCGTTCTGTTCCTCGAAGCTGATGACGTTCGTTTCCGCCCCGAAGAAGCGCGCCATTTCGCTTGCCAGTTCCGTATCCAGCGTCTGGTTGATGGTCGCGAAAACGCCGCGGAGCAACAACCGCGCAATCAGGTCCTTCGCGCGAATCTCCAGTTTTTCCGCCAGATCTTTAACGCTGATCCCTTCATTAATCGTGATCGTCCGCGTAATCGGCATCGGCTCGTTCGAGAGCGATGGCCGCGGGGGCGGCGTATAGCCCTTCATCGGGCCTTCTTTAACCCCACGGGGCACGTAGCGCTGCCCAGGCCTGCGTGAAGGCGCTCCGGGGCGGCTGCCCGGACGTGGTGTCGCTCCTGGAGGCGGTAAACTCGGCCCCACGCCCAGCGGACGCGTACCTGTCGGCGACTGGCGTGTCGGGTGCATCGGGCGTCGTTCGCCGGGTCGCAGGGGTGGCCGCGCCGTTCCCGGTGGGAAGCTGCCGGCCGGACGCGGACGCTGGAAAATCGGCTGTCCAGGTACCGGTCTTCCGGGCGCTGGGCGGCTGGTCGAGCCCGTCGGCGTTGCTCCCGCAGGAGCTGCTGGAGCTTTGTAAACCGGGCGTGGCCCCGTCTGCGGCACAATCATCCGAGGTTGCTGTGCAATCGGTCGTTGGGCAATGGGAACACCGGGCCTCGGCGCAGCCGCGGCTGGCGTGGCACTTGGCGCTGCTGGAGCCGCCGCCACGGGAGCAGCTGGCGCGGCGATCGCCGGTGGCTCTGCCGCTTTCGCCGGCGGAGCCGCTTGTGGCACGGTAAACGTCGGCCGCTCGACCGGGGTAGGGACGATCATTCGCGGAGGCGCTGCGGGTTGCGTCGCAACTGGCGGTGGCGCAGGTGCTTTCGGCGCCACGACCGCCGATTTTGCTTCGGATGGCGGAGGATTCACCGCCACGGGACGCGGCGGAGCGGCAGCCGGCGGTTGCTGCTTGCTGATGATCGCCTTTAGCACATCGCCGGGCTTGGAGATATTGGAAAGATCAATCTTGGTTTTGATGCCGTCGGATTCAGGCCGCGCAGCGCGGGCTGATCGTGCGGAAGAAGCGGACTCGGCGGAGCCGCGTAGATGGCGGCGTACCTTGTCGGCCTCGTGGTCTTCAAGCGAACTGGAATGAGTTTTTTTCTCGGTGATGCCCACTTCTGTCAGAGTGTCAAGAATGGTTTTGCTCTTGACTTCCAGTTCTCTCGCCAGATCGTTGATTCGAATCTTGCTCATCCGCCTTTTCTTTCCTCTGCGCTATTCGGTTAATTCTTCATAGCCGCCTCAATGGACAACTCTTGATTCTCCGCGCTCCAGCCTACTGCTCGCGTTCCGTCTCGCTCTCGGAAGCCTGCAAGGTCTCAGCTGGCTCAGTCTCGGCAGCTTCGCTCTTCGCGGTCTCTACTGTCGCGTCCTCTCCTGCTGTATCAACCGCGGGGGCTGCGTCGCTGCTCTCGCCTTCAGGTTCCGCAACGGCTTCGGCACCCTCCAGGCTGGCAAAGTAATTATTCACCGCCAGGCTGATTTTTTCCACCGTCTTCGGGCCGATGCCTTCAATCGCTTCAAGCTGCTCCGGCGTCATATCGGCGAGCGCTTCCACGGTTGTGACTCCGGCCGCGGTAAGTTTCTCAACCACTCCTTCACCCAGGCCAGGCACGCTCTCCAGCGGCGTCGCTGTCGGCACCACCATCGCCGACATCTGCTGCTCCACTTCCTGCCGTTTTTCTTCCTCGCTCTTGATGTCAATCTTCCAACCCAGCAACTTCGCCGCCAAGCGGACGTTCTGCCCCTTTTTGCCGATGGCAAGAGAAAGCTGGCTGTCGTCCACCACAACTTCCAGGTGCTTGTCCTGGCTGTCCACGACGGTTACGCGGCTGACTTTGGCCGGCTGCAAGGCTTTCTCGGCGAAGGTAACGGGATCTTCGTGATACTCGATAATGTCGATTTTTTCTCCGCGCAGTTCACGAATGATGGACTGCACACGCATGCCCTTCATGCCCACGCATGCGCCCACCGCATCCACATCCTTGTCTTTCGACATCACGGCGATCTTGGTGCGCTCGCCTGCTTCCCGCGCGATTGCGCGAATCACCACCGTGCCGTCGTAGATTTCAGGAACTTCGCTCTGGAACAACGTTTGCACCAGCTCCGGCGCAGCCCGCGATGCGATTACTGCCGGGCCCTTGGCCGCGCGATCGACTCGTGCAATGACGACGCGCACCCGCTCACCGATGGCGAAAGACTCCAGCCGTGATTGCTCCTTGCGGCCCATCTTCGCTTCCGCTTTGCCCAAATCCAGAATCACATCCGGCCCTTCAATCCGCTTAACCTGGGCATTAACAATTTCGCCGACCCGCCCGATGTAGTCGTTGTAAACCGTGTCCCGCTCCGCCTCGCGCACCTTCTGAAAAATCACCTGCTTCGCCAGTTGTGCCGCAATGCGGCCCAGAATGCCTTCCGTTTCCTTCGGGAAGTGCAATTCACCCCCGACTTGAATCTCCGGATTGAGCTTGCGAGCATCTTCCAGGCTCATTTGCAACACCGGATCTTCTACCTGCTCCGGTGTCTCCACCACCGTCTTCACCGCGTAGGCGCGAATCTTCCCTGTATTCTTGTCCAGTTCCGCGCGGAGATTTTCCTGCGTTTTGTAGTACTTCCGGGTCGCCACCACAATAGCGTCTTCGACCGCGGTCACCACAATCTGCGGGTCAATGCCCTTTTCCTTGCTCAGCGCGTCAATGGTGTTGTAGAGCTCGCTTGCCATAATTCGATCCAATTCCAACTTTCCTTAAAACTCAGGAACGAGGTTGGCTTTCTCCACGTTCTTCAAATCAATCTCAATTTTCTTCGCAGCGGGCTCGGCTTTCGCCGCTGCCGCTTTCGGCTTCGACTTCTTGTTCGCCGGACTCACATCGAGCGAGAGCTTGCCATCGGCGAAGGCTTCCAATTTGCCTTCAAAACGCCTTTCGCCATCCACGGGCGCGTACGTCGTCAACTTCACCCGGCTGCCGACAAACCGTTCAAAATCAGCAGCTTTCGACAGTTTTCGATCGAGTCCTGGGGATGAAACTTCGAGCGTGTACGAATCACCCGGAATTACATCCTCCACATCGAGGATCGTGCCCACTTCCCGCGACATGCTTGCGCAGTCTTCGTGTGTCACTCCGCCCGGTCGATCAATCACCAGCCGGAGCATGCGCGCCTTGCCGCCGCCACGCAACTCGACTTCGACAACTTCAAGGCCGCTGGAACCCGCCACGCGCTCCGCAATTTCGCGCACCTTTTCGATGTCAAATGCCATGTATCCAATAACTTGCCGTCGTTTTGGGCCGTCCGATTATTGCCGAAATAAAAAGTGGGCTTGCGCCCACTGGTGTGTTTCGCCAAATGCTCGGTACTACACAACAGTTCTCATGTACAAATATACGCCGCACACCAACAAAAAACAAACGGCGGATCAAGGGATTTTCTCCCTGAAATGCTTCAACGGCCATAACCCATTGTCATTCGAGTTGCTCGTAGGGCCAGTGAGAACCTGCGAGGAATCTGTTTTCCATCCCCTCCACGTCCTTAATCCCGGGATCTGCTCTAATCCCGGGATCTGCTCTTTAAATTCCGACCAACCGGTACCAACGTCCAATTGCGCGCTCGTCCTGCGCGGCGCATATTTAATTCGTGTCCGGTTACGACAACGACGTTCTATGCCGGGCAGGGAGCCCTTTGTATTTTGATGAGAAGGCCAGCAAGAAATCGTCAGCGAGGTCGCTCTTTCCTAACTCCAACCACCATTGCCTAAACACTTTTTGCCTAAATACTTTAAGGAGAAAATATATGAAGATCTCGCACCTGTACCGTACCGCGCTTGTCACACTCGTCGGTTTCATCCTTGCGGCCACGCTCGCCACTGGCGCCGCCGCTCAGACAGTCATTAAGAACATCGTGCTGGTTCACGGGGCCTGGGCCGATGGTTCAAGCTGGTCAAAGGTGATTCCGTTGCTAGAAGCCAAAGGATTTCACGTAATCGCCGTGCAAAACCCGCTCACGTCGTTGGGCGATGACGTTGCGGCGACAAAGCGCGCCATCGCTCTGCAGGATGGCCCTGTAATTCTGGTCGGCCACTCCTATGGTGGCGTAGTCATCACGGAAGCCGGGAACGACCCAAAGGTTGTTGGTCTGGTTTACGTAGCAGCTTTCGCTCCCGGAGATGGCGAGTCTATCGTTTCCATCAGTAAGCCCTACCCGCCTACTCCGCTAGGCGGCGAATTGCGGCCCGATGCGCAAGGTTTTCTGGCGTTGACTCCAAAGGGCATCGCTGAGGACTTCGCCCAGGATCTTACGGATGCCGAAAAGAAACTCGTGACAGCGACGCAAGGTCCTTTAGCGGCATCTGCCTTTACCGCAACCGTCACTACCGCAGCGTGGAAGAGCAAGCCCTCGTGGTTCGTGATCGCGAGCGACGATCGCGCAATTCCTCCGGCGCTCGAGAAGGCGGAAGCGGAGACGATGAAAGCCACTTCGATCACGCTGCCGTCGAGCCATGTGGCCATGCTCTCTCACCCGAAAGAAGTGTCGGAGTTGATTGAGCAAGCCGCGAACAGACCCGGAAACAAGTAGTCCATCCAGGAAACCTAAAGCCGGCCCCTCCTGATATAGGGCAGGCCGGCCCAAGGACATGGTCGCGAAATCGGCAAATTGATTTGAATCGGATTTACAGAAAGAGAGACTTGAAATGAAAGCAGCGACGATGGTGTTGGATGGAACAGATGGACCGGTGGCTGAGCAAGCCACGCAGGTAAGTCAAGCAGCGAATAGCGAACTATTAAATTTAGCTATCGAAGCCCACGGCGGTCTTGAACGCTGGAACAAAGTGAAGGCCATCAAGGTTGCGGCGTCGATTACGGGTGCGATCTGGTTTGTCAAAGGTAAGGGCGACGCTCTCAAGAACGTGGTCATAACTGCTGAGACGAAGAGAGAACGTCTTACAGTGGATTTCCCAGGACAAGATAAGCGAGCGGTCTTCGAGCCTGACCGCATAGTGATCCAAGCGCTGGACGGGACCCTGATCGAAGCACGAGATAATCCAGAAAAGTCGTTCGAAGGGCAACACAGGGATACGCCCTGGGATGACATACACGTGGCTTATTTTGTCGGTGAGGCCTTGTGGACGTATCTGAATACTCCGTTTCTATATTGCCGCGCCGGCTTCACGACCGAAGAGATTTCTTCGATCCAGGCGGACGGCGAAACCTGGCGGCGGCTGAAAATCACGTTCCCCGACGACGTGAAGAGTCATTCCAAGGTACAGATCTCCTGCTTTGGACCCGATGGGTTGCTGCGCCGGCACGACTACACGGTGGACATTCTTGGCGGAGCCACGGGGCTCAATTACGCTTCAGAATACCGTGACGTGGACGGAATCATCGTGCCGGCCAAGAGGCGGGTGTACGCATACGAAGGTGAGTACGAACTGGTGAAGGAACCCTTACTGGTCGCGATCGACATGGGCGAGATCACGATTTCTTAACTCACAGAAATGGGGACCGGGGCATGGGGCGAATCTTTGCGGCATGGCGGAAGCCATGCCGCTTCCTAACTCGATAGGTGCCTACCCTTTCTTCAGGGACGCCATATCAATCACAAACCGGTAGCGGACATCGCTTTTCAGCACCCGCGCGTAAGCCTCATTCACCTTCTGAATCGGAGTCAGCTCGATATCGCACGTGATGCCGTGCTTTCCGCAGAAATCCAGCATCTCCTGCGTTTCCTTGATGCCGCCAATGCCCGACCCGGCCAGGCTTTTTCTTCCAGCGATGAGCGGAAACGCTCCCAGCGGCACGCGCTTTTCCGGAGCGCCGACCAATACCATCGAACCGTCGGTTTTCAGCAACATCAAATACTGTTCCCAGTTGATGTCCGCCGAAACCGTGCAGATGATCAAATCGAAGTACCTTTGCAGTTTTTCAAAAGTCTTGGGGTCGGAAGTCGCGTAGAAATGGTCCGCGCCCAATCTCTTTCCATCCGCTTCTTTCTTCAGTGACTGGCTGAGGACGGTCACCTCCGCGCCCATCGCGTGTGCCAGCTTTACGCCCATGTGACCGAGGCCGCCGAGTCCCACAATCGCCACTTTCTTGCCCGGCCCGGCATTCCAATGCCGCAGCGGAGAGTACAGCGTGATTCCGGCGCAGAGCAACGGCGCGCTGGCATCGAGCGGCAAATTGTCAGGAATGCGGAGAACATAATTCTCATCGACAACGATTTTTTCCGAATAGCCGCCGTAAGTCGGCGAGCCGTCTTTTTCATGGCTGTTGTAGGTCTGATTCATGCCGACCGCGCAATACTGCTCCAGCCCTTGCTTGCATTCGGGGCAGACGCGGCAGGAGTCGACAAAGCAGCCGACGCCGACCTTATCGCCCACTTTGTACTTCGTGACTTTGCTGCCGACTGCGGTGACGATGCCGGCGATCTCATGTCCCGGAACCATGGGGAAGATCGACGGCTCAGGCAAAAACTCATTCCATTCATCGCGCGTCTGGTGAATGTCGGAGTGGCAAATACCGCAAAACTTAATATCAATGGCAACATCGTGCTCGCGCGGCGCGCGGCGCTCGAATGAAAACGGCGCCAGCGGCGCATCTTTTACCGGCGCGGCATAACCCTTTGTTGTGCTCATAGAATTTTTCTCCGGACTCTTTTGGAAAGTGGATAAATTTTACTTGATTGACGATAGAACTGCATGAAATCTGCATGAACAATTTCGAGACGCACCGTTTTGATGATATTCCCTGCGTGGAAGATGCAGCGCAGGCGGAGGAAATCTCACAAATCTTTGTAACCGCGTCATTATGCTGCGTCATTCCGACTGAGCCGGAGCCAAGGCGACGGCGCGTGGAGGGACCTGTTTTTCTTCGCCATTCACCGCTTGGTCGTCCCGAGCGAAGCGCTGCCTCCGCGGAACGAGGGACTAGAGAGTGTCAGACAAATGTGCTATTATGTCTGACATGTCATCCAGCCGCATCACCATCCGCATTCCCGATGGGCTCGGCGCACGCCTCCGTCATCGCTCGCGCCTGAAAGGGCAGCCCGAGTCCGCGCTCGTCCGCGAAGCTCTGGAAAATTATCTGGGCCAGCCGACGGATGCCCGCGCTGCGTTCGAGCTGGCCGATGAAGCTGGACTCCTCGGCTGCATTCCACGCAAGGCAAAAATTCCGCGAGACTTAAGCGCCAATCCCCGCCACATGCAGGACTTCGGCAAGGGCAAATAAACCCAGAGGCGAAATTTGGCCAGATGCGCTCTGGCGAATGATTTTCTGGTGAACGATTTTGGGGTGAACTAATATGCCGCGCCGCGTGCTCGTTGATACCGGGCCCCTGGTCGCCATTCTCTCCCGTGGCGACGAGCACCACGCCGCCTGCGTCAAAGCCCTTCGCCAGTTGCCGGGACCGCTCTTCACCTGCTGGCCGGTCATCACTGAAGCCGCATGGTTGTTGCGCTCACACCCGGCGGCCGTCCAGCGCTTGCTCAGAAGTTGCGCTGAGACCTCGCGCGGATTTCTCGAAATTCTTCCGCTTTCAAGCGCGGAGGCGGGCGAGATCGCCGATGTGATGACCGCTTATCAAGACATCCAGCCGCAACTCGCCGATGCCGCGCTAGTCTATTTGGCCCGCCGCGAAGACATAGATACGATCTTCACGCTCGACCGCCGCGACTTCGCCGTCTATCGCTCAGCGCAAAGGCGGCCTTTCCGGCTGCTGCCGTGAGCCTGAGTTTCTTGCTGTGTCATTACGGCTAGTCTGCGTTCTCGTCCCTTGACAAACCCCTCCACGCCGTCTTGGTTTTCGCTTGCATATAGAACAGCAGATTCCTACGCGCGTTCTCGCTCCGCTGCGAACGGCTCGGAATGACAAGTTGGTAAGGAATGATTAAGGGATGGGCTTGTCTTCATTCGCCTCGCACAAAAACCAGATTCCTCGCACGTTCTCGCTGCGCTGCGAACGGTTCGGAATGACAAGTTGGTTGGGCAAGCGCAGATTACAGCAAGTGTGCAAGTCCTTTGCGACACTGAGGATGACAAGGCCATGTGGGTAGTCGTATTCCCTATTTCGCGCGGTCTTCGCGTTGACTTGAGAAAAGTTACTCGCTGGTGAAGTAATCCACGCTCACTGGATTTTCAAATAGCGAATAGTCCCGGGTCACGACGGTGATTCCGCTTTCGGTGACGAAATAGCGCTGGCGGTCGGCTTCAGGGTCGTAGCCGATGGTTGTGCCTTCGGGAATATGCACGTCGCGGTCAATAATGGCGCGGCGGATGCGGCAATGGCGGCCCACATTGACGTGCGAAAACAGAATGCTTGAATCGATTTCACTGTAGGAATTGATGCGCACATCGGGCGAGACCACGCTGTTGCGGACGGTGCTGCCGGAAATAATGGTTCCAGCCGAAACAATGGAGTCGAGCGCGGTGCCGGTGCGTCCGCTTTCGGCGAAGACAAACTTCGCCGGCGGATATTGCCGCTGGTGGGTGCGGATAGGCCAATGCTCGTCATACAAGTTGAACACCGGCGAAACGGCCACAATATCCATGTTGGCTTCGTAATAGGCTTCGAGTGTTCCCACGTCGCGCCAGTACTGCGCCTCTTTCTGGTTTTCATCCACAAAATCAAAAGAGTAGACGCGGTAGTCTTTGACCATTTTGGGCAGAATGTCTTTGCCAAAGTCGTGGCTGGAGTTCGGTTCCTCCGCGTCCTTGAGCAGCGCGGGAATCAGCACATCAGTGTTGAAGAGATAAATGCCCATCGAAGCGGAGACTTTTTCCGGATTGTAAGGCGAACGCAGCGCAGTCTCTTTGGGCTTCTCCTCGAATCCGTTGATGCGGTGGTCGGTGTCGGCGTCCACTACGCCAAAGCGCGAGACCTCGCCGGGGTCGATCTGAATGGTGGCCAGCGTAACGTCGGCGCCAGATTCTTTATGCTGCTTCTGCATCAGGCCATAATTCATCTTATAGATGTGGTCGCCGGAAAGAATCAGCACATACTTGGGCTGCTCGGAGCCGATGGAATAGATATTCTGGTAGACCGCATCCGCCGTGCCCTGGTACCACTGCTCGCTCACCCGCTTCATGGGCGGCAAGACTTCGACGAACTCGCCGACTTCGCGGCCCAGAATGTTCCAGCCCTCGCGAATGTGGCGATTGAGCGAGAGCGCTTTGTATTGCGTGAGGATGTAAACCCGGCGCAGGTCGGAGTTGATGCAGTTGGAAAGCGTGACGTCGATGATGCGATAGATGCCGCCGAAGGTGACGGCCGGTTTGGCGCGATCGCGGGTCAGCGGGAAGAGCCTTTCGCCGGCCCCTCCCGCGAGCAGGACTCCGAGCGTGTCTTTCATTTACACCTCAGCATTCACACCTCAGCATTCTGACCTCGGCATTCTGACCTCGGTACTTCGGCGCTCGGTACTTCGACATCAACATTTGGCTTTCACCATCGTTTCCTGGCAGTTAGATGGTGGGGCTGCAGTTTCGCGCTGCATGCACCGCCCCGAAACAACCCGACATACTAGCACATGGGCAAGGCCATCGTTCTCCGCGCGGTTTGGAATCACCGCTGGCATTCGCGTGGGCAAAGGTCTATGATTGTGCCGATGCAGGGCGCTTGAACGGTTCACAGCTTGAGCCCCTGCATGTCGCGCTGGCTACGATCCCCTACCTGGGCCTCGCGGGAGATTTTCGCGATGTACGACGGCAAAGCCACCCTGTCGAAGCGATGCGCCCGCCTGATTTCGCTCTGCGAGCTGACGCTCGCGGTACTTTTCGCTTCATTGGCATCGGGCCAGAACCCTTCACTGCCCTCTGCAGCTTCGGCACCTGATTCTTCGAATTCCACGGCGTCTTCCGCCGAAATGTCTTCGCAGGAATCCACGCCTACATTCAAAGTGAACGTGAAAGAAGTCCTCGTTCGAGTGGTGGCGCGCGACAACAAAGGCAACGCCGTCGGCAATCTGACCAAAGACGATTTTCAGGTCTTTGATCAGGGCAAGCCCCAGGTCATCACCCACTTTTCGGTGGAGCGCCCGGGGGCACAGGCCGCCGAGGAGCAAAAGACCTCAGACGAAAATCCCGGGACGATGCAAGTAAAAGAGCCTGCCGCTGTGCCAGAACGCTTTGTTGCCTATCTTTTCGACGATATTCATCTTCAATTCGGAGATCTGGCGCGCGTGCGCGACGCTGCCCAGCGGCAATTTGACAAGCTGCGCCCCACGGACCGGGTGGCCGTGTTTACAACTTCGGGCAAGACCATGCTCGAGTACACGGACGACCGCGCTGCTCTCCAGGATGCATTGCTGCGGTTAAGGCCGAGTCCTGTCAGCGATTCGGGAGTGCGGGAATGTCCCGATATCAACTACTACATGGCCGACCTGATTGTGAACAAGAATGACAAGCAGGCCTTGCAAGTGGCTGTATTTGAAGCGCTGAGCTGCACCTACTCCTACACGACCGTAGGAGGTCTGGTCTCGGGCGCTGCGTCAGCCGCTCAAAACCAGGCCCTGGCGGAAGCGCAAACGATTTTCCAGCGTGGGCAGCAGGAAAGCCGCCTCGCGTTGGACACGCTCAAAGGCGTGGTGCGATCCCTTGCCAAAATGCCTGGCCAGCGTACCGCCATCCTGGTTTCGCCTGGCTTCCTGACTCCAGACCTTGAGTATGCCTTCAGCGACATTGTGGATCAGGCGCTCCGCTCCCAGGTGATCATCAGTTCGCTGGACGCGCGCGGGCTTTACGCCACGATACCCAGTGGAGATGCGAGCACGCCTGGGCGCCCCGACGCCCCCCAAGCCATTGTTGGGATAAGCTCCATCGAGGTGGCGCCCGCCGCCGCCTATCGTTCCACTTACGACAGCCAACAAGACTTTGCCGAAGCCGATATCCTCGAGTCCTTCGCCGACGGTACGGGCGGAGTTTTTTTTCGCAACAACAATGATTTCGATGAAGGTTTCCGACGCGTAGCGGCCACGCCCGAATATTTCTACCTGCTCGGCTTCGCGCCGCAAAACCTCAAGCCTGACGGCAAATTTCACAACCTTAAAGTCGTCCTCAAGCCTTCGCAAAAACTGAGCGTGCAGGCCCGGCGCGGCTATTACGCGCCTAAGCATCTCGCCAATCCCGAAGAAGAAGCCAAGCAGCAGATCCAGGACGCGATCTTCTCGCAGGAAGAAATGCACGACGTCCCTCTGCAACTTCATACTCAGTTTTTTAAGATCGGCGCAGCCGAGGCCCAGCTCACAGTTCTCGCGCACATGGATATCCGCCAGTTGCACTATCGCAAAGCCGAAGGCCGCAACAACGAGGAACTGGTCGTCGTCGCCGCCCTGTTCGACCGCAACGGCACCTTCATCAAGGGCGATCAGAAGACCGTTACTTTCCGACTGAAAGATGAAACCCTGGCCTCCAAACTTAATTCCGGAATTACGATGAAAACCAGTTTTGATACAAAACCTGGTACCTACCTGGTTCGAGTTGTAATCCGGGATGCTGACGGGCAGATGTCGGCCGAAAATGGCGCGGTGGAGATTCCACAGTGAAGAGACGGGGCACATTGCGCTCCCTGATCCTCGGCACAGTTGCACTGCTTCCTTGGATTCTGCGTATTGCATTAGCCCAATCGCCTGCGGCGCCCGCACGACCTGCCGCGAATCAGAGCCCCGAGGTCGAGTTCTGGGATGAGACCCCAAACTTTAAAGTAAATGCCCGGCTTGTGCTCGTGCGAGTCGTCGTTCGCGACGCAAAGGGGAATGTTGTCTCCGGTCTTACGAAAGATGATTTTCAAGTTTTTGACCGCGGCCATGCGCAGGTAATTTCCCAGTTTGCCACTGACGGAGGCGCAGGCCCGGCCACAAATAGCAATGACAAATCCCAGAGCAATGCTGAACCAGAGATCAATAACAAGTCAGAAAATGATCAGGGAGCCTTGTCGTCTTCCGTGGGCAAGCCTTCAGAATCGGTGATTCCGAGGCGACTGGTCGCCTATGTGTTTGACGACGCGCACCTTCACTTCGGCAATCTCGCTCAAGTCCGCGACGCGGCCCAACGTTACTTCAAGACACTGCAGTCCACAGATCGAGCGGCCATATTCACGACGTCGGGCAGAAGCACGCAGGATTTCACCGCCGATCGGGCAGAGTTGGAGGCTGCTTTGATTCGACTGAAGCCTGTCGCTGAAATTGGCTCGCAAGTCGATCCTTGCCCCAACATTAGCTATTACATGGCGGATTTGATCGTAAACAAGCATGACGGCGAGGCAACTCGCGCCGCGATACAGGATTACTTGAATTGTTCCCCGAGCCAACCTGGCGCATTTGGGGCTGGCTCAGGAAATATGGCACCCATTGCAGCGAGTCGGGCCCCTCAGGTCGTTTCCTCCACGGCTCAAAGAGTGCTGGACCAGGGTGACATGGAAACTCGCATTTCTTTGAGCTTGCTTAAGGATGTTACCAATCGCCTCGCGCGGATGTCTGGACAACGCAGCGTGGTTTTCGTTTCGCCGGGATTCTTGACTCCACAAATGCAATACCAACTCGTGGATGTGATTGATCGCGCCGTTCATTCTCAAATAAGTATCAACGTCATGGATGCGCGAGGAGTTTACGTCGTGATTGCAGGAGGCGATGCCAGCAGGCAAGGCATGGCAATTGATCCTGCGCCTTCGGGGAGTGATGCTGCCAGGCTCAAAGTGGCTCCAAGTACCGACAATGACGCGAATGTTGTCATGTCCCAATACGAAGCCCATGCTGCCATTGATGAGGAAGGGACGCTTTCATCGTTGGCAGACGGAACCGGGGGTACGTTTTTCCGGAATAATAATGATTTTGACGAAGGCTTTCGTCTTGTATCGTTCCCTGCGTATTCATATCTCCTGGGTTTCGCTCCGCAGAATTTAAAGGCCGATGGTACTTTTCACGCACTCAAGGTAACTCTAAAAAATGGGAAGAACTTGAGCGTGCAGGCCCGATTCGGGTACTTCGCACCGAACAGCGCGGAGGACGCCGCGACCGAGGCTAAGCAGGAGATCGAAGACGAAATCTATTCCCAGGAATCTCTCAACGACTTACCCCTGACGATCGGGACGCAATTTTTCAAAATCAATGACAACACTGCGAAGCTAATTGTTCTGAGTCACCTGGATGTGCGCCGGCTCCAATTCCAGAGGGCGGACGGCCGCCACAATGACGAGATTACAGTCGCCTCCGCTGTGTTCGACAAGAACGGTAATTTTTTGCAGGGAACGGAGAAAGTTGTCACGCTGAAGCTGAAAGATGAGAGTTGGACCAAGGCGTTGGAACAGGGCATTACAATGAGGGCCGAGTTCGACGTAAGGAATGGTGAATACGTCGTCCGCGTCGTCGCGCGAGAGACGAACGGTCGGTTGTCGGCGCTAAATACCGCCGCGGAAATCTACTGAGCACCGGGAGGTTTGCAATGTCACATCGTTTTTTTGCGGGAGCGTTCATTATTACAATCTTGGCAGCTCATGGCGCCGCCCCCGCTCAGCAGGAACCTGCGATCCCGCCTGCCTCCGCCCCCACGATCAGAGTCGAGACCCGCGAAGTCCTCGTCGACACGGTCGTTACCGATAAAAAGGGCAACTACATGCGGGGCCTGACCGCCAAAGACTTCAAAGTCTGGGAAGATAACAAGGAGCAAGCCATCTCCAGCTTTTCCTACGAGGAAGACGGAACCGCCGGCCCAGTCAAGCCTCACTACATGGTTTTGTTCTTTGACAACTCCACCATGGATTTTGCCGGTCAGGCCAAGGCGCGTGATGCCGCTGCCAAGTTTCTTGACGCGAATGCCGGCCCCAGTCGCCTGATTGCCATTGCTGAATTCGGCGGCAGCATCTACATCACCCAAAATTTCACCTCTGACGCGGACCGGCTGAAAAAAGTCGTTGCCAGCATTCAGGGGACCCACGTTAACCCCAACACGCCCCCTCCGGTGCAGGTGGCATCACTGACCGGCGCCTCAGGAATGCCGCAATTGAGCGATGAAATGAGCCGCATTCAGAGCGACTTCGGCATTCGCAGCGTCATGCTCGCGCTGCGCGATCTGGCCAAAGGCTTGTCGAACGTTCCGGGCCGCAAAACGGTCGTTATGCTGACCGAGGGCTTTCCCCTGACGCCCGAATATCAGGCGGAACTTACAGCCACTATAGACGCTTGCAATCACGCCAACGTCGCCATCTATCCGATTGATGTACGTGGATTGGTTGCACCCGGCGGGGATACAAGCATCGGCGGCCCGCAAAGCCGGTTCGAACAAGCTCCCCTGCCGAACGCCACAGCACACTTTACTCTTGCCAGGTTCACGGGACATCGCTCGCATGCGCCTCATTTGATCACTGTCGGATATCAACGCGGAGGAGGAGGTGGCGGTGGCGGAGGAGGCGGCGGCGGGGGACACGTCGGCGGTGGTGGCCCGAGTGGCGGTGGCCACGGCGGTGGAGGGCCGACAGGAGGAACGGGTGGTCATGGTGGCGCGCCGGGCGGTGGCAGTCCGACCGCGCCCAACGTCTATCCCAATAACCCGGCTTACTCACAATATTCGCAGCCGCGGCAAATCGTCCCCACGGATTTCCCCAAGAGCACAACGGATAATCAGCAGGTCCTCTACGCCCTCGCCGAAGGCACCGGCGGATTCGTCATTCTCAACACCAACGATCTGCTTGGCGGTCTGGACCGCATCGCCAAAGACCAGAACCAGTATTACTTGCTCGGATACCATCCCTCCGAATCTCCGGAAGGCAGTTGTCATACGATCCGCGTAAAAGCAGAGCATGCCAATGTGCGCGCGCGCACTGGCTATTGCAACATCAAGCCGCAAGATTTGCTGGCTGGAGATCCCGTCGAGAAGACCCTCGAATCCCGCGCCAACGGCGAACTGCCCGGCAACGTCACAGCCGCCATGCAGGCGCCGTTCTTCTACACCGCGCCCAACGTCGCGCGCGTAAATCTTGCGGTGGAAATTCCCGCGACGGCCATGAAATTCGAAAAAGTGAAAGGCAAGCAGCACGCTGCAGTCAACATCTTGGGTATCGCCTATAAAGCCGATGGCACCGCCGGCGCCCGCTTCAGCGATACAGTGAATTTCGACTTCGACGAAAAGAAAGACGTCGAAGAATTTCAAAAGCAGCCCTACCATTACGCAAACCAATTTCAGATTGGACCGGGCCAGTACAACCTGCGGGTGGTCTTCAGTTCCGGCAATGAGAGTTTCGGCAAGATCGAGCAACCGCTCGTTATCGATTCCTATAACCCGCAGCAATTCAGCATGAGCGCCGTGGCACTCTGCGACAGGATTACTCCGGCCGACGAGCTCTCCGAAGGACTCGATTCGCAATTACTCGAAAACAAAACGCCGCTTATCTCCCGCGGCATGGAGTTCACGCCCTCTCCTGACAATCACTTTAAAGTGACCGACAATGCGACGATATACGTCGAACTGTATGCCCCGGCGTTGTTATCGAAAGAGCCACCCAAGCTCACGTTCATGCTTCGCATCACCAACACGAAAACGAATACCGTCAAAGTAAATGCAGGGGTCAACACTGACGCGTCTTCGTTCAAGACCGGAAACTTAATGGTTCCGGTGGGCATGAAGTTGCCGGTAGGCCAACTCGGTCCCGGCGTCTACCGGGTGGAATTGAGAGCTTCTGATTCCACAGGACGTTCCACTCCCGCGCGCACCGCGGATTTTGTAGTGGAATAATCAAGATCGGTGAGGGCAATAGCGGGCCACGATTGGTTCCTTCGTGAGCCCTTGTGTCCCTTGCGGTTGAACCCAGCGTCAATTCGTCATTTAGTCGTTGCAAACCGCTCCTAAAGATGTTTTCCTATTGAAATGCGAGTCTCTCCGTATCGAAATTGCCTGGCATTATTTTGCTTGGCTGCGCTTTCTCTTGTCCAGGCACAATCCGCCCAGCCCAACGATCACCAAGTTCGCGACCGCGCCGACGCGCTGCTGAAGCAGATGACGGTCGAAGAAAAAGTGGGCCAGCTCAATCAGGCCTCCGGACGCATCATCAAGGGGTTTGCAGAAGAGAAGCCGGACGCTGCCATTCGCGCCGGACAAGTCGGGTCCATCCTTTGGCAAAATGACGTCCACGAACTCAATCGCTTGCAGCACGTTGCCGTTGATGAATCCCGCCTCCACATTCCGCTGCTCATGGCCTTCGACGTTATTCACGGCTATCGCACAATTTTTCCCGTTCCCCTCGCCATGGCCTCGTCGTGGGATCCGTCAGTTGAAGAACAGGCGCAACGCGCCGCCGCGCAGGATGCGCGTGCCGCCGGAATTCAATGGACCTTTACCCCCATGCTCGACATTGCCCGCGATGCCCGCTGGGGACGCATTGTCGAAGGCGCCGGTGAAGATCCATACCTCGGCGCCGCCATGGCGCGGGCCCAGGTGCGCGGGTTTCAAGGCGATGCTTTAAGCCCGAATACCATTCTGGCTTGCGCCAAACACTTTGCCGGTTACGGCGCTGCCGAGGGCGGCCGCGACTACGACTCTTCGTACGTGCCCGAAGAACTCCTGCAAAATGTTTACTTCCCGCCCTTCCATGCCGCAGTCGATGCCGGTGTCGGCAGTCTCATGAGCGCCTACATGGACTTGAACGACGTTCCGGCCGCCGGCAATCGCTGGCTCTTGCATGATGTTCTCCGCGATCAATGGGGCTTCAAAGGCTTTGTCGTTTCCGATGCCCGCGCCGTCGGCAATCTCGTCACCCACGGCTTTGCCGCAGACAAAGAAGACGCCGCGTATCGCGCCTTCCACGCCGGCCTGAACATGGATATGGCGAGCAACACGACCATCACCTATCTGCCGAAATTGCTGAGCGAAGGGAAAATCACGCAGGCGCAACTTGATGACGCGGTTCGGCCGATTCTCGAGGCCAAAATCCGGCTCGGCCTCTTTGAGCACCCGTACGCCGATGAAACCAAAGTGGACGAAATACTCAACCGTGAATCAACCCGCACTCTCGAGCGTAAGCTGGCGGCGCGCTCCATGGTGTTGCTCAAAGACGACGGCGACACGCTGCCATTGTCGAAAAATTTAAAGCACATCGCCGTTATAGGCCCCCTGGCCGAAGCGACCGATGACCTCGAAGGCGGCTGGACGCCGGAGACGCTTTTCGGCGATCCAGGTAAGAGCCATCCCGTAACCATCGAGGCGGGAATTCGCAATCAGCTCGGCCCGAACGTTGAAATTGAAATTGTTGCGGGTCCGCCGCTACAGCGTGAGTATCCCTCGCTTCTCGACAAGATCAACGACAAAAAGCCGCTGCCAGAACCCACGCCCGCCGAAGTGAAAGACTGGCTCACCCGCGCCGAAGCGGCTGCGAAAAAAGCTGACGTCATGATTGCGGTGATGGGCGAAGCGGCCAACATGAGTGGCGAGGGCTCTTCGCGCTCATCCCTGTCGCTTCCCGGAATCCAGCAGCAGATGCTCGAGACGGTTTCCGCCACGGGCAAGCCAATTGTGCTCGTCTTGGTCAATGGCCGCCCGCTTGATATTCGCTGGGCCAGCGAACATGTTCCCGCCATTCTCGAAGCCTGGTATCCCGGCACCGAAGGTGGTAACGCTGTGGCCGACGTGCTCTTCGGCGACGTCAGTCCCGGAGGCAAGCTGCCGGTGACCTGGCCCCGCGACGCCGGCCAGGAGCCGCTCTATTACAACCACAACCTTACCCATGATCCCGATGACGCCCCGAACTTCACCTCCCGTTACTGGGACTTAAGCTCTAAACCGCTCTATCCCTTCGGCTATGGCCTGAGTTATACGAAATTCGCGGTGAGCGATCTGCATATCAGCGATCCCAAAATCAAAACAGATGAGACCGCGCATATTTCGGTGGAAGTGACCAACACAGGCAAGGTCGCCGGTGACGCCGTTGTCCAGGTTTATATTCACCAACGCGCCGGCTCAGCCTCGCGGCCGGTGCGGCAACTCGAAGGCTTTCTGCGCGTCGCACTCAAGCCCGGCCAGAAAGAAACGTTGAATTTCCCGCTTGGCCCGAATGAGCTGAGCTTCTGGAGCCCGCAAACGAAAAAACGCGCCGTCGAGCCGGGAACATTCGACGTCTGGGCGGGACAGGATTCCACCGCCGATCTCCATGCCACGCTGGATGTGGCGACGAATTAATTCGGCGAAATCTAACTTTTCGGAAATCCCGGCCGCCCTTGCCGGATGATCTTCGAAAAATCCGGCGAATCATCCGCCGTCCGCGCCACCGGATTAATAAACGCGCGTCGCTTCAATTCGGCAAAGGGAAGATTTTCCCCCGCCAGAATCTGGTGCTCATACAGCATTTCATCGGCCTTGCCGCTCAGCAGAATCCGCCAATCCCACGGCGAAAAGCCCGCCCCGCCCACGTCATTCACATGCAGGGCAATATTCGTCGTGCAATTGTTGGTGAGCGCGTTGTACCACTCCGGATGGTCGCGCAGCTGATTGGTGCGCTTCAGGTAATCGAGAAAAATCGCCCGCGATTGCTCAGGGGTGGCAAGGGTGTGATAAAGGTACACCTCTTCGCCCTGGCCGTGCGGCCCCGGGCGGAAATTCGTCCGCAAGCGGAGGACATCGCGCTCGTCAGCCACGATGTAAATCAATTCGTAGTAACGAAAGAATCCGCGTATCGCCGAGTATGTCTGCCCCACTTGTTTTCTGGTCTCGACCGAAATTGCTACATAGCCCTCGTCGCCAAAGTCGAAGCTCATGATGCTGTGCGCAATCCACGGCCCCATCCAGTAGATGAACGAAACATCAATGCCGCGCAGCTTGGAGAGATCATAAGTCCGCGTCTCCCAGCGGGGCGTGAAGTCGGTCTCGGTGCGGTAGTCGCAGTAGCGCAGGTTGTGAATGGTAACTTTGCTGCCGTTAATCTCCGCCCATGCAGTCTGTGCGACGTCCGGCTGCCAGTTGCGATTATTGGAAGGCTTGAGTGAAAACCACCATGTGGCCGTGATGGCGAATGCCAGAAAAAGAATTTGCAGGCTGCGCGGCGATTTCAGCGTAATTAGAACAGCGAGAATCGCGACGGAATAAACAATCGCCGCCGGCACCCGCCACGCCGGGGCGGGAAAATTAAAAAACAACGCCGCCGCGGCCCAGATATTCGCGCAAATGGCGACAGCAAAAGAAACGAAAGAACCAAGCGCGCTGGCAATCCTGCGAATTAAGCTGGGCGACGATTCCGGCACGGGTAGAGTGTAGCGGATTTACTGCGTCTTGCAACGCAACTCTCGCGCAGCCCAAACTCTGCGTGCTCGGCGTTCTCGGCGGTAAATACCGCAACCTTACTTCTTCAGGAACGTCCCTTCCTGCAATTCTGCGAATGCCTGTTGAAGTTGCTGTTGCGTGTTCATCACAATCGGCCCATACCATGCCACCGGCTCCTGGAGCGGCTTTCCCGATACGAGCAAAAAGCGAATGCCGTCTTCTCCGGCCTGCACAGCGACTTCATCGCCGCTGTCGAACAAAATCAGCGACCGGTTGTCGGCCTCCGTCGGCGGAGTCGTCTCCAGCCATTTAATACCCTCGGTTGGCACGGCCAGTGGCGCAGAGGCATTGCAAAACTTGCCCGAGCCCGCAAAGACATAGGCGAAGCTGTGCCGCGTGGTTTCCATGGGCAGGGTCTTGCGCTTGCCGGGAGGCACAGTCACATCCAGGTAGATGGGATCCGCAGCGATTCCATCCACCGGGCCTTTCTTCCCCCAGAAATTTCCGCATACCAGCCGCACCTGCGTTCCGTCATCATCGGTGATCAGCGGAATCTCATTCGCTTTTACTTCCTGGTAGCGTGGAGGCGTCATTTTGAGCGACGCCGGCAAATTGGCCCACAACTGAAAGCCGTGCATGCGCCCGGTCGTGTCTCCCTTGGGCATCTCCTGATGAATAATGCCGCTGCCCGCCGTCATCCACTGCACATCGCCGGACGCGATGCTGCCGTGGTTCCCCATGCTGTCGCCATGTTCGACCGTTCCGGCAAGAACGTAGGTGATGGTCTCGATGCCGCGATGCGGATGCCAGGGAAATCCTGCAAGGTAATCGGCTGGCACATCGTTGCGAAAATCGTCGAGCAACAGGAACGGATCAAAATCTGATGTATTGCCAAAGCCAAAAGCCCGGCGCAGATGTACGCCCGCGCCTTCCATGGTGGGTTTCGATTTAATGACCCGCTTTACCGGTCGAATGGACATGGCACACCTCCCAAACTAAAACGCTAATATTAAATGAGAAGTTGGAATTCGTGGTTTCAAAGAGGCCGTGGAAAATGGCGCGTGCGCATCACAATTAACCAGGCCAGCGGACGAGTACCGGGTACTTTAGTCGCGCTTTGTTTCGCACTTGTGCAAATCAAACTCTCTTCGCATGCTAAGCAGCAGGTCATCCGTTCGCAGGTTCGCATCTCGCTCCACCGCAAATTTTCGCTGGCAGGCAGTGCAATGGGCGATAACAGGCCCCGGCGCTTGCAGGCTGGTAATTTAAGCTCTCTCACCATTTCGGCAGTTTCCACAAGCGCCTCCCCCATGACAATACAGTGTTTGCAGTACGGGATAGACGGGTCGGTCACGGGCTTTGTTTTGCGGCACAGGAGGAGGCTCAACCCAAATGGCGATTCCCAGGAATGAGACCCGGGTGCGGCCTGCGCAAGTCTGACATTCACGAGAAATGCCCGCTGCGGCTGTTTCCGGGGCCGTGGAGGCGTTTTGGCAGGACAGGCTAACAGAGAGCATGGCGGGAAAGTTCGGGCCGCCACGGGGAAGGAAAATCGATTTTCCTTCCGGATTTAAGTGGCTTATTTTCAATAAGATACGGGGTATACTTTCCACAGCCCGTCTTCGCCAAACGCGCCATGGAATCAATGACTTACGCCGCAGGTAAAATCCACAAATGTTCATCCGTCACATGGCGGAAGGTCACTCGTCACAACGCTTGTTTTTCGGCAG
>Ga0181522_10000483_pt1 | contig 29721 bp, 27 predicted proteins | sample PEATcosm2014_Bin_27_FD_121103 | JGI IMG/M metagenome (GOLD analysis project Ga0181522, IMG submission 121103) | Peatland microbial communities from MTU Mesocosm Facility, Houghton, MI, USA - PEATcosm2014_Bin05_10_metaG | ecosystem: Environmental > Terrestrial > Soil > Wetlands > Peat | place...
ACGGAGCAATCGCAGATGACGTTCGAGCAGGCTCATGCCGCCGAAGGACAACAGGCACTTGGGCGTGTGTTGATCTTCCTCCTGCTGAAGTCGCAGCCCACGGCCCGCCGCCAGAATGATCGCGCGCATCAATATTCCAATATAAATTATATATTTAAGAGAATAATGTAATTCTATTTCACATCCGCTAAAGCGCTGCCCGGCGCCGCTGCCACCAGCGTTCCCAGAGGTGCAGGTACAGCAGCCCCGGCAGTCCCAGCAGGATTTCCCGCGTGCGCTTCGCCAGCGATAAAGCCAACGCCGCGTTGGGTGTCAGCCCGACCAGTGGCGCGAGCAGCAGATAGCCGCCCTCCTGCACGCCGAGCGAGCCCGGGATCGCGAACGCTGCGCCGCGGATCGCCTGCCCGAGACTTTCCAGCAGCAATGCATCGCGCCAGCTCACCGGCGAATTCAATAGTACAAGGATCAGGTACACCTCGCCGGTGCCGACCAGCCAACCGATAAGGTTGAGTACAAAGCTCCACGCGGCCCTTCCCCGGCGACGATAAACGCGGTTCACGGCCTCGTCGATGGCCTCGGCCTGGCTGACGAGTTCCGACCAATCACGATTGCCGGCGAAGCGCATGGCCATGCGCAGCAGCCGACTGAACAGTCCGTGCCGCTGCACGAAGTAGAACGGCACCACCGTCAGCACCAGGGCGGCGCCGGCCACCCAGAGCGAAGTACGAACCGCCGCCGGCAACAGTCGCGACGCGTGCTCGCCGAGCAGCGCGACGCCCATCAGCGCGAAAACGATCTGCGCCAGCGTCTGCAGCGTGGTGCTGACGGTGATGGCGGCGGCGGCCTCGGGCATCGACATGCCGCGCTGAGCCAGGTGTCGTGCCATGATCACCGGGCCGCCAATCTGGCCTCCCGGCGTGAGGCACATGGCTGACTCTCCCGCCCAGCGGGTCAGAATCACCTCACGCAGTACATGCGGCACCACCGAGCGATTCAGCAGCAACCGGATGGCTTCGGCATCCAGCACCAGTGGCAACAGATGAAAGGCTGCGACCAGCAGCAGACCCCAGCCGGCGACTGACAACGTCGACAGGATCCCAGGCAGGCCCTGCGAGACGAGCACGCCAATGAAGAGCAGCAGGCCGGCTGACAACAGCCAGAGAGCCGCACGGGACATCAGCGACGGAAGACCTGGCGGAACCCGAAATAGGCGATCGCATCCTTCATTTTCGAGATGATGCGCCACCCCGCGTGCATGCGCGGATCGGTGACGTACTCCAATGTCAGCGATACGCGCCGCTCCCCCTGGCGCTCGCCGAGCGGCGTAATCCGGTGTCGCAATCGGTCGCCGTCGAAAAACACCAGTCCGCCGGGCGGTATCTGCAACGCCCCGGACTGCGGCGCCACCCCGGCGTCGCGCGTGTGGAGTTCGTACTCGAGGCGACAGGAGGATTCATCGATGACACCCAGCAGCAGCGTGTAGCGGCGGCCGGCGTAATACGAGGTGTCGTAGTGCCAGCCGATGTGATCACCGGGCCGCGTGTAGAAGTACAGCGCGTACGCGTGCGGGTCATCCGCCGGCGAAAGCTGCAGCGGCTCGCCGGCGAGTTGCTCGAGCCAGGCGATCAGCACTGGGCTGCGATAGAGATCGGCGATGAATGGCGCGAGTTGGTCGATGGCGTGGCGGCTGACGCTGCCGCCCTGCTTGTGACCGGGCAGGTAGTTGCGATTGATGGCCGGTGTGACCGCGGCGACGGCTGCCACGAGCTGCGCGGTGACTTCAGCGCCCAGGAACTCGGGCAGATACAGGAAGGCGCCCTGCTCGACATACTTCATGCGCAGGGCATTGGCATCCAGCCCGGCCAACCGGCCGAGCATGGCGCCATCGGCAATCGAGCCCGGCTGCGGCGCGGCTGCGCTCGCGGCACGCGTCGCCGGCACATTCATGAGGCCGGCCGCGCCGAACTGCGTAAGGTCCGAAAGTAGTCGAAGACTACCCAGCTGGCGAACAGCGGAGCACCGATGGCTGCAGCTACCAGGAATCGGGTCAGACCGTTGCAAAGCGTGACGAGCGGCAGCAGGTAGAGAATATCTTCGGTCTCGAACCCGCCGATCGCAGCCTGCCTCGTGCCCGCCTTTCCCAACATGTCCTCGATGCGCATGCGCAGCAGGAAGATCAGCGCAATCGCGCAGCCCGCGAGGGCTCCCAGAAGCGTCGGCGAAATCCGCCATCCAGCGCCCTCGCCCAGTCCAACACCCGCGCCGATGGCAATGAATAGCAGGATGGTCACCACTGCGTCACTGCTCAGGTCATACAGATGGCCGACGCGGCTGCCCTTGCCGCTGATGCGGGCCAGCTCGCCATCGGTGTGGTCGAGAAAGTTGGACAGAATCAGCAGCAGCGCGGCGAGGTTCGACCAGCCGTAGGTGCCGTAGGTGAAGGCCCACGCGGCTCCGAGACCTACCGCCAGACGCACGGTGGTTAAATGATTCGGCGTTACCCAGCTTTGCTTCAGCGGCATCACCAGGCGCCGCGCCAGACGCGCATCCCAGGCTCGCGGAACGGCTGGGGCGACGGCGGGTACCGCAAAGGATATGGGATGGGAATCAGGCATCTGGGTCGATGAAAATAGGCGCGCTCAGCACGGTCGCGTATTGTCGCAGCTTATGGCAAGGTCTGGACTTTCATCTGGATGCGGCCGAAGACAATTATGATCGTCGGCGCAGGTCTGCGCCAGACCGCCATCCAGACCCAGCCAGGACGGGGGTGATTTTGACACGTGCGACGACTACGTGGGGGTTGCGCTGCGGCCTCGTGGTCGTGCTGTTGTGCGCCCGCGCCTGGTCGGACCCCACTGCCGATCCGGCCGCATCGGTACCGGCAGGTGAGCCTGAAGGTGTGCTCAATCCCGCTACAGCTCCGCCCCCGCGCACTGGTCTCGCGCGCTGGCTCGATCCGGCCACCGCGCCCTTTCTGCCAGTGCCGCTGATTGGTGTCGATCCGGACAGTGGCACGACTCTCGGCCTGCTGCCGGTCAAGCTGGTGACGGATGAGAATCACAACATCACGCGCATCATCGCTCCGGACATCCTTCACAACCCATTCTTCGGGTATGGCGGCCACGCACGCGTCTACGATTATCCTTCAGCAGACACGCAATGGTCGGCGGTCGCGGGCATCGATGAGCGCGTACAGCGCTCGTTCGACGCCGAATACCAGACGGGCCGGTTGCGCAATCAGCGCTGGTCAATCAATGCGAGCCTGGTCTACTCGCACGACGGCACTCCGCGCTTCTACGGCATCGGCAACCAATCGCCTGGAATCGCCGAGACCGACTACACGCAGCAACAGGAACTCGCGCAGATACAGGTCGGCCTGAACCTCTCCCATGTCTGGCAACTGCAGTACACCGGCCGAGTGCAGGTGGTCGATGTCACCCCGGGAACGCTCGAAGGCATCGCCTCGCTGCAGAGCCGGTTTGGCCGCATCCTGGGTGTCGGAACCAGCGAGCAGATCCTCAACCGCATATCGATCGGCTACGACACCCGCGATGACCTCACCGCACCGACGCGCGGTACGGAGTGGGTAGCCTACATCGGCGCAGCGGCGCCGCACGGCCTGATCAACGAATCAATGTATACCGAGACCGGAGTCGACGGCCGCGACTTCTGGCAGATCCAGCCGAGCACGATCCTGGCTACCCACGTGTCGCTGCGCTATCTGCCGGCCGCGCACGACGTACCGTTCTGGGCATTGAGCAGCCTCGGCGGCGACCAGAGCGCGATCGGCGGCGATCAGCCGCTGCGTGGCTATGGCCCGGGACGTTATTACGATCGCGATTCATTCTCTGCCACCGCGGAGTTACGCCAGCGAATCGCCACCATCAATGCCGTCTCGAGTCACGTTGAACTGGAACTGACGCCCTTCGTCGATGTCGGCCGGGTATTTTCCCGGACCAGCACCTTTCCACTGTCGCAGCTGCACAGTGTCGGCGGTATCGGTGTGCGAGGCCTCGCACGGCCGTTCGTGGTCGGCTACGTCGACTTCGGCTACGGCAGTGAGGGGCTGGCCGTGTTCACCGGTATCAATTATCCGTTTTGAGCGTGAACCTGCTTTCGCGGGTAACTTCCACTGCCCTCGCCGCGAATAGAACCCCATGAGTACCCCCCGCTCGCGGCGTTGCCTGTTTGCCTTCTGTGTCGCCATGCCGTCGCTGCTGTCCGCCGTGACGCCGGCCGCGACGCTGCCGGCCGTCCGGCCCACCGTGGTTGAACTGTTTACTTCGCAGGGCTGCAGCTCCTGCCCGCCCGCAGAGGCTCTGCTCGGGGAGCTGAAGTCGAAACCGAACGTGCTCGCGCTGGCCTTTCACGTGACCTATTGGGACGATCTTGGCTGGGCCGACCGCTTCGCCCTGCCGTATGCGGACCAGAGGCAGAGCCGCTACGCCCGCTCGCTGAAGCTATCCAGCGTGTTCACACCGCAGGTCATTGTCGATGGGCGGCAGTCATTGGTTGGCTCGGATCGCGGCGGAATATTGCGCGAGATTGCCGGTGAACGTCCCGGCGTCGGCATTTCCATCGCTGCCTCAGGCGCCGATCTGCAGATTGATGTCGCGGCCGGCGCATCGGCGGGCAACGGCGATGTGCTGCTGCTGGCGTTGCTGCCGGAGGCGCAGACAGCCATCGGGCGCGGTGAAAACGGCGGCCGCACATTGCGTGAATTCAATATCGTCCGCGCCAGCTTCGCGCTGGGCGCCTGGAATGGCAGCGAGCGGCATTACGCGCTGAAGCGGGCGTCGTTGCCGACGGATGCCACCACGGTGGCGGTGGTCGTGCAGCAATCCGATCAGCGCTCGATACTCGGCGCAGCCACCTACAGCCTGCGCTGAGCCGCGCTCAACCCCGCACAATCGCACAGCTCCAGGCGATCGCAAGTTGCGCCAGTGCGGCGATACCCGCGACCCATTGTGGCATCCGATCCAGCACCGCCTGAACGCGCGGCAGCGCTGCGGCGACGCCGAGCAGACACCCAAAGCCGAAGCCAAGCACGTGCGCCACGATGTCGGTGCCTTCCCCGGCTGTTCCGAACCAGCCCAGCAGCAGCGCGCCCGCGACCAATGGCGCCCAGCGCGAAGCCCAGCCTTGCGGCAGCAGCAGGCGCAGGCGCCATGAATAGGCCACGAGCAAGCCCAGCGCGGTGAACACGGCCGTCGAGGCTCCCACGGCGCGGTGCCAGGGCGGACCGAAACTGCCTTCGAACAGGTTCGCCAGCGCTGCGCCCGTAACGACCAGCAGCCAGGTGCTGCCGCTGCCGATCTCGCGGGCGGCCAGGAATCCGAACCAGACTCCCGCACCCAGATTGGCGATCAGGTGCGGTCCATCCAGATGCAGCGTCAGCGCAGTCCAGGCGCGCCACCACTGACCGCGCTGTACCTGTTCCGCATCGAGATCCCCGACATCGAATGCATCCAGCCGCCACCAGCCGTTTGCTATCGCGAATCCGACCAGCAGCAGGACTACCACGTAGATGAGGCAGCCGACCCAGGCGTTCGGCTTGGGGCTACGCACTTCAATGGCGGGCGGCGCGGGGCGACTCTCCGCCGCATACGATCGCAATTGATCGACAGCGAGCGCGGCAACCGCTGCATCGACGGTCAGTATGTAGGAGTCGCGATCAAATCCGATGGCGCTCGAGATGCCCACCGCAGCCAGCATAAAGGCGCGGTCATGGCATTCCGCGCGGAACGCCGATCGGAAAACTTCAATCTGTACATCCGGCATGGTGGCCCATCCGCATTGTATCGCGTGGCGAACACGCGCGAATAAGCGTATTTTCGCTCCCGCATGACGCCGCACCCGCAAGTCCGACTCGAGTGGCCGATGGCGCGGATGCGCCTGCCGTGCTGAGCGCGCGCTCGGCTCTCGGATGGTTTGCAGTGGCGGCGGTGGTGGCCATCTGCTGGCTGGCATTGCCATTCGCGACCGGCATCCTGCTGGGCACGCTCATGGCGTTCACGCTCGAGCCGGCCTACACCGCGATCGTGCGCTGGACGCGCCGGCCGGCGGCCGCATCAGTCATCACGATCGCCGGCGCGACGCTTTTGATCCTGGGTGCCCTGAGCGCCTTCGTCACGCAGTTCGTGACGCGCACGGTGGCGCTTGCCAATACGCTGCGCGCGCAGCTGCATGAGCACGGGCCCTTAAGCGTCTGGCTCGATACCGGCACCAGCTGGCTGGGCCGGTTCGGCATTTCCACGGCGAGCGTGACCGAACAGGTTGAAGCCGGGGCCGGCGAGATCGCTTCGCGCTCGGCTGCCATTGCGGCTTCCCTGGCCACGGGCGCATTCTCGATGCTGCTGGGCCTGTTTTTTGCGATGCTGACCATGCACCTGGTGCTGCGGCACTGGTCGAAAATCTCCTCATCGATCATCCTGATCTCACCGCTGGACCCCGATCACTCCCGCGAGCTGCTGGCCGAGTTCCGCCGCGTGGGTCGCATGACGGTCTCCGGGACCATACTCACCGGTCTCGCCCAGGGCATCCTCGCGACCGTCGGGTTCTGGGTGACCGGTGTGCCGCGTCCGATTTTCTTCGGCATCGCCACGGCATTGGCTTCGCTGATTCCGGCGGTCGGAACACTGCTGCTCTGGATTCCGGCGGGCCTTTACCTGTTCGCCAACGGCCATCCGGCCAGCGCCGTGGTCGAACTGGTCTGGGGTGCACTCGTCGTCGTGGGCGCCAGCGATTACCTGATTCGACCTCGCCTGGTGGGAGACGAGGCCATGCCGGCGCTGCAGGTATTCGTGGCGCTGTTCGGCGGCCTGGAAGTGATGGGCTTGCCGGGGCTGATCGTCGGCCCGGTCATCATGGCGCTGGCGGTGGCGACGCTGCGGCTCTATTCGGGAGAGCGCGCGGAGCAGATCGGTACAGCCAAGCGCCGAGGCGGCTCCTAGTCCGGGCAGCGCCTAACTCGCGGCCGACAGGATCGTCTCATCGCCTGAGGGCGATAGTGACTCCGCTTGGGCGGCTTCCAGCAGTGCACGGGATGGGCGCCGCATCGTGACGCTGCCATGGAGCCAGTCGGGCAGCGCTTCAGCCGCCATGGGCGGACTGATGTAGTAGCCCTGGGCGAAATCGCAGCCCAGCCCGCGCAGCAGCGCGTAGGCCTTGGAATCCTCGATACCTTCTGCCACGACCTTGAGTCCGAGGTTGTGCCCCAGCTCGATGGTCGAGCGGACGATGGTCATCATATCGGCGTCTTCCGACATGTTGCAGACGAACGCGCGATCTATCTTCAGCTCGTTCACGGGCAGCTTCATGATGTAGCTGAGCGAGGAGTAGCCCGTTCCGTAGTCATCGATGGACAGGCGCAACCCAATCGCCGACAGCCGGTCCAGCACACGCTGCGCATGTGCCGGGTCCTCCATGAAGCCGCTCTCGGTGATTTCAAGACAGATCATCCCGGCCGGCACTGCGTGCTCGGCCAGCAATCCGCTGATGAGTTCGGGCAGGTCGCGCGTCATAAGATCGCGTGCCGAGATATTCACCGAGATTTCGATGTGTATCTGCTGGCGCAGCCACGCACCGCACTGGCGGATTGCCTCGGATAGCACCCAACGGGTCAGCATCTTGATGTAGCCGGTGTGCTCGGCGAAGGGGATGAACAGTCCCGGGGGAACCAGGCCGCGCACCGGATGCACCCAGCGTATCAATGCCTCGGCGGCATGGATGCCGGCGGAGTTGAGCGTCACCTTGGGCTGGTAATAGAGGCGCAGCTCGTTCTGTTCGACTGCGCGCCGCAGCTCCCCGAGCAGCGACAGGTGCTCCTGCTGCGAGTTGTCGTAGCCCGGATCGTAGATCGTGTAGCCGGCGCGAGTGCCCTTGGCCACGTACATGGCGATGTCCGCATTGCGCATCAGGGTCTGCGGATCCGATCCATGCGCCGGGTACAACGCGATACCGATGCTGGCACCAACATCGAGCGGCTGGCCCGCAAAATCGATGGGCTGCTCGAGCGCGGTGATGATGCTCCTGGCCAGATCCGCCACGCGTTCCTGCTCGCCGGTCGGCACCAGCACGGCGAATTCGTCGCCGCCGAGTCGCGCAACGCAGTCCCCCTCGCGCATCAGGTTGCGCAACCGCGCGGCGACTTCGCTGAGCACATGATCGCCCACGCTGTGCCCCAGCGTGTCGTTGACGTACTTGAAGCGATCCAGGTCCATGACGAAGATCGAGAGCGTGCGTTGCCCGGCGGCCGCCAGCAGAATCTCGCGCTGCAGCCGCTCACCGAACTGCGATCGGTTGGGCAGTTGCGTCAGCGTGTCTTCGTACGCAAGTTTGAGAATCTGCTGTTCGCGCTCGGCGATGCCGGCGCGCATGTGGTCGAGGCCCTGCGCCAGAATGCCGATCTCATCATTGCGGTGCATGTCGATGGGAATGGAATAATCGCCGCGCCGGATGCGTCGCACCGCCTGCAGCAGTGCATCGATCGGCCGCGTGATACCCACGGCGATGAGGATGCTGCCGCCGATCAGCAGCAGCAGGCTCAAAAGGCCCAGGGCCACGAGCTTGGCGCTGAGCGCGCGAAAGCTGCCCATGGCGTCGTTTATCGGTCGTTGCAGCACCGCGACGAAATGCTGCTCGCCGCTTTCGCCGATCGGCACCACGCGCATCTGATGCTGTTCGGGCATGTCCAGGATCCGGGTCTTGAGCGCTTCGCCATACGGGGGCAAGCGCGCCGCCAGTGTCCGAGACAGATCCTGATCGAGCGTGGATGCCTGGATGTTCCACAGCCCTTTGTCTTCGGTCACGAACGAGACCTGCAGTCCGGTGATATTGCGCAATTCCGTCGCCAGCAACTGGTCCACCGGAAACCCGATCACGATCCAGCCTATGGTGAGCGGTGCCTGCACCGGCACGGCCACCAATTGCAGCACCTGCCCATCGAGCAGTTCGATGGCGGTGGCTCGGCCGGTATTCTTGGCGCGCTCGATGAGGCCCGGAAATGCGAACGGCCTCGGCTCGGCGCCCCGGCGCAAGGTGTCGTCGACCACCACGCCCTGCAGATTGACGAACAGCACCGCCGCGGCCTTGACGCGCGCGCCGTGATTCTCGAGCGCCGAATCCATGGTGCCGTGATCGCCCGTGGCGATGGCCTCGCGGAACGCAAAGTCGGAGGCCAGCACGGTGGCGGCCTGTGCCAGCCGCTCGGCGTTCTGGTTCAGTTCGCTGGCGAACACCTTCTGGCCGACCACGAGTTCGTCGTCGATCTTGGTGCGGGCGGCCCGGGTGGTGGCCGAGTTCACCAGAGTAAAGACTCCGATCTGGATGATTCCCAGCAACGCCACCAGGAATACGACCATCTTGGAACGTAGCGTGTTCAGTCGCATCAGGGCGCGATCTCCAGCGCCTGGCCATCCACGTGCAGATGTCGCGGAGTGAGTGGCTCTGCGCCGACATGCAAGGCCTCGCCTGGCTGCTCATCGCTCATGGAGTTATTCCAGGCCCGCAGCAGGTAGTCGCCCGGCGGCAATCCCGACAGCAATGCGCTGCCGTCGGCTGCGGTGCGGGCAAAGAAAGAGGTGTCGACCACCAGCACCCAGGCCACCATGGTGTCGTGGATGTTGCAACCGAGGACCACGATGCCGGGCTGGTCGAACACCACCGGACTGGCGGGCGTGCCGGCGTAAAGCTTGAGCGTGAAGGTTCGCGGTCGCGAGAACGAGTAAACCGAGTGGCGGATGTTGTCGCTATTGGGAAAAGTAACCGCGGTCCCGGTCTGTATCACGCTCACGCGCGGCACGAACCGGCGATTCACCTGATCGATCGAGGCCTTGTGCTCCACCGGCGCAGGTGGGTTCAGCGCTGTCGCATAGACGATGGCATCGGCAACCGGCCGATTCGATGCATCGCTGACTGTCACACGCAGGTCAGCGCCCTGCGCCAGTCCCGACGCTGCATACAACAGCAAGGCGATGCTGGCGCGCATGCGATCTAGGGAGAGCGGCTGGCGACAGGTGCCGGCACATTGACGACATCGCGCTTCATGGGCGCCAGCAGCACCAGCAACTCGTTGCGTTCCCGCTGGCGCACGTGGTGGCGCTTCAGGTTGTCGCGCAGGATCTGCACCAGACCGTAGAACTCCGCCTCGGAGATCTGATGCCCTCCGTGCACCTCGCGCATCGAATCGCCGCTGTAATGGCAGCCGCCGCCTGCGAGCTCGCAGATCTGCTCGACCAGCAGGCGCTTGACGCGATCGACATCGACTTTCTCAAAGGATCGCCCGAGCTGATGATCGGCCACTACCTGGTCCAGGGTCTCGGACACCACCAGGCGAATCACCGGTTCTCCACCCATGCGCGCGTAGAGCGATTGCTCCGCGGCTGCCACCATTTGGGATGCCGGGAGGAACAGAAAAAGCACGAGCAGCAGCGTGCAGCGACGAGCCGCCGGCGGAGTAATGTCCATTTGACAGATGATAGGAGTGAGCCGCAATTGGCGTCGTTAAGTGGATCACAGCCCGTCCAGTCCCGATCTGTGACGTGACCCGCGCGCGGCCGCTGGCGACATAAGCCAGAATCCCACGCATGAGATCAGTCAAGTCGGCGCTTGGACGGCACGCCGCCCGGCTGCTGCTGGCGTGCCTGGTCGGCTCCTTTTGCGGGGCGCACGCCGGGGATCGCCTGCTGGCGACCGGCGGTATCATGGAGATCGAAGGCAGCGGCGGTGGCGGACTGACGCCGTGGGCGCTGATATCCGGCCTTGGGACCGACGCGCAGGTGGGCGCCAGCGGCTACTGCACGCGGGTGAGCCCGGATGATTTCACCCTCGAGAGTTGCGGCGTAGCCCTCGGCATTGCCAATCGGGTCGAACTGTCGGTCGCGCGGCAACATTTCGATCTGGGGACCACGGTGCCTGGCGATACCATCAGTCAGACCATCGTTGGCGCCAAGCTGCGCGTATTCGGCGATGCCATCATCGATCAGGACCGCTGGTGGCCACAGATCGCCGTTGGTGCGCAGTGGAAACACAACAGCGACTTCGACATCGTGCCGAAGCTCCTGGGCGCGAAGCACGCCGATGGCGTCGACGTCTACGTGGCGGCCACCAAGGTCTGGCTTGCCGGTCCATTGGGCTTAAGCTGGCTGACGGATCTGACCTTGCGTGCCACGGAAGCCAACCAGATGGGCCTGCTCGGCTTCGGCGGCGACCTGGGCGGCTATCATCTGATGGCCGAGAGCAGCCTCGGCGTCTTCCTCACCGACAACCTGGTACTGGGCGGCGAGTATCGCCAGAAGCCGAACAATCTGTCGGCGTTCCGCGAGCAGGACTTCAAAGATGCCTTCCTGGCCTGGTTTCCCATCAAGTACGTTTCAATCACCGGCGCCTGGGCCTTTCTCGGCAACATCGCCGACAAACCCTCGCAGCAGGGCCCGTACATTTCGCTGCAACTGACTTACTAGCCATCTAGACTCGCGCATATGAAGAATCGAGCGGCCGGGCTGCTGTGCGCGGGCTTATTCCATATATTTCAGCTGCCCGCACTTGCCGCAGGCAAGTACGACACGGGTGCCAGCGCCACCGAAATCCGCATCGGCAATATCGCCCCCTACACCGGTCCAGCCCAGGCCTATGCGGCCGTTGCCCGCGCCGAAGCGGCCTACTTTCGCATGATCAACGATCGCGGCGGCATCAATGGCCGCCGCATCGAATTCATCAGTGCCGACGACGCATCAGATCCAGCCCAGGCGCTGCCGCTTGCGCAACGTCTGGTCGAAAAGGACCAGGTACTGGCGCTGTTCAGCACTTTTGGCACCGATGCCAACCTCGCGATCCGGGCCTATGCCAACGAGCGCAAGATCCCGCAGTTGTTCGTCGAAGCTTCCTCGTCGGTTTTTGACGACCCGGCGCATTTTCCCTGGACCATGGGTTTCTACGCCACCTATCGCAACGAAGCCGAGGCGTACGCGCGCTACCTGCAGGGGCATCGGCCCGATGCGCGGATTGGCGTGCTGTACGAGCAATCCGCTGCCGGGCAGGAGTTCCGCCAGGGATTGCACGATGGGCTGGGAGAGCAGGCATCCCGCCTCATCATCAGCGAGGCGAGCTATGTCGTCGGCAGTTCCAATGTCGATGCCCAGATCGACACGCTGCAACGCTCCGGCGCCGATACGTTCATGAACTTCGCGCTCGGCGCCATGGCGAGCGATGCGATTCGCCGTGCCCACGATGTCGGCTGGCGGCCGCTGCAGTTCATCCCGAATGCCTCGCTGTCGGTATGGGCCTTCCTCGAACCCGCCGGATTGGCGAAGGCGACGGGAATCATCTCCAGCGCGCGCTCCAAGAGCTGGTGGCATGCCAATGCGGCGAGTGATCCGGAGGTACGCGATTTTCTGGACTGGATGGCGCACTACGATCCGGGTGTCAGCCCGCGCGATCAGCTCAGCGTTGCCGGCTACGAGCGCGCCGAGGCACTGGTCGCGTTGATCCGCCAGTGCGGCGATGATCTGACGCGTGCGAATCTCATGGCGCAGGCCGCCTCGCTCGACCTGACGATCGGCATGCTGCGACCGGGAATCCGGACTCGGACGGCGCCGGACGATTACCAGCCCATCAAGCAGTTGTTCCTGATCCGCTTCGACGGCAGGGAATGGACCGCACTGGAGCCGATCAGCGTCATCAGTCGCGCACGGCGGCCATGAACGCGGCAAAGCCCACGAACACACCGCCCGTGAGCCGGTTGAACAATCTCAGCACCGATGCGCGCTGCAGGTACTGCGCCAGATGGCGGCCGCTGCCGGCGTAGACGATGTACCAGCTTACTTCTATGACCGCGAAGGTAAGCAGCAGGCTGATGAACTGCGGCAATTTCGGCAGCTCAGGGCGGATGAACTGCGGCAGAAACGCGGCTGCGAACAGAATGGCCTTGGGATTGCTGGCTGCCACCAGCACACCCTGGCGAAACAGCTGACCGCCGTTACGCGCGGGCGCGTTGGCAACAGCGGCACCGGCGGCGCCATTGGCGCCGGTCGCATCGGCAGCAGCCTGCGGCAGCGGCGCGCGCCAGGTCCTGATGCCGAGGTACACCAGGTAAGCCGCACCGATCCAGCGCAAGCTATCGAACACCGCGGGAAAGGCCTGCAGCAAGGCACCCAGGCCCGCGGCTGAAATGCTCAGCATCGCCAGCAGCGCCGTCAGGCATCCGGCCATGGTCGCCAGCGAGGCATCAAATCCAAAGCGGGCACTGCTGCTCATGACCAACAGCATGTTCGGCCCTGGCGTCGCCGACACAAAAAAAGTCACCGTGACAAACAGCCAGAAGGTCTGCCAGCTCATGCGTCTGCCGTCGACTTCAGTGCCTCGGCACAGTCCGCCAGGCGACGCAGTTCCGCCACGAGGGTCTGCCACTGCGCGGCTCCGAATCGTTCGATCAAGGCTCGCTGCGTACTGGCCCAACCCGGATCCGCCCGCGCCAGCACGGTCTCACCGCTGCGTGTGAGCGCGGCTGTCCGGGTGCGCCCGTCCGATCCGTCCCGCAAAGTCACCCAGTGCTGTTTTTCCATCGCTGCCAGCGCACGATACAGCGAGGTGCGATCCATCGCGAGATCTTCGGCTACCCGGGACAGGGGTTCGTGAGGATGGCGCAGCACGGCGCGCAGCACAGCCAGTTGCGTGATGTTCAGTCCCGAGTCGGCCAGCCCCGAGTCAAAGGTGCGCGCCAGCACCCGCGCCGCTTTGCGCACGCTCGTGCACGCACAGGGCGCAGCAGTCATCGATCGGCTGTTCGAGTCGGGCGGCATGGCGCACTCCGCGTGGTTATTGATGTGTATACATCAATGATGTTAGCATGGACTGGTCGGGATTTGCACCTGGTACAACAGCACTCATGAGCACCGCCTCGCGCCCTGCCCGCCTGCACTACGCCTGGGTCATCGCCGGCGTCACCTTCCTGGTGCTGCTGGTCACGGCCGGCATTCGCGCGACCCCGGGCGTCCTCATGGTGCCGCTCGAGTCCGAGTTCGGCTGGACCAGCGCTGCGATATCGCTTGCCATCGCCGTCAACCTCGTGCTGTTCGGTCTGATCGGTCCATTCGCCGCCTCGCTCATGGAACGCTGGGGATTGCGGCGCATCGTATTGAGCGCACTGGCGCTGCTGGCCGTTTCAGTAGCGCTGACGGCCTTCATGACCACGCGATGGCAGCTGATGCTGCTGTGGGGCGTCTGTGTCGGGTCCGGCACCGGTGTTACGGCCCTGGTGCTGGCAGCGGTCATTGCCAATCGCTGGTTCGAGCGCCAGCGCGGCCTGGTGCTCGGCTTTCTGACCGCCGCGAACGCTACCGGACAGCTGCTGTTTCTGCCGTTGCTGGCCCGGCTGTTGGAAATCTCCGGCTGGCGCAGCGTGGCATTGCTGGTCGCCGCCTGCGCGGCTGCTGTCTTCGTGCTGGTGTTCGCCCTCATGCGCGATCGGCCCGCAGACTTAGGTCTGGCGCGCTATGGGGAGACACCCAGCGCGGCCGCGGCGCCAGCGGCCGCCGCGCTGCGGCCGCTGGAGGCGCTGCGCCTGGTGCGTCGCTCGCCGGCCTTCTGGGTACTGGCGGGAAGTTTCTTCATCTGCGGCGCCAGCACCAACGGCCTCATTGGGACGCACCTGATTCCGGCCTGCCACGACTTTGGAATTCCCGAAGTGCGCGCCGCAGGACTGCTGGCCATGATGGGTATATTCGATATCGTCGGCACGACAGTCTCGGGCTGGCTCAGCGACCGCTTCTCGAGCCGTTACCTGCTATTCGTTTACTACGCGTTGCGCGGCCTGTCACTGCTTTGCCTGCCGTATACGCTCGTGCAGGGCAGTTCCGAGCTCAAGTGGTTCGCGGTGTTCTACGGGCTGGACTGGATAGCGACCGTTCCACCCACCGTGCGGCTGACGGCGGACCTGTTTGGTCGCCAGAACGCGGGCGTCATCTTCGGGTGGATTGCCGCCGCCCACCAGGTTGGCGCGGCCGTCGCAGCGATGGGGGCCGGGGCCATCCGCACCAGCTACGGCGATTACCGGCCGGCGTTCCTGATCTCCGGCCTGATCTGCTTCCTGGCGGGACTGTCGTTCCTCTTTACGCGGCGTCTGCTCGACCGCCGCGGTCCGCACGCTTCAACGCCGTCGCTGGCGCCGGCTATGGCGCGCGCGACGCAATAAAGAACAGGCGCAGGAACGGCAGCACCGTGGTGCCGTCAGCGCGGGGCGGATAGGCACTCGCGACGCGCCGCGCATAGGCCGCTTCAAAGCCCGTGCGTTCCGGCTCTGCCAGCGCCGCCAGCAGCGGCTGCAGCCAGGTGCCCTTGGTCCATTCCTTGACCGGATTGTCGCCGGAGAGAATCTGAAAGTACTCGGTCTGCCACAGATCGACGCGCGCGCACATCGAACTCAACAGATCCAGATACCAGCGCGGCTCGGCCACCGGCGACTGGTGCAGCAATGGCTCGAGTCGCGCCCGCCAGGGACCTTCGCGTGCTGCTTCGCTTATCGCGACGTGGGAAGGCGCGTGGAAGTTGCGCGGCATCTGCACGGCCAGCACGCCGCCGGGAGCAAGATAGCCGATCAACCGCCGCAGCAAAGGCTCGTGATCGGGCAGCCAGTGCAGGGCCGCGTTCGAAAAGATCAGGTCGGCGGCCGCCTGCGGTGCCCAGGTGGCAATATCCTCACGCAGCCAGCGAAGATTGGACGCGGTCCCGGCTGCGCGCTTGAGCATGTCGCCGGACTCATCGACTCCGGTCACCACCGCGCCGGGCCAGCGTTCGGCCATGATGCCGGTCAGCGCCCCGGTGCCGCAGCCCAGGTCGTACACCACAGCGGGAGCATCGAGCTGGACGCGCGCGAGCAGTTCGAGCGCGGGCCGCAGGCGCGGCTGGGAGAACTTCAGATACTGCGCCGGGTCCCAGCTGCTCATCCGGCCGCCGTGCTATTTGGCTTTGCCCTTCACCTTGCCCGGCGCTTTGTCCGGTGTCTTCTCCAGCGCTTCGACCTCATCCATCAGCCGGTTCATGCGCGCGGCCAACGCACGATAAGGCGCCGGTGTCGCCATATCGATGCCAGCCTTCTTGTACAGATCGTAGGCGTAGGCTGAACCACCCGCCTTCAGCATATCGAGGAAGCGCGCCCGCGCGGGTGCACCCTGCTTGATGATGGCATCGGTCAATTCGGCGGCGCCCGCCATCGAGGTGGCGTACTGCCACACGTAAAAATCGTCGTCGCGGAAGAAATGCCCAACATACGACCATTCGATGCAGTACGTCGGATCGATCTTCATGACGCCCTGTTCTTCGCCATAGAAGCGTTTCAGCAAACCGCAATAGATCTCACTGAGCCGTGCGCCCGACAGCGGACGGCCCTGCTCGACTTCCTCATGGGCGGCGAGCTCGAACTCGGCGAACTGAACCTGGCGGAAGTAAGTGGTGCGAATGGCTTCCAGACCCTGCCCCAGGTAGTAGAGTTTCTCCGCCTTGTTCTTGGCGTGCTCGACCATGTAGTCGTTCAGCAGCATTTCGTTGCCGATCGAGGCGGACTCGGCAATGAAGGTCGAGTACTGGGCATTTTCGAAGGGTTGTGCCGCATTCGCCAGCAGCGTGTGAACCGCATGCCCCCACTCGTGGGCGATGGTCGTAAGGCCCTGGTAATTGTCGCTGTGGTTGAGCAGCAGGTAGGGATGCACATCGTAGGCGGACCCGTTCATGTACGCGCCGTTCGCCTTGCCCTCATGGGGCATGACATTCATCCACTGTCCCGCGAATCCCTTGCGCATCAGCGCCAGGTATTCGGGACCGAGCGGCGCCAGCGCTGCCAGTGTCAGGGTCTCGGATTCCTGCACGCTGAAGGTCGGCGCCGGCGACAGCGGAAACATCGAGGGATAGTTGTCGTAATACGCCAGCTCATCGGTGATGCCCAGACGCTGCTGGCGCATGCGCAGATAGCGGTGCAGCGTCGGCAGCGCCGCATGCGTTTCTTCAATCAGCGTTTTATAGACGCTGTCCGGCATGTTCGACTGAAACAGTGCCGCCGACAGCGAATCGTCGAATTTGCGCGCCTTGGCCTTGAACACATCGCCCATGACGTGCCCGGTCATCGCCGCCCCGATGGTGCCCTCGAAATGGTGAAAGGCTCCCCAGAATCCGTCGAACACCGCTTTGCGCTCGGCGCGGTCGCCAACCTGGCGGTAACGCTCATACGCCGGCTGGTCGAGGCGAACGGTCTCGCCGCCTGGCAGCGCGAACTGGGGGTAAGGCAGCTCCGCGTTGATCAGCTCATCGCGAACGGTCTTGGCCTGCTCGAGCGGATCGGCACTCAAGGCCAGCACCGATTCGGTCTCGGGGCTCAAGGTATGCGGGGCAGCCCGCAAAATGTCCTTTAAGGTAAAGTCAAAGCGATCCCGCAGGTCCTTGCGCTGTGCCTCGAAGGATTCGATCTTGGCCGCTCCGATGGCAATGATTTCGGGATTGAGCCAGGAGGTCTTCTCGCCGATCAGGGCACCGAGGGACTCAGCCTGCTGGCGCCTTTCCTGCTCGGCAGGTATGCGCAGGTCCTCATCGCCCTTGCTTTCCGCGTACACGCCCAGCCGCGCCGCCTCGCGGTTGACGCTGGAGATGGCATCGAGCGCCGCGAACAGCGTGTCCGCGCTGCCGCCAAGCGTACCGCGGTAACTTTCGAGCTTCTCCGTTGCGGCCTTGGTCTTCTCGTACGAGGCGGTCCACGCCTCAGGCGTCTTATACAGATCCGACAGGTCCCACATCGTGGGTAGGGCATCGGACCCGCTGGCGGTCACGCAGGAAAGAGCCAGCGCCGCCGATATGAACAGCTGCCTTCGGGCGCGAAACATGACGGTTACTCCCGGTAAAACATGAGCCAATGATTGAGTCGATTCAGCGCGGCGAACTCAGCTCTTCGGCACCAGCGCCACCACGCGCGCAGGAAAGCCGGTGCCGTTGACGGGCTTCGGAAAGCTCACCATGACGAGCGCGCCCGCTTCGGGCACCTGGTCGAGATTCGCCAGCAATTCGATCTGATAATGATTGGTCCCAAGGATGTAGCTCTCGAGAGAGTAGTCATCCCGATTGACCGCCAGCCCCGGATCGGTGTCGGTGGTTTCATGGCCCGAGGCCGTGATCTTTCGCGTCTCGTAGAGAAATTGCAGCACCGGTTTGCTCCAGCCGGGATAGTGCGCAAGTCCCTTGGCGTCGCGGTTCTGCATGGCCGCGTCGTCCGGCCAGCGTTTTGACCAGTCGGTGCGCAGTGCCACGAACGATCCGGCCGGAATGGGCCCGTGCCTTGCTTCCCAGTGCTTCACGTCCTCGAGCGACACCACGTAATCGGGATTTTTCGACACCTGCTCGTGCACGTCGAGGACCACCAGGCGTAACAGAAATTCGCGGGGATCGATCTGATCGACGGTCTTGAGGCCGTCGTGAAAATGCGCCGGCGGATCGACGTGCGTACCCCACTGGCCCGGATGACAGAAGCTCTCGGCGTGAAATCCGTCCGCAGGGATAGTGTAGAGCGTCGTGACCGTTTCCGGCTTGAAGCCCTTCCAGTGCGGCGTGCCCGGGCCGAACTCGTGGGTCAAATCGATGAAAGCGGCGGTCTGCAGCGACGCATACGCCTGCTCCAGGGCGCCTGTGGCCGGCGTGGCCGCATGGGCAGTCAGGCCCGCCGCCCAAAGTCCGAGTCCCAGGGACCATGCAGCAGATTTGGCTCGCGCGAACATGATCAGCTCCTCGAGTGCTTCTCAATTGTAGCTAGGATGATAGGCTTGAGGGCAAGCATTTCGGTTTTGAGGTTGCTGATGGAGCGCGAGCAGATCGTGTTCGTAGGTACCTGCGATCTGTCATCGCATTTTCGCGGCAAGAGCTTTCCTGCGGCCGACCTCTCCTCGAGACTGCAGCGCGGGGTTGGGCTCGCGCCCACGAACATTTACATGTCCGCCTTCGGCCCGATCGCGGTGACCACCTTCGGCACCACGGGCGAAGTCATGCTCATTCCGGATGCGTCCACGCGCGTTTATGTGCCCTTTGCGGGCAGCCCGGCCGAGTACTTCTATCTTGGCGATCTGCAGACGCTGGAAGGTGCGCCCTGGTCCTTCTGTCCGCGCCACATTCTTCGGCGGGCGGTGGATCGGCTCATGCGCGAAACCGGCTTCGGTCTGCTGGCAAGTTTCGAGCAGGAGTTCGTCTATGACGGCGCCCCGGCGCATGCCAAGCCGTACGAACTCGATGCCTACCGTCGTCAAGGTTCGTTTGGCGAGGGGCTGCTGGCGGCGATGCGCCAGGCGGGAGTGACCCCCGACTCCTTTTTGTCGGAATACGGCCCTCGACAATTCGAGGTCACCTCGGCGCCGGCGGCGGGCTTGCGGGCGGCCGACGATGCCGTCATCACGCGCGAGATCGCGCAGGCTGTCGCCTACCGGCACGGTCAGCGCGTGAGCTTCGCACCCATCCCTGAACCCGACGGCACTGGCAACGGCACTCATATCCACTGGAGTTTTCGCGACGGCAACGGCGAGCCGACGCTCTATGAGCCGCGGCGCCCATGGCAGTTGTCGGAACTCGGTGCGCAATTCATCGCCGGCGTGCAATACCATCTGCCCGCGATCTGCGCGGTCGCCTGTGCCTCGGCGCCCTCCTACTATCGTTTGCGCCCGAATCGTTGGGCACCAGTCCACGCGGATGTGGGACCGTTGGATCGGGGCGCGGCCGTGCGCATCTGCCCGGTCGCGGGCAGCGACCCTATCCTGCGCGCGCGGCAGTTCAACATTGAATTTCGCGTCGCCGATGCCACCGGCAATCCCTATCTGTCGCTGGCGATGCTGATTCAGGCCGGCCTGGATGGGATACGCGAGGCTCGGAGCATTGAACTGACGCACCCGCGCAAGCTGCCGACCAGTCTCGGCGAGGCGCTGGACGTCCTCGAACAGTGCGCACCAGCGGCCGAATGGCTGGGCGCCGATGTTCTGGCCGGATACCTGCTGTTCAAGCGCGCAGAAATCAGCAGCCTGCTGGGTCTCGATGAGAGCGAAATATGTCATCGCTACTCGGAGGCCTATTGAGCGCGGGGACGCCCCAAACCGGCGGTTACTCGCTGCTCGCCGCCGATGAGCCGCCGCCCTTCCTGGAGGTCAATCGCACGGGCCGGTCGGATTTCCTGATCGTGGTCGATCATGCCAGCCGCCGCATTCCACGGCGGCTCGGCGACCTGGGACTGCCCGAATCGGAATTGCAACGACACATCGCCTGGGACATCGGCAGTCTGGCCGTCGCGCAGCAAGTGGCCGCCGCACTCGATGCCACGCTGGTGGCTCAGAACTACTCGCGCCTGGTGATCGACTGCAATCGCGACCCCGGTGTCGACAGTTCCATCCCCAGGAGCAGTGAATGGACCGACATTCCGGGCAATATGGGGCTCAGCGAGCAGGATCTGCTGGCCCGGCGCACGGCGATCTTCGATCCGTATCACCAGCATCTGCGCGCACTCATCGACGAGCGGCTAGCGGCGGGACGATCAGTGGTACTGGTGGCCCAGCACAGCATGACCAACAGCTTCAAGGGCGTGCCGCGCGAGATGCACGCCGCGGTGCTCTACAATCGGGATCGGCGTTTTGCATCGCTAGTACTCGAGATGCTGCGGCGGGAAGCGCAGTTGACGATCGCGGAGAACGAGCCCTATTTCGTCAGCGATCAGAGCGACTTCACCATTCCGCGCCATGCCGAGGCGCGCGGCCTGCCCTACGTGGCAATCGAAATCCGGCAGGACCTGGTCAGCTCCGAGACCGGCCAGGCGGAGTGGGCCGTCCGTATCACCAATGCGCTGCGCGATGCCGGGCGCGGATTTCCGGGAGCGATTGCATGATCGAATTAAGAAGCCGCGAGGTCGAGATCGAACCGGCATGCACTGCAATGCTGTTGGTCGATGTGCAGCGCTACAACTGCACCTGGGACGGTGGTGAATATGCGCACCTCGGCGCGGCTGAGAAGGAATCGATCTACGGCCAGTTTTTTCGGACCCTCGAAAGCAGCGCGTTGCCCAACATGGTGCAATTGCAGGAGGCATGTCGGCGCGCGCGCATCGAAGTGACCTACACGGTCATCGAGAGCCAGACGGCCGACGGGCGCGACCGCTCACTCGATTACAAAATCACCGGATTCAACGTGCCCAAGGGTTCGCCCGAGGCCCATGTACTCGAGGCCTTGCGCCCGATGGACGATGAGATCGTGTTTCCGAAGACCTCATCCTCGGTCTTCATCTCCACCAACATCGACTATGTGCTGCGCAACCTCGGCGTACGCTATCTGATCGTCGCCGGCTGCCTGACGGACCAGTGCGTCGACTCCACGATCCGCGATGCCTGCGACCTGGGTTACCTGGTAACCGTGCCGACGGATGCCTGCGTGACGCTCACGACCGACCGCCATGAGTGGTCGCTGCGCAATAACCGCGGCTATTGCCGCCAGCTCACCACGGCGGCACTGCTGGAAGAAATCAATCGGCTGGGGACCGAGCGATGAGCGGCGCGACTCGTGCGCCGATCGAGTACGCCGAGGCTACCCCTGAGGTGCGTGCCGTGTACGACGACATCATGGCCACGCGCAAAGTCGATCGCGTCAATAACTACTGGAAGGTGCTGGCCCACCATCCGCCGACGCTCCGGCGGATGTGGGCCAATTCCAAGGAAGTCATGGGCCCCGGAGCGCTCGACCCACTGACTAAAGAACTCATCTACATCGCCGTCAGCGTCACCAACGGCTGCGACTACTGCATCGCCTCGCACGGCGCCGCCGCGCGCAACAAAGGCATGACGCCCGAACAGTTCTCGGAGCTGGTGGCCATCATCGGCCTCGCCAACGAGACTAATCGGCACGCTGCGGCGCTGGATCTGACGATTGACGAGCAGTTCCGCTAACGCGCCCACGCCCGGCCTATCGCTGCGTGAACGCGATGCGCGCGTGATCGCTCAGATCGCGCGCCTGCGCTTCTCGCCTCTGAGTCTGATCGGCGGCAATGGCAATCGGTTGATCGAGGAAGGCGGGCGCACGCTGCTGGATCTGTCGGCATCCTTCGGTCCTGCCATTCTCGGCTACAGCCACCCGGCGATCCGCCAGGCGGTCGATGCGGCCTGCGCCAGCATGGCGGGCGCAAGCCTGCTGGCTTTTCCGAACGAGAACGCGGTGGCACTGGCCGAGGAACTGCTGCGGCTCACGCCCGGGCGCGGCGAGCGGCGGGTGTGGTTCGGTCACTCGGGCTCCGATGCCAACGATTGTGCGATGCGCGTGCTGCAGGCAGCCACCGGCCGATCGCGATTCATCTGCTTCATCGGTTCCTATCACGGCAATCTCTCCGGCTCGATGAGTATCAGCGGCCACACCGCCATGACTCACACGCTGCCGCGCGCCGGCCTGGTGCTGCTGCCCTACCCCGATCCCTACCATCCGGCCTTCACTCCCGATCAGGTACTGGCGCTGCTGGATTTCCAGTTCGCGACTACCTGTCCGCCGCATCAGGTGGCTGCTATTTTCATCGAGCCGCTCATGGCCGATGGTGGCCTGATCGTGCCGCCGCCGGGATTCCTGGCGGCCGTCCAGGAGCGATGCCGACGTCACGGCATTCAGATCGTGGTCGACGAAGTGAAAGTCGGGCTGGCGCGAAGCGGCCGGCTGCATTGCTTCGAACACGAGGGTCTCGAGCCCGATCTGGTGGTGCTTGGCAAAGCACTGGGCGGCGGCCTGCCCCTGTCGGCGGTCATCGGACCGCGCGCCATCATGGACCATGCGCCGGCGTTCGCGCTGCAGACCACCGCCGGCAATCCGGTCGCGACCGCCGCCGGCCGCGCCGTTCTGCGCGCGATACAAACCGAAGGCCTGATCGAACGCGCCAAGCAGGTGGGTGCAGTCCTGTCGGGCGGATTGCACGCCCTCGGTGCACGCCAGCCGATGATCGGGCAGGTGCGCGGCCGCGGACTCGCGATCGGGGTAGAGCTGGTCAGCGATCGGGCCACGCGCGAACCGGTGCCTGCTACGATGACGGCCAAGGTGATTTACCGCGCCTACCAGCTCGGCGCGGTATTCTTCTATGTGGGATTGCGGGGCAACGTGCTGGAGTTCACTCCGCCGCTGACGCTGAGCGAGAACGAGGCCCGCGAAGGCGTCGACATCATCGAGCAGGCGATGATTGATGTCGGCAAGGGTGCGGTGTCCGATGCGGACGTAGCGCCCTTCATGATGTGGTGACGTGACATGATGGGATGACATGACCAGCCTTGTATCGCGCCTGAATCTGCCCGAAGCCATTGCGCTGTCACTGTCCGTCATCTCTCCGACCGTCACGGCCGCCTTCAATATCACGCTGATAGTGCAGGCCACGGGACCGGGCGCGCCGCTGGCGTTTGCCATCGGCACCGTGGCAATGATCCTGGTTGCGTTCTCGTTCATGGCGTTCACGCATCGCGTCGCGCACGCCGGATCCGCCTACGCTTACATCGCCCACACCTTTGGCAGCCGGGCCGGGTTCATCGCCGGCTGGACGCTGCTGCTGACCTACCTGGGATTCGCTACCGGCTTCGCCGCCCTGGTCGGCAGCTTCACGGCGGCGGGGCTCAAAGGTCTGTCGCTGGACGTCGGGCCCGGTTGGATCGCGATCGCCCTCGCATCGATGATCATTGCCTGGTGGCTGGCCTACCGCGATATGAGGCTCTCCGGCTGGCTCATGCTCGGGCTCGAAGCGGCAGCCGTGGTCGGCATTCTCGCGCTGTGCGCCTGCATTCTGTCGCGGGTGCATCCGACGACGGCGGACGTGACTGCAAGCTTTCGACCCTCGCTGAAATTCGGCGGCTGGACCGGGCTCGGTTACGGCATGGTGTACAGCATTCTGTGCTTCGCGGGGTTTGAGGGCGCCGCCACGCTCGGGGAGGAGACCATCAATCCCCGGCGCAATATTCCCATCGCCCTGATTGGCACCGTGCTGTTTTCCGGCGTTTTCTTCATGTTCGTGGCCTACTGTGAAATCTCCGGGTTCGGTCCGGCCGGCATCCGGGATCTGGCCAGTTCGCAGGCGCCGCTCAACGATCTCGCCCTGCGCTACACATCGCCCGCCCTGGCCATCGGTCTTGACCTGGCGGCCGCCACGAGCTGCTTCTGCGGTGTCCTGGGTTGCCTGGCCGCGGCCGGACGCGTGCTGTTCGCCCTGGGTCGTGCCGGATTGTCGCCCACACTCGCCCGCGTGCATCCGACTCATCGCACCCCCGCTGCCGCCGTCTCGATGACGGCGTTGATGATCATCGTGCCGTTCCTGGCGGTCGGACCGTTCGTGGGCGCGGGCGATTACTACAGCTATACCAGCACCATCGGCGTGCTCGCGCTGATCCTGGTGTACATCGGTGTCGGCAGCGCTGAAGTGCTGGAGGCCTGGCGCGCCCGCCAGCAGTCCTGGTCGGCCATCTGCACCGCCGGTCCGCTGCTGCTGCTGTGGGTGCTCTACCGCAACATCTATCCGGCGCCGGACTTTCCCAACAATATCTGGCCCTACTTTGCGCTGGCGTGGATGGCAGGCGCCTGGGGGCTGATCCGCATGCGGCCAGCGATCGCCAAGGCGGCGCTGCCCGATTACTCTTGAGCCCGTGTCGAGCAGCGATTTGAACAAGCAGATTCTGGCGCTCAACGCGTTCGATCTGCGCCGCGCCGCGCAACTGGACCCGGCGCTGGCGGAGCGCGTACGGCGCCGGCAGCAGCTGTTCGGCTCCGCGTCGGTACTTTTCTACGACCATCCGCTCGAATTCGTACGGGGCGCGGGCTGCTGGCTCTACGATGCCGACGGCACCGCCTATCTTGATGCGTATAACAATGTGCCGTCGGTGGGTCACTGTCATCCGACGGTGGTGACCGCGGCGGCACAGCAGCTCGCCCGGCTGAACGTGCACAGTCGTTACCTGCACTCCGGCGTCATGGATTATGCCGAGCGCCTGCTCGGGACGCTGCCGGCACCGCTGTCGAATATCACCTTTACGTGCACCGGCAGCGAGAGCAACGATCTGGCGCTGCGGCTGGCAGCGCGCTTCACGGGCGCCGACGGCATCATCGTCACCGAGAGCGCGTATCACGGCAATACCGAGCTTGCCGGCGAGGCATCGCCGAGCTCCCTGCAGCCCGGAACGGTCTCGCCGCGCGTCAGGCTCGTGCCGGCGCCTGATTCGTATCGCGTGCCGGCCGGACAGCTGTCGGACTACTTTGCAAACGCCGTGCAAGAGGCGGTCAATGATCTGAAACATCGCGGTGTCGGCGTCGCAGCGCTGCTCATCGACAGCATTTTCTCCAGCGACGGCGTATTCGCCGATCCGCCAGGCTTTCTGCGTGCCGGCGTGGAGATCATACAGCGCGCCGGCGGCCTGTTCATCGCCGATGAAGTGCAGTGCGGATTTGCGCGCACTGGATCCTCGCTCTGGGGCTTCGAACGCCACGGACTGCAGCCGGATATCGTGACCATGGGCAAGCCGATGGGCAACGGCTACCCGATTGGGGCGGTGGTGACGAGGCCGGTGATTCTCGATGCGCTTCGCGAGCGCGAGGGCTATTTCAACACCTTCGGCGGCACCGCCGGCGCGGCGGCCAGCGGCAATGCCGTGCTCGACGTCATCGAGCAGGAAGGCCTCATGGCCAACGCGCAGCGCGTCGGTGAGTACCTGCGGCAGCGCCTGCGCGAGCTTGGCGAACGGGATCCACGCATCGGCGATGTGCGAGGTGCCGGACTTTTCGTTGGTGTCGAGCTGGTGGACCCGCGCGATCCGATGCAGCCCTGGGGCGCGGCTTCGACCATCATCAATGCGATGCGCGAGCGCCGGGTCCTGATCGGCGCCGCCGGGCGCTGGGGCAATGTGCTGAAGGTTCGGCCTCCGCTCTGCTTCTCCCATGCGCACGCCGATCAGCTGGTCTCGGCGCTGCGGGATGCGCTGCAGGCCACGCCCGGCTCACCATGAGCGGCGCCTATCCGCCCGAAGTGGTGGCCGAGCTCGAACGCATGGTCACGGCAGCGTTGCCGCAATGGTCACTCTCGCCGCGCACGGCCGTCACTGTGCTCAATCTGTCTGAAAACGCGACCTTCGCGCTCAGTGATCCTGTGGATGGACGCGAGCTCGTGCTGCGCGTGCACCGCGTCGGCTACTCATCCGCGGAGGAGATCCGCTCGGAACTGGCGTGGATTGAAGCGCTCCGCAGGGAGCAAGTGGTGGAGACCGCCACACCTGTGGCAGGACGCGATGAAGAGCTGCTGCAGACCCTGGTCTCACCATCGGGCGGGCCCTCGCGTCTCGCAGTCGCCTTCGCCCGCCTGCCGGGTGCCGCGCCGGATCCGACCAGTGATGCGGTTCGCTGGTTCGATCGACTGGGTGAACTCACTGCCCGCATGCATCGTCATTCGCGCGAGTGGCAGCTGCCGTCGGGATTTCGGCGCAAGCGATGGGACCTGGATTCCATGGTGGGGCCTGCCGCCTTCTGGGGTTCCTGGCGCGATGCCATCGGCCTGACACCGGCTGGCAGCCATATCATCGAAGCCGCGCTGCACCTCATCGAACGGCGCCTCTTGCGTTACGGATCGCGCCCCGATCGCTTCGGTCTCGTGCATGCGGACCTGCATCTCGCCAATCTGCTGGTGCACGACACGCACCTGCGCATCATCGATTTCGACGACTGCGGGTTCAGCTGGTTCATGTACGACTTCGCCACGGCTGTGAGCTTTATCGAGCATCAGCCGAACGTTCCCGAACTGCTGGCGGCATGGACGGCAGGGTATCGGCGGATCGCGCCGCTCTCGGACGACGAACTGGCGGAAATTCCTACCTTCGTCATCCTGCGCCGCATTCTGCTGTCGGCATGGTTTGCCTCGCACAGCGAAGTGCCGATGGCGCGCCAGATGGGAGCGTCGTATACCGACGGCACCGTCGAGCTCGCGGAGCAACTGTTATCCGGGAAATTCCTCTGAGTCTGCGTTTCATCCCATAGCCACAAGGTTGCAGCCATGTTCGCTTCCATCAAAGGTCGCAGCGTCATCGTTACGGGCTCGGGCCGGGGCATTGGCCGCGGCATCGCACTCAGGTTTGGCGCCGTGGGCTGCCGGCTGCTGGTGGTCTCGCGCACCTTGAGCGAGGCGCAGCGCGTGGCCGGGGACATCACGGCCGGGGGCGGCACGGCGCTTGCGTTCGCGGCCGACGTGCAGCGCGCGGCGGATATGGCCGCCATGGCAAAGGCGGCGGTGGACGCCTATGGCGGCATCGACATCCTGTGCGCCAATGCCGGTATCTTCCCGGCCGCAAAACTGGGCGTCATGACCGAAGCGGAGTTCGACCAGGTCATCGGCACCAACCTCAAAGGCACATTCCTGGCCGTGTCCGCCTGTCTGCCGGTCATGAAAGCGCGCAAGTCCGGCCGCATCATTCTCACATCCTCGATCACCGGACCGGTCACGGGCTACCCGGGATGGTCACATTACGGCGCCAGCAAGGCCGGACAGCTCGGCTTCATGCGCACCGCTGCCATCGAGCTCGCGCCCTTCAACATCACAGTCAATTCAGTCTTGCCCGGCAATATCGCGACCGAAGGCCTGGCCGGTCTCGGCGCGGATTACGTGCGCTCGATGGAAGCGTCCGTGCCGCTGGGACGTCTCGGCTCCGTCAACGACATTGCCAACGCGGCGCTGTTCTTCGCCACCGACGAGGCCGCCTACATCACGGGACAGAGTCTCGTCATCGACGGCGGCCAGGTACTGCCCGAGTCCCTGGCCGCCCTCGATGAGATGAGAAGCGGCAGCTGATCAGAATTTGACGTTGAGTTGCAGTCCGTAGGTCCGCGGCTGGTTGGTCGAGTACCGCACGGTCTGAGGGATGTTGAACTGGAAGCTGGTGTTGTTGGCGCTGATCAGCGCAACTTCGTTGGTGAAATTCTCGCAGAACAGATTGGCTGACCATTTCTCGTGCTCGAGAATCAGGTGCAGGTTGGCGATGTTATAGCTCGGCAGATCGTAGCCGAAATAGTAAGCCACGTCGGTCGAGGGGCCCACAAAGGTATCGTCGAAGCGCGCCGTGAGCTTGTAGTTCGGCACGATCTCGCGGCTGTAGGTCAGCGAGCCGCTGACATTGTCCTTGGCCACGTTCAGGATCGGCACGGTGCAACTGCCAGTGGCCGGACAGGGACGCCCGCCGAGTCCGGAGTTGAGCGGATAGCTACCCGCATCCGGAGTGTTCGCCACTTGCGAGAGGTAGCTCTCGAAGGCCGGCGTGGGGGACGTGATCTTCGAATCCACATACGACCCGCCGACCTGCACCGTCAACTCGTCGGTCAGCTTGCCGGTGATCTCCAGTTCCGGACCGAAGGAGCGGCCGTCGCCCGCGTTGTTGTAGTACTGATAGCCGCAGGGCAGCGTGATGACCTGCTGCACGCCCTGCCAGCGGATGTAATACACGTCGCCATTGATGGTCAGGCGATTATCCAGCAGCTTGGCCTTTTCACCGACCTCGTAGTTGTAGGCGGAGTCGGGGCCGAACTGCAGCACACCGGGCTGGCAGTTGATCGGCGGCTGGGTCGGCACGATCTGGTTGGCGCCACCGGGCCGGAAGCCCTTGGAGAAAGTGGCATAGAGATTCAGATCATGATTGGGCTCGTAGGATAGATTCACGCGTGGATTGAATCCCTTGTCCGACGCGCGGGTGATGAAGATCGGGGACACGGCCTGGTTGGGGTAAGGCGCGTCCAGACCCCAGGAGAACTCATGCTGCTCGCTGTGGTACTCGTACCAGCGCAGTCCCGCGGCGAGCTTCCATTGGTCGTTGATCTTGTAAGAGCCGTCCGCGAACAATGCAAACTGCTTGACCCAGTAGGGGTTCCAGGACGTGAAATAGGAGCCGTCGTAGTTGTTCACGGCCACCGTGCCGGTGGTGGAGACGAGCCCCGGAGTGCTGCTGATTTCGTTCCAGACCGACTTCAGTCCGTCGTAGAAGGCTCCCCCCACCCAATGCCAGGGGCCGACGTCGTGCGACGTCAGCCGCAACTCCTGCGCGAACTGGTGCGATGGGTCGTTCTCGTAGTAGGTGACCGGCGCCAGCGGCGCGGCTCCGCCGTTGGAGTAATACAGCGACTCGGATGCCTCCTCGCCCTGCTTGCTCTGCCGGTCAAAATAGCTGGTTGCGCTGGTCAAGTCGGCAAATCCAAGATTGGCGTTGAGCGTCAGGCCGTAGATCTGCACGTCGTCATGCAGCCCTTCGCGCTGCGGAAACACCTCGTAGTGAGCATCGTAGATCTTTCCTGGCGAGGCGCTGGTCGGCGAGCCATCAACCAGGTCGTAGCCGCCCATCAGCAGGTGCTGATCCATCGCAAACAGCGTTGCCGAGAAGTCCTCGCTTGGCTTGAAGAGCAGTGTCGCCCGTCCGCTCCATTGCCGCTCGTAGTTGGCTCGCGGAATGTTGCTCTCCACCGGGGCGTCGTAGACCAGCTGCTGCATCTGGGCTGCCGACAGATTCTTGTTGAGAAGGGTTGCGGCCGCGTTCGGCACGTTTACCGCCGTCAGGTTGATCCAGCCGCTGCGATAGGTATCGCCGCCAACCACGCGCAGCGCCAGCACGTCCCCCAGCGGTATGTTCAACATCAGATTGCCGCTGTAGTTGCCGCCGCCGCCCTCCGTCTCCGACCCCATGACCTGTGCCGAACCCT
>Ga0181522_10000487_pt1 | contig 29616 bp, 26 predicted proteins | sample PEATcosm2014_Bin_27_FD_121103 | JGI IMG/M metagenome (GOLD analysis project Ga0181522, IMG submission 121103) | Peatland microbial communities from MTU Mesocosm Facility, Houghton, MI, USA - PEATcosm2014_Bin05_10_metaG | ecosystem: Environmental > Terrestrial > Soil > Wetlands > Peat | place...
CCGTGCCGCGCGGCATGGAACGCCTGCGCATCACGCCGTCGCCCTATCACGACGACGTGCTGATCGACGCCCTGGCCGAAGCGCTGGTCGATGTCTGGGACCGGCTCGACCTGCCGACCCGCAAGCAGGCGATCGCGGCCGAATAGGTGAACCCTATTGTCATATATGAAACGCAGTTGCGCTCATTCGTCTGAATTTTGGAGAGCGAAATGACGTATCACGAGCGTGAGCTTAACTTTAAGCCAATGATAGGTGTAGCGTATAGTTTAGCTGGTGCAGGAACCATAGCGTTAATAGTCGGCTTGATAGCTTTGGTCGCGCCTCGGCCGGCGGACGCGCTTCCCGCGTATGCTCAACAAACCCACCTCACCTGTGGTCGTTGCCACGTAAGTCCAGCGGGAGGTGGTGAGCGCAATGCGTTCGGCAAAGCCTTTGCGGCGAATGGACACAAGCTGCGCTCTGCGGCCAAACCGGGTAAGACCGGCGCTGGTGATGTAGCGCCAATCCCAAGCGGTGGAACTGGGGGCGGCTATTATTCATCAGCCACCAACCCAAGCTACGGCTTTGTGCCGGAATTCGGATATTCTAATAGCCTGATGTTCAGAATCGACCACTAACGTTCGCATTACGGAGTTTCCGCTTATGGCACTTAGCGGACAATTCAACCGCGCGCGTTTTTGCCCGCTATTGGAGTAGCAGCGCACATTCTCCGTATCCTTTATGCCGAAACTCTTAGCCGGCGATGATTTCCAACTCCGCTCATAAAATTCCCTGTTGTCTTGCCAACTTTCCCTGTTCTGGCAAATCGATTCCCTGTTCCGTCGAGTAGGGAAATCGCATCAAAACTCCTTTAATGACGACACTGGTTAGAGTCTCTGGAGCGTCCAAAGCTGCAATTTTGGGAAATTCCCTGTAAAATTCCCTGTTAGCAGGGAAAACGAGCAGAGCAGGGCGCCATCTGCACTGCTGCGCCAGCCAGCCAGCCAGTCCGGTCTCCGGAGATTTCTGCTTCAATGTAGCGAGAAGGCCCGCCGTTTGCTGACTTCTTGTCTTAGGCGAAGTGTCTCCAAGTCCCGAGTTTGATATTTATTCAGTCTACGGTGCCGGCTGGAATCCGTTAAGTGACGCCGCGAGCAGTGTGTTTGCTAGTCCCACTAACGGATATTCAGGTTGCGCCAAATTGTGTCCGCTATTGGGGAAATAGCGGACAAAGAACGGTTCCGGCGCTAAATGGTTCGATAGCGAATGACCGGAAGCGGACGTTGAAGACAGAATTGCTGCACTGCCGGGAGATCCTCGCGTCAAATGAGGGACCATTTGCTGTTAGGCCACTCTAGTAAACTCTGCCTGTACCGATTTTTCAAAAGCAAGAAGCTTCTGAACGCTCGAACGAGTTTTCATTCGCTCGAAGTGCGCCGTGCAGTTCTTGAACTGCGACAGGTCGATGTCAAACAGAGTTCCGCGGCGGAAGCACCAGAAGAAGTGCGAATCAGGCGCGGTGAAGTGGTCGAAGAAGTACTCGCGCCCAGCCAACATCTCGTCGGCAAGTTTGTAATTCTCGAATAGGTGAAATTTAGCAATCTTGAATACGCTTTCCTCGGAGCCTGGAACGTCACATACGGCGATCGGCGAATTCATCCGCGTCAGGAAGGGGTGAATACCAGACGAGCACCACGACAGTAGCGACACTGCCTGAAGCCGCTGCCACGGATCCTTCGGAAATAAGTTCGCGCTGGGGAAGGCCATGTCGACCCATTGCTGGATAGCGACGTTCTCGCTCAACGTTTTGCCATCGACGACGAGGAGCGGCACTTTGTGCTTCGGGTTGATCTTCAGATACTCGGGCGACTTCTGTTGGCCCTTTCTCAGATTGATGCTGCGCACCTCGAAGTCAGCGCCGGCTTCGGTGAGGGTGATGTAGGGTGCGAGCGAGCAGGCGATCGGTGCGTAGTAGAGAAGGATTTTCATTGCAGTCTCCACAATGCGATTGATTTGCGAGTGTTACAAAAGGGCACCAGGATAGTGACATAGAGGACCGCATAAAGCATGGTCTGCTCTCATTCGGACAGTACCCATTGCACGAACGATCCGGATCGCTGGATCAACGATATGGCCAGTGGAGTACGAATTCCGCTTTCGGCGTAGTTCCACTGCGAGGTGGTAATGGTTTCAAGTCTTAACATTCTGATATGTGCCGGCGCCGCCGTTATCATTTATTTTATTCTCGGGCTGCCGCTCGCTATGCGTCTTGCGCCACGCCCGCTTGCCGTGACGTTGGCGCCGGTCTTGGGGTGGGCCGCTCATAGTGCAGTTGCACTGCCGCTTTTTTTTGCGATCGGCCTGTCGAGATCGTCGGTGATCGCCGTGATTGCTGTACCATTTGTGGCTGCGATCGTCGTGCTTTGGACGGATCGTGCGAGGTCGAATGATGAGCAAGCTTTAACACGATCATCAGTAATCGTGCTTGGCGCTGCGCTCGCCGGCGCAGTTTTGCTCGCGTTGGCGGTGATGGCGGCGGTCGTACCAAAGGTTTCGTCCGACGGGGTGTCGCTGGCCGGCGCAATTTTTGATCATTCAAAAGTTGCTATGATCGACGAAATGAGCCGTGAGGGCGTACCGCCGGCCAATCCATTTTTCGGCGCCACAGGCAGCCCGGCGAGGCTCGCGTATTATTACCTATGGCATTTCAGTGCCGCAGAACTTTCACTGCTGTTGAATATTAGCGGCTGGGAGGCGGATGCAGGGCTGACCTGGTTCACCGCATTCGCCTCGCTTGCGATGATGATCGGTTTTGCCGCGTGGCTGAGTGGCGGCGCGTCCGCCGCCCTGTGGGTGGTCGCACTTGCTACGACCGCGTCGATGCGACCACTTTTGTATTGGCTGTTCGGCGTAGATCGCGCTGAGAACTTCGTCGGTAATCAGTCGGGCTTCGGTGGCTGGCTGTTCCAGACGTCATGGGCACCGCAGCACACCACCTCCGCCATGTGCGCCGTGCTCTCGATTTTCCTGCTGGTGCAAATAATCCAGGGCCGAAGTCTATTTTGGCTGCTGCTGCTCACACTGACAGTGGCCGCCGGATTTGAGAGCTCGACCTGGGTCGGAGGCATCGTATTTCCGCTTGCGGCAGTGCCGACTGCAGCAGTCTCACTGGCCAGGATCGAGCCTCACCGGCGTATTCGGATTATCGCTGGTATTGCCGTTGCTACGCTGCTGGCACTGCTCCTGGCATCGCCGTTCCTATACGATCAATGGCAAATGACGGCTTTGCGCGCCGAGGGCCCGCCGGTCGCGATCGTGCCTTACGAAGTTCTGGGTGACGCTGCCACAGATGCGGTCGGCGAGATTGCCAACTGGCTGGTCTATTGGTTTATTTTTCTGGTGGTGGAGTTTCCAGCCTTTTATCTGACCGGACTCGTGGCGCTGTTCTATCTGCTGAAGGATCAGGCATTACCGCGAAATCGACAACCCGTAGTCGTCGCCTTCGCACTGCTTCTCGGTGCCAGCCTCTGCGCGGCATGGCTGCTGAAGAGCACCCTCGGCGAAAACAACGATCTTGGCTGGCGCGCGGTACTTCCGGCCGTAATGATGCTCGTCATCATCGCCGCCGTCGGTCTATCGCGTTTGGTACAAAAGCCACGACCGGCAGTGATGGTTGCTGCCATCACCCTGATCCTGCTCGGCATTCCTGGTAGTATCCGCCTAATCTACGACAACGCCACGGCGCACCCGAACATATCGTCAAAAGATTTTGCCGCGACCGCGGCGCTCTGGCAAGCGGTGCGCCGCTATACGCCGGTGGATGAACGCGTCACCAATAATCCGTTGTTCATGGAGTACATGACGCCTTGGTCCGTGAATATTTCCTGGGCGCTGCTGGCCGACCGCCGTTCCTGCTTCGCCGATGCGACATTGGTCAGGCCATTTTCCGCGCTTTCAAAAGCGCAGGTGGATTTAGTCGATAGCCAATTTGCGCGTGTGTTCGACGGTCATGCGAAGCCCGGCGACATTGAGGACCTGGCCACGCAGTATCGTTGCAGCACGGCTGTGGTGACGTCCACGGACGTCGCATGGAACAACGATCCATTCGCCTCAAGTTCGCACTACCGTTTGGTTGAAGGAAATTCCGGCTGGCGCATTTACCGTGTGGTTAATCCTGCGCGCCCGTGACGCCCGCTAGATGCCGGCGAACCAGTTGAATCCCCGCTCCGACCAATAAGTGCCGGGGAAAGTGTTGGTCACCTCCATCGCTGTGATCCACTTCGCATTTTTGAATCCGAGCTTGGTCGCTGTCCGCAGGCGCAGCGGAAACCCGAACGGATCGGTGATAGGTTCCCTGGCATATTTGGTCGCCAGGATGGTCTGCGGATGCAGCGCCGTCGCCATATCGAGGCACTCGGTGTAGTCGTCGGCGCACCTGAATGCCACGTATTTAGCTTTCGTGTCGGCGCCGATACGTTGAAGAAACTGCCTCAGGTTCACGCCGGACCACTGTCCGATATAGTCCCATCCCTCGACGCAGATGTGCCGAACAATGAGTTCCTGCTCCGGTAACTTGTAGATCTGTTCGGCGCTCCATGCCGCTTTGTTATCAACACGGCCGGCCAGCTCCAGCTTCCATGCTTTGCTGTCCACTGGCTTGACGTCGTCGACTTCATAGAACGCATTGAAGCGCGGCGGCTTGACCACCTGATCCTCGCGATAGGTCGGCGCCAAATGATTGGGGCGGAACAGAAGCTCCTGCACGCCATCGTTTAACGAAGAGACGGCGCGTAACACCGCCTGCACAGCGTTGCTGTCGCTGACCGTGCAGCCTGTGAGCATGGTGAGCGCACCGAGACTGACCGTGCCGCGCAACAGATTGCGGCGGTTGATATCCGCGACGAGCTTTTTGTTGTCCTTCATGGCACTTTGGTCGACGCCGCCTTTGGGGCGGAAGATCGACGACGATGGCGAGCGAATTGGCATGGTGGCGTCTCGTTATTCTGCAGGAGAGGAAAGCGGTGGCGTCCCCACTGGCTCATCCGATTCTGGCGGCCCGCCGGTCACCATTGCACCGATGGTTTTCGGCACCAGGAGCGCCAGCGTTACATGAACGACCAGGAATAAAACGATCCCGGTCATGCCAAAAAAGTGAATGAGCCGCGCACCTTGAAAGCCAAAGAACCAACTTGTCAATTCGGAAAGCTGAATCGGCTTCCAAATTACCCAGCCGGAAATTACCTGAATAGTAATCACAAAGATAATGCCGGCATAGAGGGTCTTTTGAACTGCGTTGTAGTGCAAAATATCATCATGCGCGAGTTTGAAGCGAATCGCGTTGCGAATGTCGGCAAGGACCGCGCTCGGCCAAATCGGCAATAATTTGCGCCGGAAACGGCCTGTGTAGAATCCATAAGCGAGGTAGCAAAGGCCGTTGATCATGAGTACCCACATTGCGAAGAAGTGCCATTGCAGGCCGTGTTGCGCATAGATTCCGATCGTCATCCAATCGGGAAAATGAAGCCAGCCGAACAGAACTTCGTCATTGTAAATCTTCCAACCGCTGCCGATCAGGATGATCATGGCGACGGCATTGATCCAGTGCATCGCTCGAAGCGCCGCCGGGTGCAGTTTGCGGCGATGACGTTCAGTTGATTTGACCGAGAGGGCGTCCGTCATGAATTGTCAGTCTCGGAGAGGGTGTCCTGTGGGACTAAGAGGTAAACCGGTTTTAACGCGCAACACACGACTTCGTGTAATGCGGGAGACCTTGATGCGGCCGGCACTTTTGATCCTAGCCTGTTTGGCGGCCGCTGCGTTAGCCGATTCGGCGGTGCCGGCACGGGCGGCCGAACCACTTATCAGGATGACTTCCGGGCCGCCGATTGAAAAGGATGCCAACGCGCAAGCCGCCGAGAAGGAGCTGACACCCGAGCAGAAATTCCAAAAACGTTTTCCCCAGCCGGTGCGCGTCGGCGATCTCATCGGCTTGCCGGTGCTCGATGATGACGATTCGACCATTGGCTATGTCCGCGAAGTGGTGCACTCGCCGCAAGGTAAAGTTTTCCTGATTGTGCCCTACAGCGCCTGGTTTGGCTGGGCCCGGACGGAATGGGGCAAGCGTCCGGTGGCGGTGCCGATCGAGGTCGTGGCGATTCTTGCCCGCCAACTCGATTCCCTCGATATGTCGCGAGACGATTTCAGGGACGCTCCGACCTGGACGCCGTCGCAGGGCCAGCCAGTCGGCTCTGACGAAAAAACACTCATTGCGCTGGGGCGAAGATAGGCCGCAACCATACTGGATGGTCTTTCGGAGAAGAAAGGGTCTCTTCCGCAGGAACTTTCGGGACGCGCGAGGTTTAGGAACTCATGGACGACCAGACCAAGACTAGGCTTAGCACTCAGACGCTCGTCGCCCAGGCGCTCGGCGTGCACGAGCCCACGACGAAGGCTATCGTCCAGCCAATCCATATGTCGGCGACTTATTTGCGGGACGCGGATAATGGCTACGCGTCCGGCTATGTCTATGGCCGCACCGACAACGTCTCCGTACACCAGGCAGAGAACCTGATCGCCGCTCTTGAGGGAGCAGAGGAAGCCCTTCTGTTTGGATCAGGAATGGCGGCCGCAACGACAGTTCTGTTGTCGCTTGAGAAATCAACGCACATCATCGCCTCGCAGGTTATGTATTGGGGTTTCCGTTCTTGGCTACGAGAGATCGGTCGCTACGGTCACCATGTCACATTTGTCGATACGTCCGACCTTGATGCCGTTCGTGCTGCGGTCAAGCCCGGTGAGACCGGCTTGCTATGGATCGAGACACCCAGCAATCCGCTCTGGACAATTACCGATATCGCGGCGGTGTCAGAAATAGCACACGCCTTCGACGCCATCCTGTGTGTCGACTCGACCGTGGCGACACCGATTTTCACCCGGCCGCTATCGCTCGGCGCCGATATCGTGATGCATTCCGCTACCAAATATCTCAACGGTCATTCCGACGTCGTCGCCGGTGCGCTTGCTACCGTACGCGATGGATCGCTGTGGACGCGAATTCGAAAAATGCGCGGCCAACATGGCGGCGCGCTCAGCCCGTTCGACGCGTGGTTGCTGATGCGCGGGATGCGGACTCTCAATGTTCGCGTACGGGCGCAAGCGGACACCGCGGCAAAGCTCGCGATCCAGTTGGTAGGACATCCGGCGATATCGGCGGTGCTTTACCCCGGGCTCGAACAACATGTCGGCCACAAGGTTGCCCTGCGGCAAATGTCCGGCGGGTTCGGTGGCATGTTTTCGATTCGTATTAAGAAGGGTGAAAAAGCTGCGATTGCGGTCGCAGCTTGCGTCGAATTGTGGAAACGGGCGACCTCGCTCGGCGGCGTCGAGAGCCTGATCGAACATCGTGCCTCGATCGAAGGTGAAGGCTCACCGTGTCCTGGCGACTTGTTGCGGCTATCGGTTGGTCTTGAAAACGCCGACGAACTGTATTTTGACTTGACCCGCGCGCTGTCGATCGCCGCCTAATGAGATATCAATGAAGCCCGTTGCCGTTGCAATTATTTGCAAAACCCCCAGTGCGGGTCAATCCAAAACACGTTTGTCACCACCGCTGCGGCCGGAAGAGTGTGCCGCAATTTCAAGCTGTTTTATCCGCGATCTGTCGGCGACGATCCAATCGCTGGCAGGGGACGGCGACGTCGTTGGTTGCGCCGTCTATACACCAGTTGGTTCCGAAACCGCACTGCGACAAATCCTGCCGGATGCGTTTCATTTGATACCGCAGGGCAGCGGAGATCTCGGCGCGCGATTGCTCAAGGGCGTGGACGATCTGCTCGGTGCCGGATATGCCGGCGCCATCCTTGTCAATTCGGATTCACCGACCTTGCCCAAATCGATCTTGCGCCATGCAGTCGATGCGGTGAGGCAAGGCGACAACGTTGTCCTCAGTCCGGCGTTCGACGGAGGCTATACATTGGTCGGGTTGTCGCGGCCGCATGCGCGGCTGTTTGAGAACATGCCCTGGAGCACCAGCGAGGTCCATCGTCTGACGGTGGAACGGGCGCACGAAATCGGGCTGGCCATGATCAATGTGCCGGGCTGGTACGACGTCGATGACGCCGCCTCGTTCGGCACGCTGGAAGACGAGTTTAACGGCATTCCACCGTCGTTTGCCCCGCCCGATCTGATTGGCGCCAGCGCGCTGGCTACACGCTGTTTCGTCCGGGAGCGCCGGAACTTGATGGTCCGAGTTTAGCATGCGATTCAATTCCGGCTTGCATTTTGTTAGCGTCGTTATTCCATGCCTCAATGAAGAAGAACCGATCGCGGATGTCGTGCGCGAAGTCCTTGAGCAAGACGTCGACGAGGTTATCGTTGTCGACAACGGATCCACCGACCATACTGTTGAGAGGGCAAGTAATGCAGGGGCGCGCGTGGTCCGCGAGGCGCAGCCCGGCTATGGCCGAGCCTGCGCGGCCGGATTGTCTGCGGTAGACGCCAAAAGCGACATCGTCTGCTTTCTTGATGGCGACGGCAGCGACGTCCCCACCTTTCTGGCCGAGCTGGTGCGACCCGTCGCCGACGGTGGCGCGGATTTTGTCATGGGGTCGCGTTTGCGTGGACTGCGTGAGCCCGGCAGCATGACGCCACAGCAAATCCTGGCGGGCTGGCTCGCGGGGATTCTGATGCGTTTGACCTATGGCGTCCGATTTACCGATATGTCGCCATTTCGTGCGATGCGCGTCGATCGTTTGCGTGCGCTGGGCATGGCCGAGCAGACCTATGGCTGGAATCTGGAAATGCAAATGCGGGTTGCCGCTGCGCATATGCGAATTATCGAAATCCCGGTGGACCATCGTTGCCGCCAGGGCGGCATTTCCAAAGTCTCCGGTAATCTGACGGCTGGAATGAAAGCCGCGTGGAAAATCGTCACGACGTTTCTGCGGCTGACAATGTCGCTGCGCAATAGATCGGTGCGCCAAATCCATCCTCATAGCGAGAAGGCCTAGATGCGCGTGCTTCTCACGGGGGGCGCGGGCTTTATCGGCCGGCACGTGTTGAACGAACTTATTCGTCGCGGGCATGAGGTACGCGTTCTTGATTCCTTGCGGCCCGATGTGCATGCGCCCGAATCTGTGAAGACACTGCCCGGTGCGGAAATGATCGTTGCCGATGTCCGCGATGCTTTGGCGATTGATCGCGCAATGCAGGGAATTGAGGCCGTCCTGCATTTGGCGGCTAAAGTCGGTCTGGGCGTCGACGTCAGGGATCTTCCCGATTATGCCTCGTCAAATGACGCCGGCACAGCTGAATTGTTAGCTGGCATGGCTCGGCAAGGCGTGAAACGTCTGACGCTGGCGAGTTCCATGGTCGCCTATGGCGAAGGCTTGGGGAAATGCCCCGAGCATGGGCAGGTGCGGCCGGGCCCACGCGTCGAGAGTGAATTGAAGGCTGGCAATTTCGAGCCCCCATGTCCGGCTTGTGGACGGCCACTCGGCCCAGCGCTGGTCGACGAAGGCGCGCCGCTCGATCCGCGGAATGCTTATGCCAGCAGCAAGGTCGCTCAAGAATATTATTCGGCGAACTGGGCGCGCGTGACGGGCGGGTCGGTTGCCGCGCTTCGCTATCACAATGTCTATGGTCCCGGCATGCCGCGTGACACGCCTTACGCCGGCGTCGCCGCGATATTTACCTCGGCGCTGCGGCGGGGCGAGGCGCCCAAGGTATTTGAGGATGGCCGTCAGCGCCGCGATTTCGTGCATGTCCGCGATGTTGCTGCGGCAACAGTGCTCGCCTTTGAGACGCACACCGAAGGCGTACGGGTCTTTAATGTCGGATCTGGCACGCCACGTACGGTTGGTGACATGGCGACGGCGTTGGCGGAGACGCTCAAGGGACCTGCGCCGGTCGTCACTGGACACTACCGCCTGGGCGATGTTCGTCACATTACTGCGGACTCCTCGCGTCTTCGCGCCGAACTCGGTTGGACGCCGCAAGTCGCGTTCGCGGACGGCATGGCGGAGTTGGCGCAATTATAGCCTTCGACTGCGGCACAAGTCAGTTGTTGGGTAATAGCTGACATTACTTGCATCCGCGATGCCGAAAATATGATCCGGCGATGATTCGAGTCCCCACTCATAAAATTCCCTGTTCTTGCGTTGGAATTCCCTGCTCCGCTAAAATAATTCCCTGTTACAGTGAGTAAGGAAATTGCATCGGAAGCCCTGCAACGAGGGCACTATTTGCAGTCTCTGCCGCGCCGAAAGCCACCAATTTTCAAAGTTCCCTGTAAAATTCCCTGTTAGCAGGGAAAACGAGCAGAGGAGGGTGCCATCGGCACTGCTGCGCCAGCCACGCAGTACAGTCTCTGCTATTTGTGCGTGCGTCGCGCGACTTGAGGCCGCTGTTAGCGGCCTTTTTGATATCATCCGCGTCTCTGCAATTCCTAGATTCGAACCCGGGACTCCGAAATTCCCGGAAAGTCTCCAAGCAAATATTCAGGAATTCCCGTTTTCTGGAGATTCCGACCAGAGACAGCGCAATCGGCACTGGCACCTCGGGGTGTCAGTTTTCAGATCGATAGAAGTGCGCGCAGTTGGCCGACAGATGTCATTTCCCCTTGAGCACTTCGACAGCAAGTATAGTTGGCAAGTGACGTGCGATCTCCTGCCAATTTTCGCCTTCATCGAAACTCGCGAAGACCGAACCGCTGTTTGTGCCAAAATAGATTCCCGCTGGATCGCGCTCGTCACTAGCCATTGCTTGACGGAGCACCGTGAAGAAACAGCCCTTCTGCGGCAAACCTTGGCGCATTGCCTGCCAGCTTTGGCCACCATCGCGTGAACGCCAGACCGCCGCGGCTGCGTCGGGCGGAAAACGGCCGGCCATGTCGCCGTTGAGTGGCAGCGTCCAGATGGTATTCGGATCGCGCGGATGCACGCAAATCGGAAACCCGAAGGTCGACGGCAAGCCTTTGGTCCGGTCGTCCCAGCTTCGGCCGCCATCGGCCGAGCGCCATACGCCATGATGGTTCTGCTGGTAAAGCACGTCGCTAGTGCCAGGGGCACGCATCATGTTGTGGATGCAGTGTCCGACGTCGCCATCGCGTGGCGCGGCAGGGTGGTCGTGGTGAACATGGGCTTCGGTGTTGGAGAGCCGGTTGCGGCGCTCCCAGGTCGCTCCACCGTCCTCGGTCGCAAAGACGCCGGCCGCCGAGATTCCAACCCAGAGCTTTTTCCGATCGCACGAATCAGACACGATGGTGTGCAGCACCAGCCCGGCACCACCAGGGTTCCAGCTATCGGCAGAGGGGTGGTCCGTCAGCCCTTGTATTCGATTCCAGTCTTTGCCGCCGTTCTCGCTGGCGAGAAGGCTCGCTGGTTTGGTGCCAGCATAGAGCGTCCCGTGCGCGTAGCAGAGTGACCAGATTTGAGCGAATGTGTCGGAAAAGGGCAGCGGTTCGTCGGTCCATCCGATCATTTTTGCGAAATTTGGATCGTTGGCGGCCCAATCGTCGTTCTTTCCCTTTGTAAGGCGGGTGACCTTCCAACTCGTTCCGCCGTCTTCACTGCGCCAAATACCTGCGCCGTGCCATTCGCCGCCGCCCCCCGCCCAAAGGGCGCCGGTCTCAGGATCTCCAGTCACATGGTTGATTGGCCAGCCGTCACAGTGCGGACCCTGAACGGCCCAGCCGCGACGATCATCGTCGCCGGAAATCAAAAACGCGCCCTTGGTTGTGCCCACGAGTACCGTCATGCGAGTAGAAGACATCAAGTTTTCGCTCCCATCCGGAATGACAATAACGCAGTATATAATTGGGGCAGCGTGGGGCAATCCGCGACAGTGCAGTGGAATCCGAGTGGCTGCTTTGGGTCATGAACAGGCACCCTACTAAATTCTGGATTTGTCCGGTTGGGGCCACTTCAAAAATATTTTTGAATTAGAGCGACAAAAATGGAGGCCGCCGCCAAGATAAGCGCGGCCCGCACTGATGGAGGCGAGAACCAACTCACGAACGGTCGATAAAGCGGTGGGCGCATCGACGGACTATATTCCTATTGAAGTTAAGGAGTCAATAGTTCGTCGCTCAGGCTGAAGATTCCTGCGTGCGGATGGAACCTGACTTACTTTAAGGGTTTTGTTTAACCGCGCTGGTCAGGTCCCGTTCAGCTTTGTGGCCTCAATAATGTCCGAGTTAGAGGGCACTTACGCTCCTGGGGGCGGCGTCGGAACAGTGTAACGGGCAAGAGGCGCCTATGGCCCTCGATCCAAAGACATTTGCCGCCACAGCGCTACATCGCTTTGGTTTTGGCCCACGTGCCGGTTCGATTGCTTCGGTAGCTGCCGATCCACGTGGCGCATTGCTTGCCGAACTCGATCGTCCCGGCGCCGGCCGCATTGCTAATTCCGACCTTCTAACGACCGGAGAAGCCGCGCGCGCTGCTTTCGACTTCCGGCAAGAACGGAAGGCCGCCCGGCTTGCCGTACGCTCGGAGCGGGAAGCAACGCAGCAGGCAATAAAGAAAGCTGCTGACGACGCGAAGGCCTCCAGCAAAGCCGATATGGCACAGGCTGAGATCAAGCAGGGGGACGGCACCCCGACTGAAGCCATGCAACCAGCTCCGGCGAAGGTCAATCCAGGCCCGGGAATTCCACAGCTGATTTATCTCGAAGAGGCTAAAGCGCGCTTTGATTCAGCGCTCAATGCAGAAATTGGCCTGATCGATCGGCTGACCTGGTTTTGGTCGAACCATTTTTGCGTCTCCGCCGACAAGGGACAGGTACGACCAATCTGCGGCGCGTACGAGCGCGAAGCAATTCGCGCCAACGTGCTCGGAAAATTCTCCGACATGCTTCTGGTTGTCGAATCTCATCCAGCGATGCTGCTCTACCTCGACAATGCCGGCTCAATCGGTCCGAATTCGATCGCCGGGCAACGGCGCGGCAAGGGGATCAACGAAAACCTTGCTCGCGAAATAATGGAACTGCACACGCTGGGCGTCCAAAGTGGTTATTCGCAAGAAGACGTGACCAATTTTGCAAATGTCATCACCGGTTGGACCTTTAGACCACTCAGGCAGGACCCGCAGCACGGCGGTGAGTTCTTTTTTAATGAAAGGATGCACGAGCCGGGCGCGCAAAGCGTTCTCGGTCGTAGCTATGGCGAAGGCGGATACGAGCAGGGCCGGGCAGTGTTGCTGATGTTGGCTTGCCATCCAGCGACCGCAAAGCATGTCTCGACAAAGCTTGTCCGGCATTTCATTGCCGACAACCCGCCACCAGCGTTGGTCGATCGGATGACGAAAAAATTTCTCGACAGTGGGGGCGATCTCAAGGAGGTAACGAAGACTCTGGTTTCCGCACGGGAATCCTGGGATGCGCCGCGCTCGAAACTCAAGCGGCCGGCTGAATGGATCGTGTCGTCGATGCGCGCGAGCGGCATGATGATTTCCGACGTTCGGCGTGTGATCAACACTCTCAACTTGCTGGGCGAACCGTTGTGGCGTCCATCCGCGCCGAAAGGCTTTTCCGACGAGAGTGCTGATTGGCTCGACGGGCTGACGCAACGGCTAGACATCGCCAACGAGATTGCGCACCGGATCGGCGGCATGACTGATCCAGAAGCCGTGGCTGACGATGCGCTCGGCCCGCTCGCATCCACTGAGACGCGCCAGACCATCGCTCGTGCGGAGAGCCGGCAGCAAGCGCTGGCTTTACTCTTGATGTCGCCTGAGTTTCAACGGAGATGATGCAATGACATGCTCTTTTCATGCTTCGTCGCGGCGCGAATTGTTGCTCGGCTCCGGCGCGCTCTTTGCCTGGGCCTATCTGCCGAAACGGGCGCTCGCCGAGGGCCGTGATCCGCGACTGCTGGTGGTCGTGTTGCGCGGCGCGCTCGATGGGCTGGCGACCGTTGCGCCAGTCGGTGATCCTGATTGGGCGAGGCTACGTGGCGACAAGGCGTTGTTGCTTGATGGTGCTTTGCCGGCGCTGGCACTTAACTCGTTCTTCGCGCTCAACCCGGCGATGCCTAACTTGTACAGGCTATATCAGGCCAAGCAGGCCGCGGTCGTGCATGCGGTCGCGACGCCTTATCGTGAACGCTCGCATTTCGATGGGCAAGACGTCCTGGAGAGCGGACTGGCAAAACCAGGCGCCACCGACAGCGGTTGGCTCAATCGCGCGTTGGCGACGCTTGAACCGGCGGGTCGCGCAGAAGCAAAACCGCAGAATGCCTTTGCGGTCGGCCCAGTGACGCCATTAGTGGTGCGCGGCACTGCGCCGGTTCTGTCATGGACGCCGCCGAAGCTGCCGCCGGCAACCGACGACACCGTCATGCGGTTGCTCGATCTTTATCGCCACACCGACCCCGCGCTCGCGCGTGTGATGGAAGAGCGCATGGGCCTTGCCGCCATTGCCAGGGCCGGCGGCATGGATCAGCCGATGAAAAACGGCCAGCCCGCGCCTGGTGGCACTGCCCGCGTGCGCGCCTACTTCGCGGAGGCTACAGGCGCCGCGGCGAAGTTCATGGCGCGACCGGACGGTCCGCGTATCGGCGCGCTGGCGTTCGACGGCTGGGATACCCATGCCGCTGAAGGTGCGTCGGGCGGGCGGCTTGCTGACCTACTGGGAGCGCTTGATGGTGCGATCGCGGCTGTCGAAACCGGCATGGGTGAGGCATGGAAGGAAACCATCATCGCGGTAATCACCGAGTTCGGCCGCACCGCGCACATCAACGGTACAGATGGAACCGATCACGGCACGGCAACGGTCGCGCTGCTGGCGGGCGGGGCGCTCAAGGGTGGCCGTGTGATCACGGACTGGCCGGGCGTCAACGAGGTGACGCTTTATGAAAAGCGAGATCTCAAGGCCACGACCGACCTGCGCGCGGTGCTCAAGGGCCTTCTAAGGGACCATGTGCGGGTGAGCGACAAGGCGTTGGCGTCGTCGGTATTTCCCGGCAGCCAAGACGTGCAGCCGATGGCGGGACTGACCGCTTAGGGCGCCATCGGTAAGCGCTTTGAGCCACAAGTGCGTTGCGCTGTCGCGAATGTCCGCTAAGTGCCAATTGGCGACATTCGTTTCAGCATTCGAGCGCCACAATTACGTCCAAAGCCGCGAGTTTTGCGCGCCATTCCATTTGCTTGCCGCCCTAATTTAAAATTTAGAGGATTACGGGCAGCGATGGGGGCGGCCATTGCGGCCCACATAGGACATGCTGCCAGAATCAAAACTGGGGTAGAGTCGAGCACAGATCTTGGTCTTTTCCTGACGCTCACGCTGAACTGCGACCATGGAGCTGTTGTAGACCCCACCATTCATTCCACCGCCGCCGCCATGCGTCGCACTCGCGGCTGACGAGGTTAGCAAGGTACAGACTATCAGGCTACCGGCAACGGATAACCACAAACGCATAACGCAAGTCCCCTCGTAGTCGGTCGCACCTCATTACATTGTGTTTGCTTATGAAATAAGCGAATCTGCCCTATTCGTGATATTCGCTTTGATCCAAAAGCGGACAAACTCAGTCGCGGTCCGCTAAGCGCCAATAGCAGACATCGTGAGTGACTGCCCAAAACAAGCTTTCACAACCTTCGGCTACGCTCAGACTGCAGGCAATACCGCGCGTGCCATATAGAGAAACAAGGAAATTCCCAACAGCGCAAGTAGCACAGCGAGAGCTAAATCGATACGTGAACCGGTACTCGGAACGACGTCTTCACTCTCAATGTCCTTGGCAACTCGGAAGAACCGGATGGCTGCAACAACGATGATTGCTACGCCGAGGAAGATTGTTGCCAATCCCGCGGCGTTTGCAAACGTTTGGCCGTGCAGTGCCAAGGATCGTGAAGTTGCTTCAGATGCTGCAAACGCAAGAAACAGATCAAATCTCTCGATTAGAAATCCAAATGCCATTACCGCAATAGCGGTACGAACCCAGGCGAGGAAGGTCCGTTCATTTGCTGCGTGATCGCTATAGCGGTTGATCATATGATTCACTATTCCGCTGAAGAAGCGAAAGATAGACGTCATCGCAAATATATTTTGAAATGAGAAAGGCCGCCAACTAAGCCAAAAATCCCGACGTCTGTGGGCCTTGTGTAAGCAAAGTGAGCACTAGATTTGGACCTAAGAGGAACGGCGTGAGATCATAAGAGTTCAATGAGGGCGCATGGTAAAGGGAAAAAGATCCGGTTACCGGACCGCAGGCTTGATGCTGGCATTTTCGATATTGACGTCCGGCACAGCAATGGCCGGCCCGCCATTCCGCACTGATGACCCCGAGCCGGTGGATTATAAGCATTGGGAATTCTACACGTTCTCGACCGGGACCCATATCAGCGGCGATACGGCGGGCGTTCTTCCGGGCGTCGAGTTCAATTATGGTCTGGTCGAGAATGGCATGGTGCATATTGTGGCGCCGATGGCATTCGATAGCCCGACTGGTGGCCCAAGCCAATTCGGCTACGGCGACACCGAATTTGGTTTCAAGTATCGCATTATTGACGAGGATAAAAACGGTTCCCGACCCAGTGTCGGCGTATTTCCGCTGATCGAGGTGCCGAGCGGAGATCAAAATAAAGGTTTGGGGGCGGGTCACCTTCGTGCATTCCTGCCGGTCTGGGTGCAGAAGGGCTTTGGTGATTGGACGACTTATGGCGGCGGCGGCTATTGGATAAATCAGGACAGCAAGCTTGGTGACAAGAACTATTGGTTCGCCGGCTGGGTTCTACAGCGAAAGATCACGGACAAACTGATGCTTGGCGGAGAGATTTTCTATCAGACCGCCGACGCCGTTAATGGTGTTGATAGCGCGGGCTTCAATGTAGGTGGCCAATATGATTTTGACGAACATCATCACCTCCTGTTTTCGGCCGGTCGTGGATTTCAGAATGCGGCTGAAACCAACTTGTATTCGTGGTACCTCGCCTGGCAAATAACCTACTGAGTACGTAACTTGACTACTGGCCGACTGCAGTATCGTTGTCTTATCGGTGACTAATCTGTTTCCAACGATGTTGCCATACTCGGACGCCGTAGCTTGAAACGCGGTCCCGCCAGCGGCGGCCCTTTTTGCATGCGCAGCCGGACACGAAATTTTTCGCCATTAATAACGAAGGTGGCCGCATGAACGATGCTGCCAGGGCGACGCTGAGCAAAGTGCCAGAGGTCACGCTAGTCTTCTGGATCATCAAAATTGCTGCAACTACGTTGGGTGAAACAGGCGGCGACTCAGTGACAATGACGCTTAATTGGGGCTACATCGTCGGAACGGCGATTTTTCTTTCGCTCCTTGTCGTGCTGCTAATTTGGCAGATCGTTGCCAATAAATTCCATCCTTTCCGTTATTGGGCGACGATTATCGCCTCCACGACCTTCGGGACAACAATGGCCGATTTTGCCGACCGGTCATTGGGTATCGGCTACACCGGTGGCTCTACTGTGCTGTTTGCGTGTCTCGTGACTGTGTTCGGTCTTTGGTATTGGTCGCAAGGCACCGTATCGGTTGAGACGGTGAGCACACCGAAGGTCGAAACCTTCTACTGGGCAGCAATCACCTTCTCGCAAACCCTCGGCACTGCACTTGGTGACTGGCTGGCAGACACTGGCGGTTTTGGTTACGAAGGTGGCGCTTTGGTTTTCGTCGTCGCACTAGCTCTCGTGGCGGGAGCCTACTATTGGACGAATGTATCTCAGGTAACGCTGTTCTGGGCCGCATTTATCCTGACGCGTCCACTGGGCGCGACAATCGGCGATTTACTTGACAAGCCAATTAGCCAGGGCGGGCTCAACTTGAGCCGACCGATTGCCTCGGCGGTCATCGCTGCGTTCATTATCGGACGTATTCTCTTGCTACCACAGAGAGCGGGCACCCATCCAGCGCAAGCCAAAAAGACGTCATAAAGAACAAACAACCAAGGACATTAGCGATATGGTGGCGAAACCATGAGCTGTGTTCGGTCTGGTTATCATCGTTCCCTTGTACCTCTGGAGTTGTCGCTTGTCTGAGACTGTCAATGCGAAAGGAGGCTTCGTCCGTAATCCTTCTAAACTTGCGGCTGTCAGCCTGTCGGCTCTGGGTATTGTATTTGGTGATATCGGAACGAGCCCGCTTTACACGCTAAAAACCGTTCTCGCGCTTACCGGAGACCGGCCGGACTCCAATGTCATTTTGGGTATTTTGTCTTTGGTGATCTGGACACTCATCGTAGTGGTCACCATCAAGTATGTTTCCTTTGCCATGCGAGTCGACAATGATGGTGAGGGCGGAATTCTTGCATTGATGGCGCTTTTAGGCGTTAAGCGCGAGCAGCGACCCACCATCGTGGCAGTAGGTTTATTTGGTGCGGCGTTAATCTATGGCGACGGAGCGATTACGCCTGCAATATCAGTTTTGTCTGCAGTGGAAGGTTTGAATATCGTCGCGCCAAACTTGCAGCCTTATGTGCTTCCGATTGCGGTCGCTATCCTAATCGGACTTTTTATCCTTCAGCCCCAAGGCACTTCACGTATCGGGAGCGCATTTGGCCCAATTATGCTGGTGTGGTTTTTGGCCATCGCGGTGCTCGGAATCAGGGGTATTGCGGAGCATCCATCAGTTCTGGCTGCACTCGACCCGCGCAATGGCGTTACTTTCCTCTTATCTGGCGGGGTAAAGGGTTTCTTTGTGCTCGGCGGTATCTTTCTTTGCGTAACGGGTGCTGAGGCGCTGTATGCAGACATGGGTCATTTCGGCGCAACGCCGATCCGCATTTCCTGGTTAGGCGTAGTCTTTCCAAGCCTTGTTCTCAATTATGCAGGTCAGGCAGCGATTGTGCTCGACGGCGCCCCCACGACAGAGAATATATTCTACCAACTTTGCCCGGCGTCGTTGCTGATGCCGTTTGTGCTGCTGGCAACAATTGCCACCATCATTGCGAGCCAATCCATCATTACTGGGGCCTTCTCGATGACACGGCAAGCGATCCAACTCGGTTGGCTACCAAGACTTAAAATCACTCAAACTTCATCGGAGGGGTACGGGCAGATTTATGTTGGCTTTGTAAATTGGACCTTGATGATTGTCACGGTCGGCCTGACGGTAGGGTTCGCTAAATCTGACAATCTTGCCTCAGCGTACGGAATTGCCGTATCAGCCACCATGCTGATGACCTCGGCACTATTGTTTATCGCCATGCGCGAGATTTGGGCTTGGAGTATTTTTGCTGCAAGTGCGGTGGCCGGCGCATTCCTAGTAGTCGACGCCAGCTTCTTTCTTGCCAATCTTATTAAGGTTGGCAATGGCGGCTACGTGCCACTCCTCCTAGCCGGCCTTGTCTATGGCATCATGTTGGTGTGGCATCGCGGCGCGGCCGCCGTATCCATGCGTATCCAAGACAAAGTGGAGCCAGTTGGACATTTTATGGCTAGGATCAAGTCCGAAAAAATTCCTCGCGTGCCCGGTACTGCTGTTTTTTTGACACGGACCGAGCGCGATGTCCCGCCAGTCATGGTCTGGCACGTGAAGCACAGTCGGGCGCTGCACGAACGCCTATTCGTGCTGACTGTAAGCACACAGTCAGTGCCGCGGATCAAGGATGCTGAGCGACTGGTGATTGAACAGATTGCCCCCAATTTTTGGCGCGCCGCTGCTCGTTATGGTTTCATGGAGCGGCCTGACATTCCGATTTTATTGCGAGCGGCCTCCAAGCGCGGGTGTACTATTGATCTATCCGATATCACCTACTATGTCGGCCACGAAACTGTGGTGCATCGCGATGACGGAAAGGCACTGCCTCGTTGGCAAGAGGCGTTGTTTGCCCTCATGGAGCGCAACGCTACCCACGTGACGGACTTTTTCCAACTACCGTCTGAATCAGTTGTGGAAATTGGCCGGCAAATATCGATCTAGTTATTGGCTCTTATAGCTTAATGACCTTGCTTACTTGAGCTCGCCCGAGACTGATATACCGTTGGCGTCCATTCGCATAAGGGTTACAGAAAGTCACCATTCGCGCATGTGCCGTGACCGCAACACATCTCTCTAGCTGACCAATTTCGGCAGCGTGCCGGACCATGCTTCAGGAATCATCAGGATGAAGCCGAAGTTTCATTTTCCGACATACAGGAATTCAATTGTTCTTCCAATTGTCACCATTGCTCTAACAGTTGTTATTTTTGCAGCGGATACATTTACTGAAACTGACATAGCCGTGGCGGTTTTATACGTTGCAGTCGTGCTATTATCGGTCCGCTTCTGTCAGTCGCGCGGAGTTATATTTGTATCTTTAGGGTGTATAATCTTAACAGTATTGAGTTATTTTCTGACCACGACTAGTTTCAAGGAAGTTGGGCTCATCAACACCGCAATCAGCCTTTTGGCGATCGGGCTTACGACTTATCTCGCTTTAAAAATTGAATCAGCGAAGCATGTGGCCAATATACTAACCGAAACCAATCGGCTTCGCGATGCTTTGATTGGTTCTGTCTCCCATGAACTGCGAACGCCTCTTGCGTCTATTTTTGGTGGCGTGTCGATTCTTGCCGATGCACCTTCCGTGATCAATGATCATCGTCTTGCATCGTTAGCCAATGGGATCCGTGACGAAAGCATGCGGCTCAATAACGACATCCAGAATTTACTTGATGCCGCACTAATCACGGGCCAAGGCCTGCGATCCCGCCGTGACTGGACTGACCCTGCAGATATTGTGAACGCAGCAGCCGAACGTATTCGTGTCCGATATCCCACCCATGGAATTAATCTGAACCTTCCCACGAATCTGCCGATGATCAATGTTGATCCTGTGCTGCTGGAACAGGCTCTCGGTCAAATTATTGCCAATGCCGCAAAGTATTCTCCATCTCATGCGAACATTAGAATAAGCGCGAACGTTAAAGACTCGCAGTTGATAGTCTCAGTGAGAGATGAGGGCCTCGGTCTTAGCACCGAAGAGAAAGGCCACTTTGCAGAACGTTTTTTTCGTGGCCAACGCCATGTCGGAAAAATCGCAGGATCTGGATTAGGTCTATGGATCGCAAATACTTTTATCACTAGTAACGGAGGAACGCTTGACGCTCAGAGTTCAGGTGAGGGCCAAGGAACCACGATACGAATAGCATTTCCCATACCTCCTACACTCGACAATAATGGCCTCTTTGCTGAAGAGGACTGAAAATCGTTGCGCTCGGTGAGTCCAACGATACGCCTTGGCAGGCCTCGTTTCTTGGTGGCCAGCTTATATAAATTTCTGTGAGAGGAAAAAACTGATCTCAACGCATTCGCGCTTACCACAATCAGCAGTTATTTCCCAATTTCCTTTAAATCCCCAGCCGCGATCATTCCCTTGATCGTGTCCATGTGCGCAATCCAAAAATGAATTGTTTCGTCAAATGCATGGCGTGTTTCAGAATTAGGCAATTCCATATAATCGACACCTGGGGCGCGAAAGAATGATGATTTTAATGTCCCGTCCAATGAAACTACAAAAAAATTGCTCACTAACGGCCCTCGGTGATAAATAACAAAATACCTTGGGTCTTTGTCGTCGAGCACAATAAATCCGTTATCGTCGCGCGTGTTGGGCGCAGTAGCACTGAGCATAATCTGCTTAAGCCGACAATTGCTCTGTGAACTGAGCTTCATCAGAACGCACATACGGCCCATATCCGTCTGCCAACCGTGCTCCTCAACGATTTTTGTAACCTCGGCTACCAGCGCTGAAACATCTCGATTGCCAATCTCTTTATTCGTTAACAGACGTTTCAACGCCTGATCGCTACGACTAAATGACGGATCCAGAATAAGAGCGTGTCAATAATCATCGGCGGCCTGAGTTTCGTTACCGATCTTTTCGTAAATTGCGCCACGCGTATCGTAAGCGTTTGCGCTTGGCTTTAACGTCAGCGACCGGTCCGCATATTGCAGGCCTTCTAATGCTGAGCCAATTTTCAGATATGTCCATGCCAATTGATTGAATAGTTCTGGATTGCGTGGCTGATTCTGAATTGCGTTTTCAGATCGACAATGGCACGCGCTCATATTCCGCTTTATCGAAATAAATTAGACTTCGATTGTAAAGCGCCGTGGCATACCAGGGGTCTAGTTCAAGAGCGACGTCAAAATCCGCTAGTGCTTTGTCACGCTCTTTGACTTTTTCGTAGGCAATTCCGCGGTTGTTGTAAAAACTAGCATATTTCGAATTTAGCTTGGTCGCTTCGCTGAAATCATCGATCGCCTCGGAAAATCGCGACCCATTAAGATAGGCTAATCCACGTTCATGAAAAGCAATCGCATCGCCCGGTTGAGAGCTGATAAATTTGGAATAGTCTCGGACCGCAACGTCTAGTTTGCCTGCATGATAGTTCGCAGCAGCCCGATTCAAATATGCGGATAATCGAACTTGCTCGAGTGTCTCGGGTGTATCAATAATCTGCGTACAGGCATCGATCCTAGTTGGTGGATCTGCTTACGCGTCAAAACAAACGGAACGATTTTCCTCGGCAGCATGCAGGGAGGATATGCCAAAACACGGAGATGCTAGGCAAGCCAGAAAGAACCAAGTCCGAAATAGTAACTTTGCGTACATTAGCATCCAACTGAATCGCTCTTCACTGAAGAATTGTTCGCGATCTTGGGTATGACGGCCTGCCGCTCTTCTTTGAGCACAGATACCATAAAGCTGCCACGGTATCCGGTCTATGGAGGAGAGGGTTGCCTTTGTCGAAGGATCTCAGCGGTAGTAGGGCGTTATTCCGCCGGTCCGGCTTCCTCAGCCTGCGTTCGCGAAGCAACGTTCGCTGCGGAATATTTCGCGCTGCGTTGCGAAAATAGTGCAATGAGAACCGGCAACGTAATCAAAATAATCGCAGGGGCGAGCGCCATACCGCCGACCACAACGATTGCGAGCGGCTTCTGCACTTGCGATCCAATTCCGGTCGACATCGCCGCTGGCAACAAACCGACGCCAGCAATAATACAAGTCATCAGCACCGGCCTAAGTTGCAGTTCACCGGTACGAAGCACCGCCATCGTACGATCTAGTCCCGTGTCAATCAGCTGATTGTATTGCGACAGGACTATGATTCCATCCATAACCGATACGCCGAACAGCGCAATGAATCCGATCGCGGCCGAGACACTGAATGGCATGCCCGTGACAAACAAACCGAACACTCCACCAATACTCGCCATCGGAATTACGCTCATCGCCAGTAGCATATCGGGAACCGAACCAAAATTGATCCATAGTAAGATCGCAATTAGTGCAAGGCTGATTGGCACTACGATCTGCAAACGTCCGATTGCATCTTGCAGATTGCCAAACTCACCGACCCATTCGAGCCGTGATCCAACGGGCAGCAAAACCTGCTCAGCCACCTTTCTCTGAGCCTCTTGGATTGTGCTTCCGAGATCGCGGTCGCGTACACTGAATTTGATCGGCAGGTAGCGCTGTTGTTGTTCGCGATAGATATAAGCGGCGCCCGATACGATCTGAATCCGCGCAAGCTCACTGAGCGGAATGGTCATAAAGCCAGCCGCGCTCTGAACACCTACGCCCAAACTCTTGATTGACTCCAGGCTTTGCCGAAAGCGCGGCGCGAGCCGCACAATAATTGGAAAATGTTGGTCGCTATTTGGCTCATAAAGATCGCCGGCCGCGTCACCACCAACAGCTACTCGTACGATCGCATTGATGTCACCAGGGGCGAGTCCGTACCGTGCCGCTTGCTCGCGGTCGATGTCGATTTGGACCGTCGGCTGGCCGAGGGAGGTGAACACGGCGAGATCGGTAATTCCCGTCACTGTAGCGAGAACGTCCTTAATCTTATTAGCGGTCACAGTAAGTGTCTGAAGGTCATTGCCGAATAGCTTAATTGAATTCTCGCCTTTTACCCCCGACACCGCTTCCGCAACATTGTCCTGCAGGTATTGCGAAAAATTGAATTCGATTCCGGGAAACTGATCTTGCAGCTTCTTGAGTATCTCTTCCGTGAGCAAGTCCTTGGTGAGGCCCGCACGCCATTGGCTGGCAGGCTTCAAGGGTGCAAAGAACTCAGCGTTGAAAAATCCGGTGGCGTCGGTGCCATCGTCTGGTCGGCCATGCTGTGAAACGACCGATTCTACCTCCGGAAAGCCATGAAGGACGGCCCTAATTCGATTGACATAACCGTTACCCTCATTGAGCGAAATAGTAGACGGCATGGTTGCGCGAATCCAAAGATTTCCTTCCTCGAGCTGTGGCAGAAATTCGAGCCCGAGCACCTTGATCGCCAGCAGCGAGGTAAACAGTAGTATTGCAGCACAGCTGAGCGTGAGCTTTTTGTTGGCGACCGCAAAGTGAAGCGCCGGTGTGTAGAGACGGTGGAATAAGCGCACCAAATAGGTCTCGGTTTCGCGGGTATGCTCGGGCAGCAGCAGCACGCTCAAGGCCGGAATTATCGTGAAGGTGGCTAATAAGCCACCGGCCAGCGCGTATGCGTAGGTGCGCGCCATCGGGCCGAAGATATGTCCCTCGACGCCACCCAGGGTGAATAGTGGGATGAACGCCGCGATGATGATTCCGGCGGAAAAGAAGATAGAACGGCTGACATAGTTCGCCGCCTGAAGGATCGTTGCGGATTTACTTACGAGCTTATCGACGGATGTGTCTTCGGGTGACGACCTTGCTGCGGATGGTTCCCAAGGCGTACTAAGTCTTCTGAAAATACTCTCGACCATTATGACAGATGCGTCGACGATCAGCCCGAAATCGATCGCTCCAACCGAAAGTAGATTTGCAGATTCGCCCCGCAAAACGATGATGCCTATTGCAAAAAGCAGAGCGAATGGAATCGTCGCGCCGACAATGAGGGCGCTTCGCAGATTTCCGAGAAAGCACCACTGCAGAATAAAAATAAGAGCTATCCCGAACACCATATTGCGAAGCACAGTGCTCGTAGTCACGTCTATCAGATCTCTGCGATCGTAGATTCGCTCAATGCGCACACCCAGTGGAAGAATATTTGAGCTGTTGATTAGTTCAACTTCGGCTTCAACGCGGCGTATCGTCGGCATGCTCTTTTCATCGCGCCGCATAAGAACGATGCCCTGCACAATGTCGTTCTGATCGTCACGGCCGGCGATGCCTAGCCGGGGCTTGTTTCCAGGTGTGACAGTGGCGATATCGCGGATTAACACCGGCGTACCACCAGATTGCGTCAGCATGGTATTTTTAATGTCGTCGAGCGATCGAATGAGTCCGACGCCGCGTACCACCGCCACCTGCGGACCGATATCAAGCGTGTTGCCACCGACATTGATATTACTGTTGTTAAGGGTCTGCAAAACCTGCGCCAGGGTTAGACCGTAGGCGGCTAGGCGACCCGGATCGACTTGAACTTCATATGTCTTGGTTTTACCTCCCCATGCCGTTACATCGACAACACCGGGCACGGCCCGGAATCGCCGTTGCAAAACCCAATCTTGTAAGGTTTTTAGGTCGCTCAGCGAATAGTCTGGGGGACCAACGAGTTGGTATCGATATATTTCGCCAATAGGACTGACGGGCGAAATCTGCGGCTGCGACCCATTCGGCAACGCGGGAAGCGCGCTCAGACGGTTAAGCGTTTGCTGTAATGCCTGCTCGTAAGTGTATTCAAACGTGAACTGCAATTTCACGTCTGAAAGACCGTATAACGAAATGGTGCGGATTGTCTGCAGATTGGGGAGGCCCGAAAGCTGCGCCTCGATCGGAATAGTAATGTAGCGCTCGATTTCCTCGGCCGACAATCCAGGGTTCTGTGTAATCACATCCACCATCGGCGGAGTGGGATCGGGATAGGCTTCAATGTTAAGTTCGCGAAAGGCAACGACGCCGCCGAACAATATTGCGACAAACAAAACGAGCATCAGCGCGCGGTGTTTGATGGAAAAGGCAATAAGCGAATTCATAGGGTGCCTTTGAAGCTCGACTTAACTGGCGTTTCAGCTCCCGGCGGCGCCACGATCGACAAACAGACTACCCTTTGTCACAATTTTTTCACCAACGCTCAACCCATCGAGTACCTGAACTGTTTTTTCGTTGGAAAGCCCGATCTTGATCTCTCGTGGCTCCAGGCCGTGATCATCGCGTGCGATCCAGACACGCGTGATATTACCGTCATAGATGATTGCATCGCGCGGTACCGCCGGCGATCGGTCGCCTTCGCCGGTGGTGATGATGACGCTGGCGAACATTTCAGGCCGAAACAAGCTCTCGGCATTATTAATCGTGGCGCGCACCAAGAGCCGTCGAGTTCCAGAATCAAGCGAGGTCGCGACGTAGGCGATGTTGGCTGTAAATACGCGCGTCGGGTATGCCAGCACGGTGAACCGCATGGCTTGACCGACCCTCACCTTCTGAGACTCGGATTCTCGCACGTAGGCGACCAACCAGACCGCCGACAAATCACCGATGACGAAAGTTGCATCGTTCGCGGCCGCGCTATTTGACGTGGTATTGATATATTGGCCGGGCCCAACCTTGCGCTGTACGACCGTTCCCGCGATTGGCGAATAGATAGTTGATTGCGGATTGATCACGCCGGTTTCGCTAAATTTTGTGATCTCCTCGTCGGTCTTGCCGAGAATTCGTAGCCGGTTACGTACCGCTTCGAGAGAGATTTGCGCCGAACGCAAATCATTTTGTGCGGCCAGAGTCGCCGCCTGAGCCTGCTGTAGATCGCGCAGCGGACCGGCTTTAGTCGCGTAAAGCGTCTTGTCTTGTTCCTCGACAATTTTTGCGAGTTCGAGTGCCGATTTTGCCTTGTTCAATCCGGCCACTGCGGTGATGAAATCGTTCTGCGCCTGCACCATGTCCGGCGATTCCACCGCGAATAGCGCTTGGCCGGCGACAACTACGGCACCGGGCATAGCCCATAGTTTTACGACCCGCCCCGCATACGGCGAATACACCAGCGTTGCGCGGTCTTCATCGATCACGATCTTGCCCTCGGTCAGATACTCAGCGCGGAAGACTTCCTGAACGACCGGCCCGATTGCGAGTGACGCCCACTGCTTAGGGGCCGGGTAGTACAGATTTCCAATGCGCCGGCTCTGCTGCGAGGGTTCGCTTACATCCGAATTGTCGACGCGGCGTGCAAGGGTGGTGGCCGCGAGTGCAACCAATCCGCACAGGATCAGAGCGCCAACGGCAATGACGCTGAAACGCGGTCGCGCCCAAGACCGTAACCTGAATTGCGCAATGAAATTTTCTATAAGCCGGTGCAAGTTCCCACTCCGGGATAGCGGCCCCCACGAGCTAGTCTTATAGGCGCGTTGCCAGAATACGGAAATATTCGTCTCGTAAACACTACCTCAGCGGCAAAGCGTCGCGGGGCGCTGGTTCGGTTTACTGGTATCGCATGAAAATCTCAGCTTCCAAGAGATCAAGTCATACCATAGCGTTAGACAGGCCCCGACCTTGAGTATGGCGCTGTCATAAGGCCATCGGGGAATTCGGGCTTTAGTACCGAGTGGGTTGGCAGAGAAACGGGGCGGTTGCGGCGGGTCATGAAATTGCGTTTTTGCCCAGTTTTTTGTGGCCTGCTTCTGGTCATCGGTTTCGGCGCAAGTCCGCTACGAGCCCAGCAGGGCCAGACAGCCCCCAACGACGCCGGCATCACTGAGCCGTCGATCGCCACCAGCCTGCCGCAGAACGGCGACCCCACCAGTATTCGCAAGCAACTTGCTCAACGCGGGATTACATATAACTTAATTTATACGAACGATGTGTTGAGCAATGTCTCCGGCGGGACGAGACGCGGCACTATAGATCAAGGCAAGCTCGAAGGACAGTTGACAGTCGATCTCAATAAGTTGGTTGGCTGGCAGGACCTCACGTTTTACATGAATGCATTCCAGATTCACGATACCGGCCGCATCCGCCGTGATTATGTCGGAGGCATGAATACAATTGCCGCGATCGAAGCTGCGCCATCGACGCGGCTGTCCGAATTGTGGGTCGAACGAAAATTTGGAAACGTCAGTCTCAGAATCGGGCAACTCGTTGCCGATAACGACTTCTTTTTTAGCGATCTCAGCAACATGTTCATGCAAACGGATTGGCCAACCATCGCGGCCGTCAATCTCCCAGGCGGCGGCCCTGCCTATCCATTGTCTACTCCCGGCGCACGCATCAAATTTGATTACGGTAAGGATGCATCGTTCCTGTTAGCGATCTTTAATGGCGATCCAGCCGGGCCGTGCGCTAACGATCCCGATACTTGCAATCGCTACGGGCTTAATTTTCGAATGCGTGATCCGGCGTTTATAATTGGTGAGACACAATTTCGAACTAATCAAGATAAAGAGGACAGTGGACTTGCTCGAACGCTGAAAATCGGCGGCTGGACACATCTCGGCCTATTCAATGATCAGCGTTTTGCCAATGACGGCACGTTACTGGCTGATCCAGCAGGCAGTGGAATACCGATGCAGCATCGCGGGGACTACGGGGTTTATGGGATCATTGATCAGCAAATCTACCGTCCGCGCGGCGGGGCCGCAGACAGCGGCGTATCAGTATTTGGCCTAGCGTCTTTTAGCCCATCAGATCGAAATCTGGTCGATCTTCAGATCAACGGTGGAATCGTGTTTGCTGGGCTGATCCCTCACCGGCCGGACGACCGTTTTGGGGCGAGTGTCGTATATTCGCGCTTTTCCGATAGCGCGAGCGCCTTCAATCAAGACCAGATAAACTTCGGTGTGCCGACATTTGTTCGGGACTATGAAGCCAATCTCGAGCTCAGTTACGTTGCTCAGATTGTACCCGGCTGGACGGTGCAGCCTGACTTTCAATACATCTGGCATCCGAGCGGTCAAGCCGGCCGCGATGCCAAGGTGGTCGGTGTCCGCACGATGTTGAAATATTGAATGCGCTTTTTATGAGTCCGCCAAAGCGGATTTCAGCTCCAGAGCGCTAATCCGGACCGCCTTCTCGCCAAATTCTGAATGGCGTAAGCGCGACAAAAGCATCCTATTCGATATGCCCCTTCTGCGCGCGCTTGGAACGTCGCATAGCGTCAGATAATTTTGCACGGAATTGTAGCATCCTCATCGAAGGAGTAGACCGCACATAATCGGTGATAGCCGTCAGCGATAATTAGCACCGCATTTCTTTTGTTTCTGACAAGCAGAAGGGGCGATAGTTTTTCATTTTGACTGATCTTTGTTCGATCTTTTTCTACGTGACTATTGCTGACACCGAGCAATGACAATTTGGACGCTCTAAATATATCCTTTGCGGCAAATTTCGATATTTTCGCACGTTTCAATTTTGCAATAGAGTTCTTTGCGGCTTGCCGTCCTAAGGTCAGATTTAGATACGATTCGGCTGCAGGATAGTCATGTTTCTCAGGTTCGCTTCGCCATTTGATGCTCGCAATTTTAGTCATGGCAATCCTCTCTGCGAAGGTCTTGTTAATACGTCGCGTTATTAAGAGACAATCTATAAGCTGACAAAGCCGTGATTGGGAGGGCGCTCATGCCACTATTTGGGGTAAAGCAGACACGGCAAACCAAGTAGAGATTGATGTCTTAGGAGTTGTACAACGATGTTGACTTTGCCCCCATTGGAAATAGGCGGACGACTGGCGCTGGCGGTCGGTTTGGCCATCTTCCTTGGATTGGCTTTTGAG
>Ga0181522_10000488_pt1 | contig 29585 bp, 25 predicted proteins | sample PEATcosm2014_Bin_27_FD_121103 | JGI IMG/M metagenome (GOLD analysis project Ga0181522, IMG submission 121103) | Peatland microbial communities from MTU Mesocosm Facility, Houghton, MI, USA - PEATcosm2014_Bin05_10_metaG | ecosystem: Environmental > Terrestrial > Soil > Wetlands > Peat | place...
GCCCTCGCTGTCGGTATCCAGGCGGCCGGCCGGATAGACGAGTTTCACGTCGATATAATCCGCCAGCGTCTTGCGCTTCGGCTCCGGACTGAATTTGCAGGCAACGCCAAACGGCTTGTTGAAGGCGATGAGCACGTGGGCGCGCTCAGGCCAGCGCCCGCTCGATCAGATTGCGCGGCACCAACGTGCGTGGCACGGCGAAGCGTCCGCGGCCGCGATTGGTTTTGCCGAACCATTCGCGCACGTCGAGATCCAGTCCGATGCCATGCATGTAGTTGTACAGCGCCTTCCTGAGCGCTGAGCCGAAGACGTCATGGTCGATGCCAGTGCTGTCCATGAAATTGACATCGTTATTGGCGAATGGACTATGAGGCGGCGGCGATAACGTCACGCCATAGTGTTCAGGATGTTTGCCTACCGGCGAGTGCAGGGTGCAGGTGAATCGATGAAAGAAACCCGATTGTATGCAGCCGGCCGCGAATAATTGGCGCACGTATTCCAGGGCGTCGACGGTGTCCTGCGCGGTCTGGGTGGGAAAGCCGTACATCAGATAAGCGTGTACCAGGATCCCCGCGTCGGAGAACGCGCGCGTGACCCTGGCTACCTGTTCGACCGACACGCCCTTCTTCATGAGCTTGAGCAGCCGATCGGATGCTACTTCCAGGCCGCCGGTGACGGCGATACAGCCGCTCTTTGCCAGTAGCTGGCAGAGACCTGCATCGAATGACTTCTCGAAGCGAATGTTGCCCCACCAGGAAATTTCCAGTTGCCGTTGCAGCAGTGCCTGGGCCAGCGACTTGAGTGCCTTGGGCGGCGCCGCTTCGTCGACAAAGTGAAAGCCGGTCTGGCCGGTCTCTCGAACCAGGGATTCGATACGATCGATCAGCACATCGGTGGTGGCCAGGTCGTAGCGCGAGATGTAATCGAGGTTCACATCGCAGAAACTGCATTTCTTCCAATAGCAGCCATGCGCGACGGTCAGCTTGTTCCAGCGGCCATCTGACCAGAGACGGTGCATGGGGTTGAGCATGTCCAGCAGCGACAGATAGTCCTCCAGCGGCAGGCCGGCGTAAGTCGGCGTACCGCTCTGGGCGAAGGCGATGTCGGGTTCTTTGAAGTCGACGTACCGAAGCTCGCGCGTGTAGGTGCGCACCAGCTGATCGATCGGTCGCTTATTCTGCAGGTACTCGAGCAGGGCCAGCAGCGGACGTTCGCCGGCGTCCAGTGTTATGAAATCGAAGTAGTCGAACACGCGTGGTTCGTTCAGGGCGCGCAGCTCGGTATTGCAGTAACCGCCGCCCAATACGGTGACGACGGACGGGTCGATCTGCTTGGCGCTTTGCGCAATCCTGAATGCGCCATAGACGTTGCCCGGAAAGGGGGCCGAGAGCAGCAACAGATTCGGTCGGTGCTTCGACAGCGCTTCAAGCGTCAGTGCATGCAAGGAGGCATCTACCAGGTTGTGCGGCGCGCTGAGCGCTGCCTGCAGCTGATCGAATGTGGGCTGGCTTGCTGCCAGCGATTCGGCATAGCGCACGAACTCGAAGCGCGGGTCGATGGCATCGCGGATGACGTCTGCGATGTCATTGAGATAGAGGGTTGCAATGTGCTTGGCGCGGTCCTGCAATCCCAGCGCGCCAAACGCCCACTCGAGCGCGTCCCCTTCGCCGTGTGGGCTGTCGAGGTAGTGTTCGATCGATGCAAAGCGGGGGCCCTCGGGGAGGTAGCGCCTCGATGCGATGCGATGAGCGAGGCTGGGATCGCGGCCTTGCAGAAATCGAATGGCCGATGAAATTGTGGTGCGATATGACTCGAAGCGTTCGGCGAACAGGCGCGTGGTCGCCGTGTGCCGCTTGTGGGGCAGGGCGCTGACCTTCGCCTGGATAGCCTGGATGCCTGCTGCCGACAGCAGCCTGAGCGCCAGGGCAATCGAGAGATCTGCCTGCTCCGCTTTGAATCCGCGCGATCGCAGAAATCCCGTCAGATAGGCCGTCGAGGGATACGGCGTATTGAGCTGCGTCATCGGCGGAATGATCGAGAGGATGCGGGGTTCGCTCATGGCTGGAAGTATATAGCGCCGTGTCGCGCGGCAAGACTGCAGAACCCGGTGGCAGGCTTTGCATAGCGGCGCGCTCGACCTCCTCTTGCATGCCGCCAATCCGTGTGTTAAACACTGAACCATATGGTTCAGTATATCCGTAACCGCCTCGATGCCTCGTTCGCCGCGCTCTCGGATGCCACCCGGCGCGGCGTCCTGGAGCAGCTCGGGCGCGCAGACGCTTCGATTACGGAGCTTGCCGAGAAGTTTCACATGACCCTCACAGGCATGAAGAAGCATGTCGGTGTCCTGGAGCAAGCGGGGCTCGTCACCACGGAGAAGGTCGGCCGCGTGCGGACCTGCAAGCTCGGCGTGCGCCGGCTGGAGGAAGAAGCGACGTGGATCGAGAGGTACCGTCAGCTCTGGGAAGCGCGCTTCGACGAGCTGGACAAGGTAGTAGAGGAACTGAAACGGAAGGAGAAGGTCGATGGACGCAAGAAGAGAGAGTGAGCCTACCCTATGAAGAACCGCACGACAGCAGAACGGAAATCGGAGCGAGAGCTGGTTGTTACGCGAACCTTCAACGTCCCGGCGCGCATCGTGTTCGAGGCGTGGACCACCCCTAAGCTGCTCAAGCTGTGGTGGGTACCGAAGTCCGCAGGCGTGTCGCTGCTTTCCTGCGAGGCGGATGTTCGTGTCGGGGGCAGGTACCGCTTCGAGATCGGTCACGAGACCTCAAAGTCCATGGCGTTCTTCGGTCGATACATCGAAGTGACACCGCACTCGCGGCTCGTCTGGACTAACGAGGAAAGTGATGAAGGTGCCGTCACCACGGTGACCTTCGAGGAGGAAGGGGGCAAGACCCTGCTGGTCTTGCACGAACTTTATCCCACGAAGGAAGCTCTCGACCGTGCCACCGCCGGGATGGAGGAAGGGATGCTCGAGTCGTTCGAGCAACTGGAAGAACTTCTCGTCACTCTGGGCGCGAGCGTGGGACGGTCATGAAGTCGACGCTTCTACCCTCGACGCGATTGCATCCAGTTCCGACAGGATTTTCCGCGATAACGTCAGCTCGGCAGCCGCCAGGTTTTCGCGCAGATGCGCAACCGACGAGGTTCCAGGGATCAGCAGAATGTTCGGCGCACGTTGCAGTAGCCAGGCGAGCGCGACCTGCATGGGCGTCGCGCCGAGCTGGCGCGCGACGTCCGACAGCGTGGATGACTGTAGTGGGGTGAATCCGCCGAGCGGGAAGAAGGGGACGTAGGGAATGCCCTCCCGGGCCAGGTCCTGGATCAACGCGTCGTCGTCCCGATGGGCCAGGTTGTAGTAATTCTGGACGCAGGCGATTTCGCAAATTTTGCGACCGTCGGCTATCTGCCTGGCAGTCACATTGCTCAGGCCGATGTGGCGGATCAGGCCCTGCTGCTGGAGATCCGCCAATACCGTCAGCGGCGCTTCAAGCGAACCCTCCGCCGGGTGATGAATGTCGAACATGGCGCGCAGGTTGACGACCTCGAGCACGTCCAGGCCCAGGTTGCGAAGGTTGTCATGCACCGCGCGAGTCAGCTCCTCGCGTGAAAAGGCGGGGAGCCAGGATCCATCCTTGCCGCGCAGCGCGCTGACTTTGGTGACGATGGTGAGATCGTCGCGATAGGGGTGCAACGCCTCGCGGATGATCTGATTGGTGATGTGCGGGCCGTAGAAATCCGAGGTGTCGATGTGGTTGACCCCACGGGCAACCGCTTCGCGGAGCACGGCCAGCGCTGCGGCATGGTCCTGCGGCGGCCCGAAGACACCGGGGCCTGCCAGCTGCATGGCGCCGTAGCCCAAACGCTTCACAGGGCGACTGCCGAGCTTGTAAGTGTCTGATTCATCGAGGGGGCTCATGCTGGATCTCCGCTTTGTCGACGCGGTGCCATGCTAGCCAGGCAAAGGTCGTTCGACAATTAGGTATACTATGCACAGGTTGTACGAAATATCGAACAATGACTGCCGATCTCAGTGACCTGAACGCTTTTCTTGCGGTTGCGCGCGCCAGCGGGTTTCGCGATGGCGCTCGCGCCACCGGCGGCAGTGCATCGGGCCTCAGCGAAGCAGTGCGACGCCTCGAAACCCAGCTTGGCGTCAGACTGCTGAATCGCACGACGCGCAGCGTCGTGCCCACCGAGGTGGGCGCACGCCTGCTGGAGCGGCTCGGGCCCGCCTTGAGCGAGGTGGAGGCGGCGCTCGATGTGGTCAGCAGCTTTCGCGACCGGCCGGCGGGCACATTGCGGCTCAACGTCCCGGTGAGCGCTGCGCGCCTGACCCTGCCGGCGATCGTGCCCGCGTTCCTTGCGGCTTATCCCGAGATCCGACTGGAGGTGATCGCGGAAGACAGTTTCGTCGACGTGCTGGCGGCCGGATGCGACGCGGGCATCCGCTACGACGAACGACTCGAGCAGGACATGATCGCAGTGCCCATAGGACCGCGTGTGCAGCGCTTCGCGACGGCCGGTTCTCCGGATTACCTGGAGCGTCGCGGCCGACCGTTGCATCCGCGCGATGTGCTCAGCCACGCCTGCTTGCGCGGGCGCTTCAAAAGCGGCGCGATGACGCCGTGGGAGTTCGAGCGCGACGGCGAGATCGTGAGGGTGGAACCGTCCGGACCGCTGCTGGTTCAAGTCGGTGGAGCGACTGACCTGGCGGTTGAAGCGGCAATTGCCGGTACGGGCCTCATCTACCTGTTCGAGGACTGGTTGCGACCCTATTTCGACAGCGGTGCGCTCGAGCCGGTACTTGAACCCTGGTGGCAGCGCTTTTCTGGACCGTTTCTCTACTATCCAGGCCGGCGCCTGCTGCCCGCGCCGCTGCGTGCGTTTGTTGATTTCATCAGGACTCCGTCGAAGCCTGGCTGAAAACGCACAATATGCCGGAAAGACTCGAGGATCTGCGCCAACACTCGTTGATTCGATATGATCGTGACCCGTGCCGTGACGAGTAAACTTTCGCCCTATTTGGATCGAATAAAGTTTGACGGCCCCGTGCGGCCGGATCTGGCGACGCTGCGGGCCCTGCATCGGGCGCATCAACACACGATCCCATTCGAGAATCTGGACGTGCAGTTGCGTCGCCCCGTCGGTTTCGATCTCGAGGCGCAGTACGAGAAGATTGTGAGCCGGCGACGCGGTGGCTGGTGCTATGAAATGAACGGCGTCATGGGATGGGCACTGGAACAGATAGGCTTCGACGTGATGCGCATGAGCGCCGGCGTCATGCGCGCCCGGGCAGGCGATAGGCAGCTGGGCAATCACCTGTGCCTGCTGGTCCGCCTCGATCAGCCGTATCTCGTGGACGTCGGATTTGGAGGAAGCCTGATAGAGCCACTGAGGCTCGAGGCATCCAAACGCGACGATCACCCATACCGTCTCGAATTGAGCGAGCTGGAGAATGGTTATTGGCGATTTGCCGAAAGGGCGCACGGCGACGATGACGCCTTCAGCTTCGACTTCCGCACCGCACCCGCCGACGAGGCGCTGTTCGCGAGGCAATGCCAGTTCCTTCAAACCGACCCGGCGTCCACGTTCACCCAGAACCTGGTGGTCCAGCGCCGCGCAGTTGATGCGCACCTGTCCTTGCGCGGGCGCGTGCTCGTCACCAGGCACGTGACGCGCGTCGATAAGCGGCTACTCGGTTCCAAAGAGGAGCTCATTGCTACCCTCCGGGACAGCTTCGATCTTGATGTGCCTGAAGCGGCCGCCCTCTGGCCGGCGATCTGCGCCCGCCACGAGGCTGTCTTTACCTGATTGCAACGGAGCCCAATGTGATCGCAGCCGAAGAAATTCGTACGACTTACGGGATCATTGCGCCCCATGTACGCCGCACACCGGTCATTGAAGTCGATGCGGCGGATTTCGGATTCGAGGCCGCACAGCTTGCCCTCAAGCTCGAGTCGTTGCAGCACGCTGGCTCCTTCAAGGCGCGCGGGGCTTTCAATCACCTTCTCACGCGGCAGGTCCCTCCCGCAGGCGTGGTTGCCGCCTCTGGAGGCAATCACGGCTGCGCCGTCGCTTTCGCGGCGATGAAGCGAGGTGTGCCAGCCAGGATCTTCGTACCCAGCGTTGCCTCCCCCGCCAAGATGAAAAACATCCGCGACTACGGCGCCGAACTCGTCGTCGCCGGTGACCGCTATGCCGATGCGCTCAGTGCCAGCGAGGCCTGGGTGGCCCAGTCGGGCGCGATGCCGGTGCACGCCTTCGACCAGGTCGAGACGCTGCTGGGGCAGGGCACCGTCGGCCTGGAACTCGAACAGCAGTCGTCGGCCATCGACACTCTGCTGGTCTCGGTGGGCGGCGGTGGACTGATCGCAGGCATTGCCGCGTGGTATCGCGGGCGGGTCCGCATCATCGGTGTGGAACCGGAGAAGGCCCCGACACTGACGCGCGCCCTCGAAGCAGGGCTTCCGGTCGATGCCGAAGCCGGCGGCATTGCCGCGGATTCGCTGGCGCCGCGGCGGGTCGGGGAACTCGTGTTCCCGATCGTCCAGCGCTACATCAGTGCTACGGTGCTGGTGACGGATGAGGCCATCCGCCAGGCACAGCAGCGTCTCTGGAGCACGCTGCGGTTCGTCGCCGAGCCCGGCGGCGCGGCAGCACTGGCTGCGCTGACCTCGGGCCGCTATGTGCCGCAGCCCAGGGAGCGCGTGGCCGTACTCATCTGCGGCGGCAACACAGTTGCCGTCGATTTCGATCGCTGAGATCACCAATCAATCACCGCGAAGAGGCCAACCATGTCGATTGAGCGCATTGAACCCGGTCCGCGCATGTCGCAGGCCGTGATCTATAACAAGACCGTCTACCTGGCCGGCCAGGTGGCGACGAACGCGCGTGGTCGCAGCGTCGCGGAGCAGACACGGGACGTCCTGACGAGGATCGAGCAACTGCTGGCCGAAGCGAACTCCGACAAGAGCCACATCCTGAACGCGACGATCTGGCTCGTGGACATGGCGACATTCGCCGACATGAACAGCGTCTGGGATCGATGGGTAGTCGATGGGGCGACGCCGGCCAGGGCCACCGTGGTCAGTGCGAAGCTTGCGGCGCCGGATTACAAGATCGAGATCGCCGTCATCGCGGCCCAGCGCTGACGCGCAGCGCAGCGTTGACGCCCAGGGCGGCCAGCACGCTCGCATCGCTCAAGCCTGCCATCAGCGAGGCGACATCGCCGATGCGCGTGCCGAGGCGGGCAGGCACGATCGGGCAGGCGGCAGCTGCCTGCGGCAGCGCCTCGAGGGCCACCACATCCCTTGCCGGACCGAGTACGCGATCGCCCAGTGCTACCGCCAGTGAGCCGAGCACGATGAGTTCGGGGTTCAGCGCATCGATCAGCAGGGCGAGTCCCTGGCCCATGCGCCGGCCGGCAGCGGAGGCGACGGCCAGTGCCTCGGGTTCATCACGCAGCATTGCTTCGACCACATCGCGAATCGGACTGTGCGTGCTCCAGCGGAGCGGAAACATGCGTGCGGCCACCTGCACCAGGCCGGCACCCGAGGCGAAACCTTCCCAGGAGCCGCGTTTGCCGAAGCCTTCGGGGCCGTCACGCGACAGACGCCAATGGCCGACCTCGCCCGCCGTATCGCTGGCGCCATGCAGTACGCGGCCATCGATGATGAATCCCGCGCCCAGCCCGGTGCCGAAGGTCAGAAAAATAAGATGCCGGATACCTGGCCGCTCGCGGCCCGCACCGAAATGAAATTCCGCCAGCGCGCCCGCATTGCCATCATGCTCGATGAGCACGGGCAAATCCGGAAATGCGTCGGCCAGGCGCTGCTTGAGTGGCAGATGGTGCCAGCCGGGGAGGTGCGGCGGATCGAGCAGCACGCCCTCGCCGATGCGCAGCGGACCGCCGATCGAGACACTCAAGGCCACGCATTCGCGGCCGGCTGCGGTGGCGCGAGTGCGCAGATTTTTCATCGCAGCAAATAGCGCCGGGGCAGTCTCGGCAAACGGCCGGCCGGCCTCGGTCGATATTTCAATTCGCTGCAGGACCTGCCCGTCCGCAGTGCCCTCGACGCAGGCGGTCTTGGTGCCGCCGACGTCCAGGCCAAGCAACGAGCGCGTGGGCATGGACTTAAGGTAGCACCGCGGCGCGCATAATGTGCTCATGAGTGTGGGCCGGGATATTGTTTTCATGCGCCTGGCCCTGGAGCAGGCACGCATGGCCGGTGCGGCGGGAGAAGTGCCCGTTGGTGCCGTATTGGTCAGCCGGGATGACGTCATTGCCACCGGCGCCAATGCACCGATCGCCCGTTGCGATCCCACGGCGCATGCCGAGATGGAGGCGCTGCGCTCCGGCGCGCGCGCCCTGGGCAACTATCGCCTCACGGGCAGTGAACTGTATGTGACGCTCGAACCGTGCCTGATGTGCGCCGGTGCGCTGGTGCATGCGCGCGTGGGACGCGTGATCTTCGGTGCGTGGGATGTGCAGTTCGGCGCGGCCGGAAGTCTCATCGATGCATTTCGGCTGCCGGGACTGAATCATCGGGTAGACGCCTTCGGCGGCGTGTTGGCGCTTGAGTGCAACCAGCTGCTCGGCGAATTCTTTGCGCGCCAGCGATAGTTGACGCCATCGATAGTTGAGGCCAGCGAGAGTTCACGCCGGCGCTAGTTGAATCGCGGCTCGATTTCCCCGGCACCTGCCATGCTCGCCGTGAAGGCGGGCAACGGGCGAATGCGTGCGGTCTTGTCGGCATCGATCCATTCCAGTACGGCCAGATACTGACGCACCTGCTCGACGAATTTGGCCGGCTCCCAGCCACGCGCGTAGCCGCGCTTGGCACGCAGGTACCACTTTTCCTCGGCCAGCAGCGGCAGCTGCGAGCGCACATCCGCCCAGGAGTCCGGATTCTTGCCGTGGCTCTGCGCGAGCACGCGTGCATCCTCGAGGTGGCCGTAGCCGACGTTGTACGCAGCCAGCGCGAGCCAGGTGCGGTCCGGCTCGGGAATGCGCTTGGGAATGGTATCTATGACCTGTGCCAGGTAGCGGGCGCCGCCGATGATGTTCTGTCGCAGATCCGCGCGATCGTCCACGCCGACTGCCGTCGCTGCATCGGTGGTGAGCATCATGATGCCGCGTGCGCCGTCGGCCGAAGCCGCGCCGCCCAGCCATTTGGATTCCTGGTAGCCGACCGCCGCGAGCAATCGCCAGTCCAGGCCGCTGGCCTGCGCCGCCTCCTGGAACAGCACCTGCAGCGCCGGCAGGCGCTCGGCGATGTCCGACTGAAACTGGTGTGCCGCCACGTAGTCGAAATCGCCCGACTCATTGCGCGCATCCGATTCGATGCGGGCGAGCTCGCCCGAGGCGCGGATCCCGGAAATGAAGCGGTTGGCGGATTGCAGCAGCTGCTCGGCCCCCATCGGCACGACCCATTGGACTGGCCGCGGGTTCGGCAGGGCGAAAGCCACCATGAACTCCGGATGCAGGTGCTGCGCGAAGGCGAATTCGCTGGCATCGAGCACCGCATAGTCGGCGCCGCCGCTGTTGATCAGCTCCAGGGGATCGGCCTGATCGGCGTCCAGGGCGGTCCACTGCAACTCCGACATGCCCTCGCTGCGCAGCGTCTCGAGCAGCGTCTGCTGCGGACTGCCCTTGAGCACGACCAGGCGCTTGTTACTTAATCCGGCGATCGAATGCACCTGCGTCCGTCCGCGGGGCTGCACGACGATTTCGGGTATCTCCTCGTACGGGGTGGTGGTCAGCCCGACATCGCGCCAGTCCTCGTCCGGGCTGATCTGCGCGGCGGCCAGATCGGCGCGTCCACGCGACAACGCCGCGCGCATGGCCGCTGAATTAGGCACAGTTTTCATGACCAGGCTCACGCCGAGGTCGCGCGCGAAAGCCGCCGCCAGGCGGTACTCGAACCCCTGGGGGCCGTGCGCGCCCAGGTAATAGCTGGTGGGTGCGTTCAGTGTCACCACGCGCAGCTCGCCGCGTGCGCGGATCTGCTCGAGGCTCGAATTCGGATGCGAACAGCCGGCCACCAGCGCTATAGCGGCCAGGACCGTGAACTGCCGCACAGGAAATGCCCCCCCACGGCCGCTCGCTACCGGGCGGTAGGCGGGATGGCTGGCGGGCGATCGAATGTGACGGTCCATGGCTGTGCTCACTCGGCTAGAATAGCAGCTACCCCCGGAGAGGTACCGAAGCGGTCATAACGGCGCCGACTCGAAATCGGATGGTCGGGTTAAACCGGCACGTGGGTTCGAATCCCACCCTCTCCGCCATTAACCTCGCTGTCTGTCGGGAAAAAGTCACAGATTCTCCGGTTCATGTCCGACGAGCTGCAGGAGTAGCGGCAATTGCCGCGTCAACTCCCGCAGTCCTGGGCCGCTATGAGGCGTTGATCGTCGGTGCCAGCACTCCTGTTCACCGAAAGAGCATTCGGGCGCCAGCGGACTCTGACAGTCGCTGCCAGCACGCCGCGGCGACACCCGGTGCGGCGTTCGTGGAGAAGCGCAATGCGCCTCACATCACAGTACCCGGCAGGGGACGGTGACTTATGTCCTATCCAACGCGGTGCTGCAGCCCTAGATTGAACGAACTGCAAACTGGGAGCCCCGGCGCGTTGCGGCAAGGCCGCTCCGCGCGGGCCGCATGACCTGGCTAGGATAGGCTCGTATGCCTCAAAGCGACGCGGCACGCACGACCGGTGAGGTCGCGGAAGACCGCGACACGTCGCGCTGTTCCCGACTGCTGGTGGACACGGCAACTGCCAATGTCGTGAGTCTGAGCGCTGCGCCCTCGGTGCAGGATGCGTTACCGGAGTTCTTCGCCTCGCTGGCGCGCGCGCTGCGGTACGACCGCGCTTACATCCTCGAGACTTTGCCTTCAGGCGAGAATCGCCCTTCGCACGCGCTGCTGTTCGACTGGACCGCCAGCGCCGGTGCCCGCCCGCCGACCGCGAGCCCGACGCCCCTTGCTCGCACCGACCTGCCTGAGATTGCCGACTGGATGCTGCCCCTGACGCGGGGCGAGCCGGTCATCACGCAGCGGCACAGGGTCGGCGGGGCGGTAGGTGCCTACCTGGACCAACTGCATGCCGTGACATCGCTGATGGTTCCCATCCTCATAGACGGGCGCCACTGGGGGCTCATCGGCTTTGACGATCACGAGCGCCAGCGCGAGTGGGAGGCGGACGACGTCAAACTGCTCTCGACGCTGGCGCAGATGGTGGGCTCGGTCATCACGCGTGAACGATTCCGCCAGCAGGCGCAACAGCGCGAACGTCTGTTGCAGGCCGTCACGGGCTGCGCGGCGCAGATCGGAACCGCATCCGCATCCGAACTGCGCCCGGCCATCACCGGTTCACTGGCGATCATTGCGCAGGCGCTCGAGGCCGATCGGATGCTGCTCATGGAAGTGTTCGGCGAGACCGCGGAGGCACCGTTGCCGCGGATGCTGCTGCGTAATTTCTGGCATGCACCTGCGACGCCGTTGCGGATCGCGCAGATTGCGCAGACCACCTCGCTGGCGCCGCATCCGGATGTGGCCGCCTGGATGGCGCCGCTGCAGCGCGGCGTCGCGGTAGATGGCCAGCTCTCCGCAGCGCGCGGCGGGGTCAAGGATCTGTTCGTGCGACTGCAGGCGCAGTCGGTGCTGCTGGTTCCGATCATGGTCGGCGCGCGCTATTGGGGGCATATCGGACTCGATGTGTGCGGGCGCGAACGTCTCTGGAGCAGCGCCGAGGTCGATGTGCTGCGGCTGCTGGCCGATCTGATCGGTACCGCGATCATGCGCGAGCGCTACCTGGCGGAGCTGGCTCGGGCGGATCTGATCATCCAGAAGAGTCCCACGATTCTCTATCGGCTGCGCGGCGAGGCGGCGCTGCCAATGATCTACGTGTCGAAGAATATTGACCGCACCGGCTACGCCCAGGAACAGCTGATCAGCAATCCCGCGCTGTACCGCTCACTGATCCACCCGGACGATCGGGCGCGACACAGTTCGGCCATGGAGCAGCTGCTGCAGGTGAATGCACCTGCTTCGAGCATGGAGCTGCGGCTGCTGACCAGCGACGGCAGCGTGCGGTGGTTCGAGAACTGCTACACGCCGGTTCGCGATGAGGCCAACCGGTTGCTTGAAATCGAAGGCATCCTGATCGACATCAGCGAGCGCAAGGCGGCCGAGGCGCGGATCGCGAACCTCGCTCGCACTGATGTGCTCACGGGTCTTGCCAACCGCATGACCTTCAGCGATCACCTGCGCCAGGCCTTCGCGACCGCACAGCGCGGCTCGCGGGCGTTCGCCGTGCTCTACCTGGACCTCGACCGCTTCAAGGAAGTCAACGACACCCTGGGTCATCACGCCGGCGACCGCCTGCTACAGGAAGTGGCGCGGCGTCTGCGCGATGTGACGCGTGAAATCGATCTGGTGGCGCGGCTTGGCGGCGATGAATTCGCCATCGTCCAGAGCGGCATCGATGACTCCGCTGCCGCCGGTACGCTGGCCGAGAAGCTCATCGAGGTGGTCTCGGCTCCCTACGCCTTCGACGGCAACGATCTGCGCATCGGCGTCAGCATCGGCATATCGCTTTACGAGGGCAGCGTCGGCAGTCCCGATGCGCTGCTGATGCAGGCCGATCAGGCGCTGTATCGCGCCAAGCATGCGGGCCGCGGGCAGTACCGCTTCCATTCCGACGAAATCGATCACGAAGTGCGCGCGCACATGATGCTGGCCGAGGACCTGCGTAACGCGCTGGCGCGGCATGAACTGGAAATGCGCTACCAGCCGCAGGTCGAGCTGGCGACGGGCAAGATCGTTGGCATGGAAGGACTGCTGCGCTGGAATCATCCGACCCGCGGCCTGCTGCTGCCGGAGGATTTCCTGCCGATTGCTGAGAAGTACAGTCTCATGCCGCAACTGGGCCGCTGGGCCATGGATACCGCCTGCCGCCAGATGTCGCTGTGGCGCGCGGCGGGCATGCAGGTGCCGGTGGTCGCGATCAATGTCGCGCTGGCGCAGATCAAGATGGGGCGCGAGTTCGTGCGCGACGTGATGGATAGCATCACGCGCTGGGGCCTCAAGCCCAGCGATGTCGAGATCGACGTGACCGAGTTCGTGCTGGCGCGCTCGACGCTGGCGCAGAGCAATGTGCTCGATCAGTTGCGCCGCATCGGCGTTGGCATCGCCATCGATAATTTCGGCTCGCAGTACTCCTCGCTCGACTATCTGCGCACCTATCGGGTCAGCCGCCTGAAGATCGCGCGCGGCATGATCGCCGCAGCCGATGCGGAGCCCGGCGGGGTGGCGATGGTGCGGGCGATCCTGAGCCTTGCCGGGGAACTCGGTATCAACGTCGTGGCCGAAGGCGTGGAAACCGACACGCAGCGCAAGCTGCTGGTGCAGGCCAGTGCGCAGGCGCAGGGCCAGGGCTTCTTCTACAGCCGCGCAGTGCCGGCTGATGAGACCATGCCGATGCTGCGCACCGGCATCGTTACGCCCGAAGAAGAGCGCAAGCAGGGCGTCGCGGACGACGACAGCAAGGCAAGCAAGCGCGCCGCGGCAAGCTGATCGCCGCTGATCGCCGCTGATCGCCGCCAGGCGCGTGTCACAGCTCAGCCGCCGCTCTTGAACTCGGCAGCGAACACGCGCCCGAAGGCTTCGCTGAACAGGTGCGGCAAATCACCCGCGCCGCTCTCCGTGATGCTCATGAATCGTTCGCGCAGCGCGGCCATCGCGGCCTCGCCGGTTGCAGCCTGCGCGGCGGCAGGCGCCAGCGTTTTGGGATCCAGCCGCGCCAGGAATTCGAGCAGCGCGGCCCGCATCGCACGCGCAGCGGCCTGATCGTGCCGGCGTGTGCTTGCGAGCGTCTCGCGCAGCCACTGCACGGCGTCCAGCTTGTGAGAATCGTGTCCCTGCAGCAGACGCAGCAGCAGATCCTCGACCGGCAGTCCGGTCAATCCAATTCGCTGGGGATCCTCGCGGCCGACTTCGATCTGCTGCTGATCGCGCATGTCGCGCTGTGCGAGCGCCAACGCCTTCAGTCCGACGAGCGCCTCCCGCAGCATCAGGCCCACCAGGTGCAGCAGACGTGCCTGCGCATCGGCCGCAAATGCGCCGGCATCGATGCCGGCCCCGCGGCAGAAGGCTTCAACGGCGTTGGCGGCATCGACGGGGCGCTCGATGCGCTCGGTGCGCACCGAATTTGAAGATTGAGCTGGGGATTGAGCGCGCGCCGGCATACGCAGGCGCTCGCTCTGATCGAATGCCAGCAGCGCCGGATCCTCGGTGAGCGGCTTGAGGTTGCCGCTCGGGCTGGTATCGGGCCGAAGCAGGTCGCGCATGCTGAAATCGGCGCCGATATCGGAGCGCGAGCCGGAAGAGGAAGCGCCGCCAGCCGCCGATTTGACCGGAAATACCGCGCTCGCCTCGGAGGATTGGGTGCCCTCCTCATCGATGGCCACGGCAATCTGGTACGAGCCGAGCCGCAGCAGGTCACCATCCTGCAGCACGTAGCTGCCACGGCGGCCGAGCGCCTCGGGGCGATCGTTGATGAATATGCCGTTGGAACTGGTATCAAACAGATGATAGCTGCCGTCGCGAAATTTCACGCGCGCATGATGGGCCGAGAGATAGCGATTCGGGTCGGGCAGCACCCAGTCGTTGTCATGCGCGCGGCCGATGGTCCCGCCGCCCACTCCGATGACGATACACTCGCGCGATCCGAGGGATGCGTGCTGCTCGCTGAGAACTGTGAGCTTCAGGGCCATCTTGGCAACCCACACATGGTCTAACCGGACATATAATACTGCTGCAGAGGCACCCACAGACCATGGCATCTAATCACATCTATAAGGTTATCTTCGTGAACCAGGGTAAGGTTTACGAGGTCTACGCCCGCAAGATCAGCCACGGCTCGCTATTCGGCTTCGTCGAGATCGAGGAACTGGTGTTCGGCGAACGCTCCTCGGTGGTGGTCGACCCAACCGAGGAGCGGTTAAAGGCGGAATTCTCGGGCGTCAGCCGCAGCTACCTGCCGCTGCAGTCGGTGGTCCGCATCGATGAGGTGCGCAAGCAGGGGGTTGCCAAGATCCTGCCGCTCGAGGGCAGCAATGTGGCGCAGTTTCCGATGCCGCTGCTGCCGCCCTCGGCAGGCGATCCGGGGTCAAAGAAAACTTGATGCTGACGCTTCCTGGCTCCCAGGCGCTGTCCCATTTTCGAATCGAACGACTGCTGGCGCGCCTGAAGGCCTGTGAGCCGGGCGTCACAGCCGTCAGCGCGCAGTACCTGCACTTCGTGGAGTGCCAGCGCGGGCTGGATGCGCAGGAACTCGGGCGGCTGGGGCAGTTGCTCGATGACGGCGGCGCCGTGGCAATGATGCCGGCCGCCAGCGATCGAAGCGGTGAATGGCAACAGCTGGTGGTGCCGCGCCCGGGAACGATCTCGCCGTGGTCGAGCAAGGCCACGGAGATAGCGCGCGTCTGCGGCCTTGCCGATGTGTTGCGCATCGAGCGGGGCACCCTCTATCGGCTGACCGCCAGCACGCCGCCAACACCCGAGCGGCATGTCCGCCTGTCAGCGCTGCTGCATGACCGCATGACCGAAGCGGTGTTCGACCATCCCTCGGATGCAGCGCGGCTGTTCGTGCCGGAGACGGCGCGGCCATTGCGCACCGTGTCGCTGCGGGCAGGCCCTGGCGCGCTCAACGATGCCAATCGGGATCTGGGCCTGGCACTCAGCACCGATGAGATCGACTACCTGTTCAGGATCTTCACCCGGTTGGGGCGCGATCCGAGCGACGTCGAACTCATGATGTTCGCGCAGGCCAATTCCGAGCACTGCCGACACAAGATATTCAACGCCAAATTCATCATCGACGGCGTGGAGCGCCCAAAATCGCTGTTCGACATGATCCGCAACACGCATGCGCATGCGCCGGCGGGCGTGCTGTCGGCCTATCGGGACAATGCGGCGGTGATGGTCGGCAACCGGGGCACACGCTGGTTTCCCGATCCGGACAGCGGCATCTATCGCGGCAGCGATGAGTGGATCGACATTCTCATGAAGGTCGAGACGCATAATCATCCGACGGCGATTTCTCCATTCCCGGGCGCTGCCACTGGTTCGGGCGGGGAGATCAGGGACGAAGCGGCCACGGGCCGCGGGGCCAAGCCAAAGGCTGGCCTGACCGGTTTCGCGGTATCGCATCTGCGCATCCCGGGTTTCGAGCGGCCCTGGGAGCGCGGCATCGGCAAGCCCGCGCGGATCGCCTCGGCGCTGGAGATCATGCTCGAGGGGCCGATCGGGGCCGCCGCCTTCAACAATGAGTTCGGGCGACCAGGGATCTGCGGTTTTTTTCGAACGCTGGAACTGGCATTGCCCGGCGATGCCGCGGACAGCGTGCGCGGCTATCACAAGCCCATCATGCTCGCCGGCGGACTCGGCAATGTGCGCCGAGGCCACGTGGAGAAGAGCGAGGTGTCGGTCGGCGCACCGCTGGTGGTGCTCGGCGGACCCGCCATGCTGATCGGACTGGGTGGCGGGGCCGCTTCATCGGTGGGCAGCGGCAGCTCGAGCGCCGAACTTGATTTCGCCTCGGTGCAACGCGCCAACGCCGAGATGCAGCGGCGCGCGCAGGAAGTCATCGACCGCTGCTGGGCGTTGGGGGAGTTCAATCCCATCGAGCTCATTCACGACGTGGGGGCCGGAGGGCTTTCCAATGCCGTGCCCGAGGCGGTGGCCCACAGCCACCGCGGTGCCCGCGTCGACCTGCGCGCGGTGCCCAGCGCCGAGCCTGGCATGTCGCCGCTGGAGCTGTGGTGCAACGAGGCGCAGGAGCGTTTCGTGCTGACTCTGACGCCCAGCGGCCTGACGCGGTTTCGTGCCATCGCGCAGCGCGAACGCTGTCCTTATGCGGTGATCGGGCAGATCACCGACGATGGCGAGCTGATCGTGCGCGATTCGGAATCCGGCAATGAGCCGGTGCACATGCCGATCGATGCGCTGCTTGGCAAGGCGCCGCAACTGCGCCGCGACGTGCGCAGCCGGCGCCGTGACTGGGGCACCATCGATTGCGGCGAGGTCGATGTGCGTGAGGCGCTCTATCGCGTGCTGCGCCTGCCGGCCGTGGCCGACAAGACTTTTCTGATCACCATCGGCGATCGCAGCGTCGGCGGCCAGATCAGCCGCGACCAACTGGTCGGCCCCTGGCAGGTCGCCGTGGGCGATGCGGCCGTCACCCTGGCCGACTATCGCCATCTGCGCGGCGAGGCGATGGCGGTGGGTGAGCGCACGCCGGTGGCGCTGCTGGACGCGGCGGCCGCGGCAAGGCTGGCCGTTACCGAAGCCATCACCAATATCCTGGCCGCCGATGTCGCCGCCTTGAGCGATGTGCGGCTGTCGGCCAACTGGATGGCCGCCTGCGGCGTCGATGGCGAGGATGCGGCGCTCTACGAGGCGGTGCGCGTGGTGGGTGAGGAATTCTGTCCGCGTCTCGGAATTGCGATCCCGGTGGGCAAGGACTCGCTGTCGATGCGCACGGCTTGGCAGGAGCGGGGCCTGGAGAAATCCGTCACCGCGCCGGTGTCGCTGATTGTCTCGGCCTTCGCGCCGGTACAGGACGTGCGGCGCACCTGGGTGCCGGTGCTGCAGCTGGATCGGGGCAACAGCGCGCTGCTGCTGATCGACCTGGCGCGCGGACGCAATCGGCTGGGCATGAGCGCACTGGCGCAGGTGTATGGCGCGGTCGGGGGCGTACCGGCTGACATGGACGACCCGGAATTGCTGCGCGGCTTTGCGGCGGTGCTCACGGAACTGCGGGCCGAGGATCTGGTGCTGGCCTATCACGACCGCTCGGACGGCGGCCTGGTCGTGACACTCATCGAAATGGCCTTTGCCGGCCACTGCGGACTCGATGTGCAGCTTGGCAGCCTGGGCAGCGCGGGCGATTCGGCCGTGGCGCAATTGTTTGCCGAGGAGCCGGGCGCGGTGCTGCAGGTGCGGCAGGCCGATTGCGCGGCGGTGCTCGCACGCTTTGCTGCCCATGGCCTGGCCGACTGCGCCCGCATCATCGGCGCGCCCACGGCGGCTCGGCGCGTGCGTATCCGCGCCGGCGACACCGCGCTGGATGAATCCTGGCAGGATCTGCGGCGTGCCTGGTCGGAAACCTCGTGGCAGATGCGCCGCCTGCGCGACGATCCGGACTGCGCCGAGGAAGAATTCGCGGCCATGCTCGATGAAGAGGATCCGGGACTTTCGCAGCAGCTGAGTTTCGATCCCGGCGAGGATGTGGCGGCGCCGATGATCGCGCGCGGCGCGCGCCCACGGGTCGCGGTGCTGCGCGAGCAGGGGGTCAACAGCCACTATGAAATGGCCGCGGTGCTCGATCGCGCGGGCTTCGAGGCCCATGACGTGCACATGTCGGATCTGCTCGGTGGTGTGCGCGACCTCTCCGGCTTCCGCGGGCTCATCGCCTGTGGCGGGTTCTCCTATGGCGATGTGCTCGGCGCCGGCCGCGGCTGGGCGCGTTCGATCCTGTTTCACGAGCGCACGCGGCTGGATTTCGAGCGCTTCTTCAATCGGCCCGATACTTTCTCGCTCGGTGTCTGCAACGGTTGCCAGATGTTCGCGGTGCTCAAAGAGCTGATCCCGGGTGCCCGGCACTGGCCGCGCTTCCAGCGCAATCGCTCCGAGCAGTTCGAGGGACGCGCCAGCCTGGTGGAGATCCTGGACTCGCCCTCGCTGCTGCTCGCCGGCATGCACGGCTCGCGCCTGCCGGTAGCGGTGGCGCATGGGGAGGGCCGGGCGCAGTTCGACAGCGAGGCCGACCTGCAGCATTGCCTCACGCACGGACTGGTGTCGTTGCGCTATATCGACAATCGCGGCCGGCCGGCGCTGCGCTATCCGGCCAACCCCAATGGGGCCGAGCACGCCATCGCCGCGCTCACCACACCCGATGGCCGCGTGACGGTGACCATGCCGCATCCCGAACGGGTCTTTAGAACGGCGCAGAACTCCTGGCACCCGCACGACGCGGGCGAGGACAGCGGCTGGATGCGCCTGTTCCGCAACGCGCGGGTGTGGACAGGCTAGCTGCGCAGGCTATTTGCCCGCGGGCTGATCGCTCGGGCGCGCAGCCGGCGCCGGCTCGGTGTAGGCGCGACGCACGACCAGCGCCTGCTGCAGGCGCGCCTTGCGCACATAGCACTGGTAGAGCAGATCCTTGATCACTTCCAGCAACAGCGCGGCCTGTTCCTCATCGATCTCCGGCAGGCTCGGTGCGGGGTCGGCATCGGTGCCGAACAGCACGCGCTTGATGGGCGTGAACAGTGCCACCTCCATCTCAGCCATGTCGCGCACGGTGTTGAGTTCATCGAACACCCGCAGTTTGCCCGATTCGCCCAGATCCGCGAATACCGCCTGCATGGTGCGGCGGCACATCGAGGCAAACGCATTGAAGATGCCAGCCGAGTAACACTGCAACGTCTCGCTGAACAACGGTTCGATCTCCGGCGGCAGATCGGAATAGTTGAACTTCTCCGTCGGGCGTTCGACTTCGATCAGTTGCGAGGACAGCTCGATGCGCTCGGGGCCGTAGTGGCGCGCGTGCGCACGCATGAAGATCGGGCAGTAGCAGGCATCGCAGCGATAAATGATCCCAATCTGTTTGGGGCGGCTGGCCGAGAGCTCATCGAACCTTGGCACCGCCATTGGCGTGATGTGCGCGAACACCGAGCAATGCGGGCACGTCAGGGCGAGACTGGCTGCCTGTTCATCGTGCAGCCGATCGTTGGTATCGATGTAGATCGACATGGCTCTTATTCAGCGTGGCGGTCGCGCCCGAGTGTAGCCGAACGCGGCTGCCCCGGCATGCGCGCGCCGGATTGACATAATTCGCCCGCAGCGCGCGTTCAGCGCGTGGCGTCGGCGCTGCCTTCAGCGTGTGAGTTTGCGGTATTTGAGACGGTGCGGTTGGGCCGCGTCATCGCCGCGGCGCCGACGCAGGTCTTCGACGTAATCCTGGTAGTTGCCCTCGAACCAGACCACTTCGGAGTTGCCCTCGAAGGCGAGAATGTGCGAGGCGATGCGATCCAGGAACCAGCGATCGTGCGAAATCACCACCGCACAGCCCGGGAAATTCAGCAGCGCATCCTCGAGCGCGCGCAGCGTCTCGATGTCCAGGTCGTTGGTGGGCTCATCGAGCAGCAGCACGTTGCCGCCCGCGCGCAGCACCTTGGCCAGGTGCACGCGATTACGTTCGCCCCCGGACAGATCGCCGATGAACTGTTGCTGCTGAGTGCCCTTGAAGTTGAAACGGCCGACATAGCCGCGGGACGGGGTCTCGTAACCCTCGACGCGGATGATGTCCTGGCCGCCGGAGATTTCCTCCCACACGGTCTTCTTGTCATCGAGGCTCTGGCGCGATTGATCGACATAGGCCAGTTTGACGGTCGGGCCGATGCGAATCGTCCCCGCGTCGGGTTGCTCCGCACCGGTGAGCAGTCGGAACAGGGTGGTTTTGCCGGCGCCGTTGGGTCCGATGATGCCGACGATGCCGCCCGGGGGCAGCTTGAAGTTGACGTTGTCCATGAGCAGCCGCTCGCCATAGCCCTTGGACACGCCTGCGACTTCGATGACCAGCTCGCCCAGGCGCGGTCCGGGCGGAATATAGATTTCGTTGGTTTCATTGCGCTCCTGGAACTCCTTGGAGGCGAGCTCTTCGTAGCGCGCCAGTCGCGCCTTGCTCTTGGCGTGGCGGGCCTTGGGGTTGGTGCGCACCCATTCGAGCTCGCGCGCCAGCGTCTTGCGCAACGCCTGCTGTTCGCGCTCCTCGAGCGCGAGGCGCTTTTCCTTTTGCTCGAGCCAGGAGGAGTAGTTGCCCTGCCACGGGATGCCGTGACCGCGATCGAGCTCGAGGATCCACTTGGCCACGTTGTCGAGAAAGTAGCGGTCGTGCGTCACCGCCACCACGGTGCTCGGATATTCCTCGAGATAGCGCTCGAGCCAGGCCACCGACTCCGCGTCCAGATGGTTGGTCGGCTCATCCAGCAGCAGCATGTCCGGCTGTGACAGCAGCAGCCGGCACAGTGCCACACGGCGCTTTTCGCCGCCGGAAAGTTGCGCAATCTTCGATTCCCACGCCGGCAGCCGCAGCGCATCGGCCGCGATCTCGAGCTTGCGCTCCAGTTCCCAGCCGCCTGCGGCGTCGATCGCATCCTGGAGCTTCGCCTGTTCCTCGAGCAGCTTGTTCATCTGCTCATCGTCCATGGGCTCGGCAAAGGCTTCGCTGATGCGATTGAAACGCTCCAGCTGCGCATAGGCTCCGCCAATGCCTTCCATGACGACGGTACGCACGTCGTGTTCGGGATTGAGCTCGGGCTCCTGCGGCAGAAAGCCGACCCGGATCCCGGGCTGCGGCCGCGCTTCACCGTCGATGTTGCTGTCCACGCCCGCCATGATTCGCAGCAGCGAGGATTTTCCCGAGCCATTCAATCCCAGCACGCCGATCTTGGCGCCCGGAAAAAATGACAGGCTGATATCGCGCAGGATGGTGCGCTTGGGCGGCACCACCTTGGAAACGCGACTCATGGTGTAGATGTATTGCGCCATGCGCAGTGCGGTCTCAGCAACAACGGGGGGCGCGCATTATCAATCAATGCGCCGCTACCGTGCTACTGCCGTGTGCTATCTTTGGGTCCGGTCCGGTTGCCCGAAACTCAAGCTCAAAGTGCAGCGTTGAACGCCAAAGACTCTGAGGTTGCAGTAGTGCTCGGCGAGCGGCTGGCACGCTACGGCTTTGGCGACGGCCATCCCTTTGGCGCCGATCGGCACGGCGCATTCCTGCGGGAATTCCAGCAGCGCGGGCTCGATTCCCGGGTGCGGGTGCTCGAACCGCGCGATGCGCAGGTGGCCGAGCTGCAGCTGTTTCATACCCCCGAGCACGTCCGCTTTGTCATGGAGCGCTCACAGGCCGGCACTGGCATGCTGGATGGCGGCGATACGCCCGCGTTTCGCGGCGTGTTCGAGGCGGCCGCCTGCGTGGTCGGCGCCAGCCTGACGGCCACCGAGTGGATCCTGGATGGCAGCCACCGCCGGGCCTTCGTGCCCATCGGCGGCCTGCACCATGCCTCGCGGCGGCGCGCCGCCGGGTTCTGCGTGTTCAACGATTGCGGCGTGGTCATCGAGCAGCTGCTGCGCGGACGCGGTATGGCGCGCGTGGCCTATGTCGACATCGATGCGCATCACGGGGATGGCGTCTTCTATGGTTTCGAGGACGATCCGGGCGTGATCTTTGCGGATCTTCACGAGAGCGGACGCAGCCTCTATCCCGGCACCGGCGATGACAGCGAAATCGGCAAGGGCGAAGCCGCGGGTACCAAGCTCAACGTGCCGTTGCCGGCCGGCGCGGGGGATGCGGAGTTCGCGATCGTCTGGCCGCAGATGCTCGCGCACGTGGCGCGTTTCGAGCCGGAGTTCTTCATCCTGCAGTGCGGGGCCGACAGCATCGCGGGCGATCCGATCACGCACCTGCAACTCACCACGGCCTGCCACGCGCGTGCCGCGACCGACCTGTGCGCCCTGGCCGATCGCCTGGGGCACGGCCGGGTCCTGGGGCTCGGCGGCGGCGGCTACGATCGCGGCAATCTGGCCCATGCCTGGAACGATGTAGTGGAGGGGCTGCTGCAGGGACCTGTGCCGGCTTAAGAGGGCTCGATCGGTTACAATTGCGGACTTTTCAGACACTATTCCGCCAAGAGAGGCAGCCCCTGCATGTTTTCGAGCCGAATGCGCATCAAGGATTTCGACCCAGAGTTGCAACGGGCGCTCGATGGCGAACGCGCGCGTCAGGAAGCCCATATCGAGCTGATCGCCTCCGAGAACTACACCAGCCCGCGGGTGCTCGAGGCGCAGGGTTCGGTACTCACCAACAAGTATGCGGAAGGCTATCCGGGCAAGCGCTACTACGGCGGCTGCGAGTTCGTCGACATCGCCGAGCAGCTGGCCATCGATCGCGCGAAGCAGCTGTTCTCGGCCGACTTCGCCAATGTGCAGCCGCATTCGGGCTCGCAGGCGAACGCCGCGGTGTACCTGGCGCTGCTCTCACCCGGGGATCCGATTCTCGGCATGAGCCTGGACCACGGCGGACACCTCACGCACGGGGCCAAGGTCAATTTTTCCGGCAAGCTGTTCCAGGCTCACCAGTACGGTGTGCACCCGGATACCGGGCTGGTCAACTACGAGCAGATCGAGTCGCTGGCGCGCGAGCACCGTCCGAAGATGATCGTGGCCGGATTCTCGGCCTATTCGCGGGTGCTCGACTGGGGGCGCTTCCGCGCCATTGCCGATAGTGTCGGGGCGCTGCTGTTCGTCGACATGGCGCATGTGGCCGGCCTGGTTGCCACCGGTCACTATCCGAGCCCGCTGCCCTTTGCCGACGTCGTGACCACGACCACGCACAAGACGCTGCGTGGACCGCGCGGCGGACTGATCCTCGCGCGCGCCAACGACACCATCACCAAGAAGCTCAATTCGCTGGTGTTCCCCGGCACGCAGGGCGGACCGCTGATGCATGTCATCGCCGCCAAGGCCGTGGCGTTTCTCGAAGCGCTGCAGCCCGAGTTCAAGCTATACCAGGGGCAGGTGCTGGCCAATGCGCGCGCAATGGCCGCGGAGCTGGTGAAGCGCGGCTTCAATATCGTCTCCGGCGGCACCGACAATCACCTGTTTCTGCTCAGCCTGGTCGGCCGGGAGATCACGGGCAAGGATGCCGATGCGGCGCTTGGCCGCGCCCACATCACGGTCAACAAAAATGCGGTGCCGAACGATCCGCGGCCGCCGATGATCGCCAGCGGTCTGCGGTTGGGTACACCGGCTTCGACCACGCGCGGCTTCCGCGAGGCCGAGATCACGCAGGTGGCCAACTGGATTGCCGATGTGCTCGATGCGGGCGGTTCGGACGCCGTGGTGGCGCGCGTGCGTGATCAAGTCGCGGAGCTGTGCCGGCGATTCCCCGTTTACGGCGACTGAACGGGTGCGGGGCAGTCGGTGCATTGTCCCTTCTGCGAACACATTGAAACCAAAGTGACCGACTCGCGGCTGACGGCCGATGGCCGCCAGATCCGCCGTCGGCGCGAGTGCCTGAGCTGCGGCGAACGCTTCACGACCTTTGAGACCGCGGAGCTGCTCATGCCGCGTGTCGTCAAAAGCGACGGCAGCCGCGAGCCATTCGATGAGCACAAGCTCTCCAGCGGCATGACCAAGGCGCTGGAGAAGCGGCCGGTCAGCTCGGAGGCCATCGAGGAGGCCGTCGGGCGCGTCTGTCACAAACTACGGGTGCTGGGCGAACGCGAGGTGCCGGCACGCGTGATCGGTGAACTCGTCATGGAGGAGCTGCGGCACCTCGACGAGGTGGCCTACGTGCGATTCGCATCCGTGTACCGTAGCTTCCAGGACGTGGAAGCCTTCCGTGAGGAGATCGAGCGATTGCGCCATCATCGCCGGCGCCGCGAAAGCAAGATCGAGCAGGATCAACTGCCCTTGCTGCCCGGGCTCGAGGGCGCGGGGCGCAAGCCGAAGTGAGGAGATTGTCTTGGGCGTGATTCGCGGGCTGCTCGATCGGGTCGTACTGCTGTGCGCGGTCGTGGCCGCGGGCTGCGTTCCGAGCTTCATCGCGCAGTATCGCCAGCGCGCCAGCGGCCGGCTCGACCAGGTGCTCGCCGACCTGGCGCCGTTCCAGCAGATCGCCGACCGCGAGCATGGTGGCAGTCTCGACGCGCTCATCCAGCACCACCTGCAGAGCAGCGATGCCACCTTCCACGGCGAGGGCGCGGCGCTGCAGAACATGGTCGATGCGGCCGATCGCCTGCGCGCACTGCTGCAGGGCCTGGATACCGACCTGTATCACCAGTGCCTGTACCTGCTGCTGCATGGCGATGCTGGGCTTGCGCGCGCCACCTGGGCGCTGTTCGAGCCGGGGTTTACGCTGACGCTGCAGGGTGCCCTGTTCGCGCTGTGCCTGGGAGTGATGCTGTGGCTGCTGTTCCTGGGCGCATGGCACGCGGTGGCCTGGCTGCTGCGCCGCCGGCGACATCGCGATGGCGGCGCAGCCGCTGCCGACAGACGGGCGCGGCAGGCTTAAGCCCGTATGGCGCGACACGTCTTCGAGCGCCACTACGTCAATCGCATCGGCTGGCTTCGCGCGGCCGTGCTGGGTGCGAATGATGGCATCATCTCGGTCGCCAGCCTGCTGACGGGTGTGACACAGACGCATGTGTCGAGCGGGCAGCTGCTGCAGATTGGGATCGCGGGCCTGGTGGCCGGCGCCATGTCGATGGCGGCCGGCGAGTACGTATCGGTGAGCTCCCAGGCCGATAGCGAGCGCTCGGATCTGGAGCGCGAGCGGCGCGAGCTCGAGAACGATGAGGCCGCCGAACGTGCGGAGCTGGCAGGCATTTACGTTCAGCGCGGCCTGAAACCCGCGCTGGCACGCGAGGTGGCGGTGCAATTGATGGCTCACGATGCGCTCGGCGCGCACGCGCGCGACGAGCTGGGACTCTCGCCCACGCTGCGTGCGCGACCCCTGGTGGCGGCCGGTGCCTCCGCGGCCAGTTTTGCCGTGGGCGCATCCTGGCCGCTGCTGCTGCTGGTGCTGATGCCGCCCGCGGCGCGCTTTGGCGCCATCTTCATCGGCTCGATCGTGGCGCTGTCGATTCTCGGCGCACTGGCGGCGCGCGCCGGCGGCGCGGGCATGCTCAAGGGCGCCCTGCGTGTCAGCCTCTGGAGCGCGCTGGCGATGGCCGTGACGATGATCATCGGTTCGGTATTCGGCGCGGTCACGTGAGCGGCCGCCCCGATCGTGCCTCCGGAGCCCGTACGGTGGCGCGCAAGCTGGCGTTGCAGGCGATCTATCGCTGGCAGCTCAATGTCTGCCCGTGGCAGGACCTGGTGCAGGAGTTTTCGTCCGATCCGGACATGGCGCGAGCGGACGCCGAGTATTTTCGCGCACTCATCGAGGGCATCTGCGGGGCCCGCGATGTGCTCGATGCGGAACTCGCACCGCTGATCGATCGCAGCCCCGCGGCGCTCGATCCGATCGAGCACGCGCTGCTCCTGATCGGCGGCTTCGAGCTGCAGCACCGGCCCGAGGTGCCGTATCGCGTGGTCATCAACGAGGCGGTGGGCCTGGCGCGGCGCTTTGGTGCCACCGATGGACACAAGTTCATCAACGGCGTGCTCGATCGCGCGGCACGGCTGTGGCGCGCCCAAGAGCATTGACCGGGAGCATCGACACGATTTCCGAGACGCAGCTGATCCGGCGGTTCTTTGCCGATCTCGGTGTGGCGCGTGCCGACGTGGTGCTCGGCATCGGCGATGATGCGGCGCTGCTGCGCGTGGCTGCCGGCAAGGACCTGGTGCTGACCACCGACGCGCTGGTCGAGGGCGTGCACTTCCTGGCCGGGGCCTCTGCGCACTCGCTGGGCCACCGCGCGCTGGCCGTCAACTTGAGTGACATCGCAGCCATGGGGGCCGTGCCCGCCTGGGCGCTGCTGGCGCTGAACCTGCCGCGCGCTGACGAGGTCTGGCTGCGGGACTTTGCCGCAGGCTTCGGCGAACTGGCACGCGCGCACGGCGTGGCGCTGGTCGGCGGCAATGTCAGCCGCGGCCCGCTGTCGCTGACCGTGGCCATGGCCGGCACCGTGCCGGGCGGTCAGGGAGTGCGGCGCGATGGCGCGCGATCCGGCGATGCGCTCTACGTCAGCGGCACGGTGGGCGATGCCTCGGCGTGGCTCAAGTGCGGCCGGGGAGAACTGCAGGGCAGCGCGCCAGCCGCGCGGTTTCTGCAGCAGCGATTCGAGTACCCGACGCCGCGCATGGCACTGGGCGCGGGGCTGCTGGGGCTGGCCAGTGCCTGCATCGATGTCTCCGACGGCCTGTACGCCGACGCGCAGCGGTTGCTGCTGGCCTGCGGCTGCGGCGCGCAGATCGAGCTCTCGCAGCTGCCCGTGTCGTGGGCGCTGCGCGAGGTTTTGGGCGATCGGGCCTGGCAGCAGGCGCTCGAGGGCGGCGAGGACTATGAGCTGTGTTTCACCGCGCCCGAGGCCCGGCACGCGGCGATCGTGGCGATGGCGGCGCAAACCGGCACGCCAATCGCGCAAATCGGGCGGATCCGGGACGGTGCCGCGATCGAACTTGTCCTGAATAAGTCGGTGATGCAGTTCTCGCCTTTGGGCTTTGACCACTTCCGGTCCTGACACATTCCGGGGGCGCGAGGCGGATCACAGATCGCCCGCCACGCGCACGCTTATTCTGCGCGCCAGCCTCCGGAGTCCTCGAGTCGATGGCATCTCTTTCATCGAACCAAGCAAACGCTCGAAACATTCCGGAACGCATCGGCAAGTACTTCATCATCAATGAAGTAGGCCGCGGTAGCACCGGTACGGTTTACCTGTCGCACGACCCGTACTACGGGCGCGACGTCGCCATCAAGGTCTACAACATCGATGCCGGCGGCGATGATGAGCACGCGCGCATCGCCCGCAAGATGTTCCTGTCCGAAGCGCACATGGTGGGCATGCTGCAGCATCCCAACATCCTGCCGATCTTCGATGCCGGCGAGGAAAACGGTCATTGCTACATCGTGACCGAACACGTGCATGGCGCGCGCACGCTGGCGGCCTATTGCCGCCCCGACAATCTGCTGCGGCTCGATGATGTGGTCGAGATCATGTTCAAGTGCGCCAAGGCGCTGCACTACGCGCACACGCGCGGCGTGATTCACCGCGACATCAAGCCCTCCAACATCATGCTCACGACCGACAGCGACGTGCGCATCATCGACTTTGGCATCGCGCTGGTGGCAGGTTCGGATATCTCGCGTATCGAAGGCATCGCCGGCTCTCCGAGCTACATGTCGCCGGAGCAGGTGCAGAGCCTGGATCTGACCAGCCGCTCGGACCTGTATTCGCTCGGCGCGGTGATGTACGAGCTGCTGACCGGCGTGCGCCCGTTCCGGGCCGGTAACCTGGCCAAGCTGCTGCATCAGATCGTCTATGCGACCCCGGCACCGATTCACACCCTGCGCCCCGATGTGCCCGAGGAGATCGAGAACGTCGTGGCCGTGGCGCTGCAGAAGGAGCCGGAACGGCGCTACGCCACCGGGCTGGATTTCGCCGCCGAGCTCACCCGCGTCCACCAGAAGCTGCGACAGAAAGAGTCGCGCATGGATCAGCAGGAGCAGTTCGGGCTGTTGCGACGGCTGAAGTTCTTTCATGACTTTTCCCATGCGGAGATCTGGGAGGTCATGCGCGCGAGTCACTGGCAGGACTACGCCAGCGGCGATGAGATCGTCAAGGAAGGCGAGATGGATGACCGCTTCTACATCCTGGTGTCGGGCAACTGCGCGGTCGAGCGCCACAGCCAGTCGATCGGGCTGCTGTCCACCGGCGAATGCTTCGGTGAGACCAGCTACGTGCAGGGCGCCAAACGGACCGCCACCATCCGCGCGGCCGACAGCGTCACGGTGCTCAAGGTGAGCTCCACGCTGCTGGAGCAGGTGTCCGCTTCCTGCCAGCTCCGATTCAATCGCGTCTTCCTGAGGGCCCTGATCGGGCGCCTTCAGGGTCCGGACTCCCGCCGCCCCTAGACCCTTCAGCGCTGGAGCTGATCAGTGCTGCCGCTGATCAGTGCTGCTCGTGCTCATGTTCGTTGGCGCGCGGCGCGGCTTCGTGCTCAGCGGGCTCCTTCGACGGCGTGGCCGCACGCTGCTCGACGTGAGGCGGCGCTGCGGCGGCATGCGCCACCGGCGTCGGCGGCCGCGGTTCAGTGGTGTGGGTCGCCTCTACCGTGTGCGTCGGTGTGACCGTGTGCGCAGGTGCTACCGTGTGCGCAGGTGCTACCGTGTGCGCAGGTGCTACCGTGTGTACAGGCGCTGAAGTGTGCGGGGCGACGGCGGCAGCGCCGCGCGCATGCACCACACCGGCACCCGTGAAACTGCCCGGGTGCGCGGTCGCAGCGATCGCCGGGGTGCCGTGGTTGGCGTTGCTGTGCAAAGACGGCTCGGCGCGCGCAGCCTGGGCGTGCTGGACCTGCGCGCTGACGGGCGGCACATGCCGCTCCTGGGCGTAGGTGGCTTCCTGCGCGGTCGGACGCGCCGCGACACCGCCGCTGCCGCCATTGAAACTGACCCGGTTGACGGTCACGTTGTTGACGACCGTGCGGTTGTAGACGTTGGTGATATGGACGCTGTCGGGAATATTGTTGACGGAGCGGTTGTAAAAGAACGCGCCGCCACGCCATTCGCCGCCTTCATAGCCCCGGCCGCCATAGCCGAACCCATAGTTCACGCCGCCGTAAAAGCCCACGTGAGGTCCCCAATAGCCCTCGTGCCAGAGATACGCACCCTCGCCCCAGCCCCAATACCCGGGCGTCCACAGCAGTCCCGGCTCGGGCGCTTCCACCCAGGTCCCCGGCACCCAGTAATAGTCCTCGCCGCCCCAGGCCCAGTAGCCCGGCGACCAGAGGAAACCGGCGCCCGGCACCGCGGGCTGTTCATAGACCGGCAGCTCGGGTGGAGCGA
>Ga0181522_10000490_pt1 | contig 29441 bp, 22 predicted proteins | sample PEATcosm2014_Bin_27_FD_121103 | JGI IMG/M metagenome (GOLD analysis project Ga0181522, IMG submission 121103) | Peatland microbial communities from MTU Mesocosm Facility, Houghton, MI, USA - PEATcosm2014_Bin05_10_metaG | ecosystem: Environmental > Terrestrial > Soil > Wetlands > Peat | place...
AAACCTTCGACCAATTACACAATCTGACCCCACTGACCCTTGCGGCACCACCGGCAACCCAGGAACTCCTGGTTCCCGGCGGCAGTTCGACCACGAATCTGGACGTTGATTTTACCACCTTCACCAATCTGATGAACGCCGCGATTGGCTTGGAATATGTGCAGCCGTTCGCGGAAGAGATCCAGCCGGATGTGTTAGACCCTTACACCGCCGATAATCCGACGGAAATCACGGCCGGCGTCAGCAGCAACACGCTCAGCATCGCGTGGCCAGCCGATCATGTTGGGTGGACGCTCCAAGCCCAAACCAACGGCTTGAGTTCCGACCAGTGGTTTGATTTGCCTGGCAGCAGCGACGTCAATGCGGTGGTCATCCCCATAAACCCGGCCAACGCGGCGGTGTTCTATCGCCTGCGCGAGCAATAACCGCAGCCGCCAAACATTTTACGATCAATTCAATCAAAACCATGAAAACAAACATTATCCAAATTATCAGCCTCTCGATTCTGTCGTTGTTTCCGATTTCTGGAAGTGGAGCCCAACTGGGGACGCGCCAGCGGACGATTACGCCGGTTGCCGTAACGAACGCGCCGGTGCCGCCGATTTTCCCGTCGGCCGTCTCCAATTACGCGGTCTATGGCTACAGTTCATGGCAGTGGGGTCCGGGCGAGGACGAAGGCCAGCAGCTCACCAACATGCCGGCCGGCTACACGGGAGCAACCAATGCGGCCCGGCTTTTGGCTTTTCTCAGCATCAGTGACGCCCATATCACCGACAAGGAATCTCCCTGCCAGTCGATCTATTTGAGCTACCAGGGCACTAACGGCAGTATGTCCGCTTGCTATTCACCGGTGATGCTCTACACCACCCAGGTTCTCGACGCCGGCGTCAAGACCGCCAACGCTGTGAATCGTCTGCTTCCTTTTGATTTCGCCATTTCGCTGGGCGATGATGCCAATGGCCCTCAGTATAATGAACTGCGCTGGTATATTGATGTCATGGACGGAAAATATATCAGGCCGAGTTCCGGCGCCCATGCTGGCGCCACCAACATTGATTATCAGGAACCCTTCCAAGCCGCCGGCCTTGACCCGGCCATCCCTTGGTATGCCGTGCTCGGCAACCATGATCAATTCTGGCAGGGCGGCGGGCTGGTGTCGGAGTTCCAAACCGCCTTCACTAATGCGACCATCCTCAAGTTAGGAGACGATTTTATGGGCACCATTGACGGCACCACGCCTTACGGTGACGTCATTGATGTGGGATCCGTCACAAACTTCATTGTCGGTGGTATCACCAACTTTCCGACGGTGGCGCCCGATCCCAACCGTTATGGATTGAGTTCCAGCAACTGGATGCAGGAATTTTTCAACACCAGTTCACAGCCGGTCGGCCACGGTTTTTCCCAGGCCAACATCACCAATGACTTTGTCTGTTACAGCTTCGAGCCGAAGACGAACCTGCCGCTCAAAGTCATTGTGCTCGATGACACCATGACGGATCAGGACTACGATCCCAAAGGCCAGGCGGGTCTGGACACCAATCAACTGGCCTGGCTGGTGAATGAACTTAACGAGGGACAGACCAATGACCAGCTCATGATCATCGCGGCGCACGAACCGATTGAGGACTTTGACATGCCCGGCAGCACCAACTCGGTCATTTCCAGCACCAATCTGCTCATCTTGCTCCATACCTATCCGAATCTCCTGCTGTGGATTTGCGGACACACGCATCAAAACAATATCACACCGCAACCGTCACCGGACTCGAACAGTCCGGAATACGGCTTCTGGGAAGTCCAAACCGCCTCCTTACGGGATTTTCCCCAGGAGTTCCGCACTTGGGAGATCCTCCGCAACACCGACAATTCAATTTCAATCCGGGTGACGGACATTGATCCGGAAGAAACCACCAATTCGCCCGCTGCCGTTTCACGCGGCTATGCCATCGGGGCCGCGCGGATATTCATGACACCCTGCACCTCTCTCGCCGATACGAATTCGTATGCGCACAATGCGGAACTGCTCAAGCTCTTGACCACTTCCATGCAGGCGAAGATCGCCAACTACGGCGGGCCGTTGGGACATAACGTGGCGATAGACAGCATCGGGACCGGAGTGGTGATCAACTTCCTTGGTGAATTGCAGTCCGCGGACAACATCCTCGGACCGTGGAACGACGTTGCGAACACCAGCCCATACACGGTATCGGCCACGAACGCTGCAAGTTTCTACCGCGCAACCGAGTGAATAGCAGGGCGGTTGCGATGGTTGAGGGTTGCGTGTTGAAAGTTGTGAGTTAAAACGGCCCCTCAGAAGCCTTGCCCCATCTTCGCGTCATTTTCCGACGGCGCCGAAGCTCTGAAACGACAAGTGCGGCTGAAAATTTCGCATCTCTGCGTTCTTTGCGGTTCAATCCTGCTGCTTCCCGCGACCGTTGCCGTCCATGGGGTGAACACCCCATTGGTTGCGCATTAAAACGATGCGATGTTGATTCCCGTGGGCAAGTCCCGGTCGGCATGACAAATGATTGATAACGACAAGCTGGTAGCGCTGATCCGCCTCCGGGATATCCTGTATTTTGGGGTGCGGCCAACCTTGCGGGAATGCGGATTTTCGGCAGCAATCATTCAAGAACTGGTCAAGGAACAACTGGTAAAGTTAAGCGACCAAAAGTTTGGCAAAGATCCCGACCGATGTGTCATTGAAGAAATCCTGCCTGCCGGGCATGCCTTCATCTCGCAGCAGCACGCGCTCCGCGACCGACACAACTTTAGCGAACTGAGCTATACCGACGCTGGTTAAGGGTTGATCCTCCCTCGTCCCGCACAGGCCATGGTGCGACAGGGCCTCGCCCCACCTTTATGCTCTTCGCGTTCTTCCTGTCCACCGAAGCCTGCGGTACAGGCGGATGCAGTTCAATCCCTTGTCAGCCATCCCGGACGCACGCGGTTGCAAAAAAAGAAGGCCGGATTTCTCCGGCCCTCTTCGTTTTTTCGGGCCAGCGTACAGCCTGCCCTCTGATTGATTCGACTCTACTCTCAATGGTGCGCCCGTCCAGAAAAAGTTATTCACAATAGTCGGCATCGAAATCGGGTCCGTTGTTCGTATTTGAAGTCAGATTCCGTTTCGTATCTTCATTTAGCGTTCAGCCTCCAGCCTTTGCAGCACGCTCACGCAGCCGCGGTTTCCGTCCACCTGCACCAGGTCGCCCGTGCGAATCACCCGCGTGGCCGACGCCACGTTGGTCACCGCCGGAAGTCCGTATTCGCGCGCGACGATGCTGCCGTGCGAGAGAATCCCGCCTTGTTCCATGACCACGCCGGCGGCGGTGACGAAGTACGGCGACCATGCGGGATCGGTGAACGGGGCGATGAGAATTTCGCCCGGAAGAACCTGCTCGTGCTGATCCGCGCGCAAAATCACGCGGGCGGGCCCGGTGACAATGCCGGGAGAAACCGGGATGCCTTCCAAGGTTTTCGCATCCGCGTTCGCCACCGGCCAGGCGGGCGCGTTGGGATCGAATCTTCCGTTGACGACTCGCGGCGGGTTGAGCTTCAGGTTCTTTTCGTATTCCCGCCGGCGCAATTCGATGTGCCCGCGCCAATCGAATGATGCACTGCCCGTCGCGACCGGTTCCAGCTCGGAAACTTCGAGGAACAAAATATCGTCGCGACCGGACAAAACACCCTGCTCGCGGAGCCGTTGGCCAAGGGCGAGGAGAACGCGGCGCACCATGGCGATCCGCCGGATAGCGAGGTTCTTTAATTGCTCCCGATGGACGGTCACTTCCTGCGAGAAGTGAAGCGAAAGCGAGAAGATCCAACGTTTGATCGGGTTCTTCAGCCGCGCGCGGCATTGGACGGTCAGGCGTTCCCGCTCTTCCGCTAGCCGCCGCTGATTTTCCAGCGGATCGGACTGGTCCAGCGCGCGAAGATAGCCGCATACCAGCCCCAGAATGTAGTCAGGCGTCTCGCACCAGCGGGCGTTGGACAGCTCGAATTCGCCGCGGCAATGGTGCCCATGCTCGTTCATGAAAGCATCCCAGGCAGCCAGGAATATCCGTCCGTGTTCGGTGCGGCAAAGCCTGGCGCGCACCTCCGGCCAGTTTTTTTCGAAAGACACGGCGGTCTCCGTGTCGCGGTCGGCGTGGGCCAGCGCGGCCAGACGCCAGAGGGCCAGGCCGGCTTCGGCAACCGGTATGCCGCCCAACGCGGCGAACAATCGGAGCGCCAGCCCGGGGTCGCCCAGCCAGTCACGGGTGGCTTTCAGAAACACCGGCAACGCCGCCCCCAGCGTCGCCAGGGAGAGAACATCCGCGTCTTTGAAAATCCCCTGAATCAATTGGACACTCCATCGGGCCAGCTCCGGCGTGGACATGGGCGCGACATCCACGCGGTCGAGTTCGTCCGTTCGCGTCTTAAAGCGGACCAGGCTGGCACGACCGGAGCGAGGCGATGAATGAGTGATGACATCGTAGAAGATGCGGGGCCAGGAAAGGATGTATTTGGGCCAGCGGAAACCCAGGTCGGGGAGATCTTCCGGTGAGATGGTCAGCGGCGCCTGTCGGTAGGCTTCCACAACTTCGCCGCCCACCGCCCGGGCAAAATCGGGGATTCGCTTGTGCAGAAGAGAAAGTGGTTTGATCGCCGCCAGGCTCATGTTGGCGTTGAAATACAATCTGCCGGCGACCAGACCCAGTGGCTGAGCGCGCCGGAAATCGGCGCCCACCAGGCGAAAGACGGAACCGAGCACCTCCATCAAGGATTGCATCAGAGACCACGTCATCGGCGTCAGAACGTCCGGCATTACCTCGCCGGTGTTGAGATTGGTCCAGACCTGCCGGTCCTCCCACGTGCTGGCCGGAGCTTTGGTGGTAATGGGACGGGACTGCAACAGGAACACTGCGCCATCCCGCTGCGCCCACTCGATATCCTGCGGCGAACCAAAGAGGCGCTCGGTCTGGCAGGCGAGGTCGCACAGGTTTTTGAGAGTTGTGGATGAAAGCAACCCAGCTTCAGGCGAGGCCAGTACGCGGCCGGTTCGCTTTTCAACCACCGCTCGCCCGGGCTGAACCGTCCCCTGCACCAGTCCTTCGCCCAGGCCGCTCACATACTCCACAACGAACCGGTCCGTTGCTCCCGTCAGCGGATCCGCGGTGAACACAACCCCGGCACAATCGGCTGCCACCATTTGCTGCACCAACACCGCCATTCTGACCTTCTCCGCAGGAATCCGCTGCCGCGCCAGGTAAACGAGCGCCCGCTCGGAGAAGAGCGACAGCCAGCACGACTTGATGGCGTCCAGCAACGCGTGCGCCCCGCGCACATTCAGAAAGGATTCAAACTGACCGGCAAAGGACATTTCGGCTGCATCCTCGACTGTCGCGCTGGAACGCACGGCAAAGCACCGTTCTCGACCCGCTTCCCGCCAAGCGGAAAGCACCGCATCCTTCACCACCTCCGGCACGTGAACCCCCGCCAGGCCGGAGCGGATTTCCCGGCTCAATTCCGCGATCCGGCCAATCTCACCGCCGGAACATTGCGCCAGATGATTGCATAATTCAACCCGCCGTGGACACGAAGCCAGGAAGAGATCGAACGCCGTCGTCGTGACACAAAAGCCGGGCGGCACCGGCAGACCCGCCGCGATCAGTTTGCCCAGATTAAATGCCTTGCCACCCACCAGCCACCGGTGGTTGTCGCCGGCTTTCTCCAGGTGAAGCGCGAGCCCTGCGGCATGGTCCATTGCCGCCTGCGCCGCCATACCAGCAGTGCTTGAATCCATGTTTCTCATAGACAGCATCGGCAGGGTTGTCTCACGATTACGATGTGCAAGCCGGCTGAACACTACAACACAAAACGGCCTTTTCCGGTGAGAGCGGAAGAAGCGCATTTTTTGGTATTTTGGCGGGCCGCAGGGCTCTATTTCGCCCATGGGCAATCGCTTCCCGCGAAGGCAAGACCTGAACTTCACCACAAGTCCTGCCGTAAAAAACGGTGTTTCAGCTTGCCAAAAACGGGTCCCTGCGCTTTAATCTAACTTCGTAGAATCAGCATCGTTGCTGATGTCAGTTAGTTGTAAATTCAAAAGAGAATCAAAGAGGTGAACCTATGAAACGGAATTTTTTCATGATACTTGGGCTGTGGTCGGCGCTCGCAGCCGTCACCACTCCGGTGCACGCGCAGGTGGTCTTGTTTGCGGACAACTTCGAGAGCGGCAATCTCAACCAATGGACCGGAAAACTGGGCGGCGAACTGCACGGTCAGATCGTTGCCGATCCGTTTAATCCCAACAATCATGTGGTGAACTTTTTCGCGACGGACTTCGGCGGGGACATGTTCAGCGCGTCGCCCGTTTCTGTCGACGGAACCCGGCAGCGGATAAAGCTCAGTTTTGATTTTCTCGCCTTGCCGAATGGCGGTGTGCCTCCGCCGGAATACGGTGGTTTCGTGGGGGTGGCCGGCGACAATTCGGGGACGAGCACCTATTTCGTAGCGGGAACCTACCCGCCGGAGTTGAATGTCCCATCATCCGTGGCTACGGTGCTGGCGACCGACGGCCAATGGCACCATTACAAAATCGACATCACGGACGCGGTGGTCGCCGCCGGGCTGACAAATCTTCTGGTCACGCTCGAAGACTGGGGCGGCCGGGGCAGTGTCCCTGGCGATGTGTACTTCGACAACGTGAAGCTGACCGCAAAGCTTGACCCGGCCGTCATCGAGGAGCTTGTGCCGTGCGACGGACCGGTTTCCGGCGGTGAGTGGAGGAACCACGGCCAGTATGTGTCCGCCATGATCAAAGTGACTGCGGCGCTGGTGGCACAGGGCTTGATCACCGAGGAAGAACAGGACGCCTACGTGTGGGCAGCAGCCTGGTCGTGGTGCGGTTGGAGATAACGACCCACGGTTTCAAACCGTGGCAATGGCACTGGTTGGATTCAAGCCCGGGATTTGCGCCGGAACTTGAGCCGACCTGCCGCGCCAAGTCCGGCCAGGGCGAAGGTGGCGGGTTTGGAAACAGGGATTGCCTCAAAACCAGGAACATATCCGCCAATTGAATATTAATAGGGCCTCAATTGTGGCGGATTCAAAAGTTAAAAATGATGACACACACGAATGCCATGATGATTGCCTTTCTGGTCGGAATTTTTCTATGGGGAATTTACATGCGAGTAAGGAAATGAGTTTTCAAATTAGGACACCACCCAACGCAGTGATGATTTGACCGGGATCAACCGGGTGAATATTTTTGTTTTTGACCCGCCGCCCGATCCGACGGTCGCCACCGCCTTCGATTTGCTGACGACCAGCAATCGGTTTTATCGCGTGGCTTATTAATTTGAACGAGTGGGTCTCGCTGAATCCTTCGGATCAAGGACCCGGCCGGTTTTGGTTCATTAAACGGCAAAGCTCCCACTTCGATGGACAGCTCGCCACACCGCTGGCTGCCTACAAGACATTCGCTTCATGCGGCCGGATCGGGTTTTGTTTAGCCGCTCTTCCTGTGTATGTTATTTGGACATTTGCCAATATTGGGGTTAAAATGATGAACTCTCTTTAAAGCGGCATTTTCACCGGTCCTCAGACATCTTAAGACGCCGTTTAACAGCCGTTTGCGCGGAGCCAAAAAACCGCTTTGCATTTGCCGCTCATAACAGATTAAATTGGCCCCGGGGATGCTCGCAAATGCGGATGAAGGTGGATAATTTCATGAAAATCAGACTCTGTTTGGGTTTGTGCGCCGTGCTCGGTACGAGTTTCATTTCCGTCCGGGCAGCCGACAATCCTGCCCAAGCCGCCGCCCGCGCGGTTTTGGAACAAAAGTTAAGCCAGCCGGACGCTTGGGAACCCCAGCCGCTGATGACGGCAACGAATACACCATCCGTGGCCGCGGTGGAACAAACCGGCAAGTCTGCAACCAAGGCAAGCGAGACAGTTTCCGAAAAAGCGGTGAGGACGCCACAATCCACTCCGGTGGCGACAACCACAACCCCAGTGGCTGCTCCCGCACCTGCCGCTCCGGTTGCTGTTTCTCCTGCACCGGCAGTTGCTCGGACCGCTGAGAGCCCTGGCATTGTCAGTCCCGCTGTTGTCGCGCCTGTTGCTGTCACTCAGGCTGCTATCGCTCCTGTTGCTGCTGCTCCTGCCGCCATGTCCTTCCCGATCCTGTCGGTCCTGTTGCTCTCGTTCCTGTTAATCTCGCTCGTAATCATGTCGCTCCTGCTGCTGAAGCTCCGGCAGGTGAAGCTCCTGCTGCTGAAGCATCCCACGGTGGCGGCCCGCTCAGCTGCGGCTCCTGCCACCGCCGCTCCCACTGTCATGGCCCGCACGGTAACGGCTCCCGCTGCTCCGGCTCCCACGGCTGTAGCTCGTGCTGTGGAGGTTCCGGCTGCGGTTGCTCCCGCTGATGTGGCGGCGGCGGCTCCAAAAGCTGTGACTCCCACCATTGCGGCTCCCGCTGTGGTAACTCGCGCTGTTGTGCTTCCGGTTGACGCGAGCCCTGCTGTTCTGGCTCCCACTTTCACAGCTCCTGCTGCCGTGGCTCCTGCGGCTGCGGCTCTGACGGTTGTGGTGCCAAGCGAGATTCAACCAAAGGCGGCAGCGGCAAAGCCCAAGTCCATCCCGGCACCCGCCGAGACCAAACGCCCGGTCCAGCGGCGAAAGCGACTCCCCAAATTGAACGGCGCGGAAGGCGATGTTCACTTGCCGAAAATTGACTGGGCCACCACAAAGGTAGATCGGAAGCGGCAAACCGATCCTGGCTAAGGGGATCCGGTTGGTCGGGAAAAACCCTGCTCCGATGAAATGCCCCAGTCGGCCGACTCAAGCCGTGGGCGCGTTCAGGTCGGAGGCAAAGTCTTGGCTGCGGGAGCGTTGGTCCCCGGCTTGGGCAGGATGTCGGAGGCTTTCACATGCAGGATTTTTTTGTCGCGCGTGATGATTGTTATTTCGTCGCCGACCGTCGCCGCCACCCGGCCCAGAACTACCTGTCCATCCGTGAGCCGGATGACATCTGGCTGGCGGTTGAACCACGGATTGTCCGTGGGTGTCCAGGCCGCCGGGATGAACTTTTTGCCACCGCAAACCGGGCAGGTTGCTTTGCCTGTTCCCTTGCAGACATCGCATTTCACCTTGCCGGTGCCACCACAAATCTCGCATTTGCCGCTATCCGAGAACTTTCCATCCTTGTACACGATGACGTCTCCGACGTGCCCGGCGCTCACTTCATACCTTCCTGTCGTACCGTCAGGCAATTTATAGGGGACAATCTGCCACAATTCCGGGGAAAGTGTTCCGTCAACGCGCGTATGACCCCAAACCCCCCGGTCGAGTTTCACGCAAGGTCCCGGGCAATCCACCAGCCCGTTGGTGCAACCGGGCGCGGTACAGGCCACTATGCCTTCCCCGTTGCACTCGAAGCAGGTTTTCTCACCCGGGCCGGGACCAACCCCCACCTCCGGCGGCGGGGGCGTGGCATTGGTGACTACGGTGGCCTGGTTTTTGGAAAGGTCAGGTTGTTTTTCGCAACCGGCGAACAACAGCATGCCGACGGAACACACAAGAACCGGGTAAAATATAAAACGCATGGGAAGTTCAGCAGCGTTAGCCATGCCAACGAGACTATGGCGGCCATGCCGGCGTGTAAAGTTGAACGTGGCCGGGAAATTTTGAGTGCGTGAGGAAATTACTTCGCAGCCATCGCGCAGCCTGCAATCCAGCCGGTCGTCCAGGCTGCCTGAAAATTAAAGCCGCCCGTCACACCGTCGATGTCGAGCAGCTCGCCGGCAAAAAACAAACCCGGACAAACCTTGCTCTCCATCGTCTTAAAATTCACCTCCGCCAGCCGCACACCCCCGCAGGTGACGAATTCGTCCTGATTCAGGGTTTTTCCCGTCACGGTCAATTCCGTGCGCGCGAGCTGCTGCCCCAGCGCATGCGTCTGCGAACGCGTGAGTGCCGCCCAGCGCGTATCACGCGGGACTCCTGCCGCCAGCACCAGCTGTTCGCACAATCGCGCTGGCAACGGCGCCAGCGGCACATTGATCGCCAGCTTCGCACCCGACGCCTCGCGCCGCACCTGAAATTGACGGATGATCTTTTCCGGACTCAAATCCGGCAGCCAGTTGACGAACAGCGGAAACCGGTAATGCAATTCGTGCAACGCCCGCGCGCCCCAGGCCGACAGCCGTAAAATCGCCGGGCCGCTCAGGCCCCAGTGCGTCACCAGCAATGGCCCGCGCTCGCGCAGCCTGGCCGCCGGCACGGACACCTCGACCAGCCCGACGGAAATGCCCGCGAGCGAACGCAACCAGGGCGACTCGACGTGAAACGTGAATAGCGACGGCACGGGCGGTTCGAGCGTGTGCCCCAGCGACACCGCCAGTTGCCCCGCAGCCGCCGCGCGACAACCGCCCGTTGCCAGCAAAACCCGGTCACCGGTGATTATTTCACCGGTCTTTTCGGCAAGGCGCGTAGTCCCTCGCACACCGTCTTTGGCACGCTTTGCGGCGGCGGGCAGTGGACTGCCCGCCCTACCCAGCATCACTTCAAACCTGCCATCAGAGAGTTTCGCCACCTGTTCCACACCCGAATTGAGCCGCAGGTTCACCCCGGCGTTGCGCGCGGCATTCATCAGGCAATCCATGATGGTTTGCGAGGAGTCGGTCACGGGAAACATCCGGCCGTCGGCCTCGGTCTTCAATTTCACGCCGCGGGATTCAAACCAGTCCACGGTGTCGCGCGCGGAAAATTTCACGAACGGCCCGAGCAACGCCTTTTCCCCGCGGGGATAGCGCGTGGCGAAGTCGCGGGAATCAAAACTGGCGTGCGTGACGTTGCAGCGTCCGCCACCGGAGATACGCACCTTGTCGAGAAACCGCGAGGTCTTTTCCAGCACCGTCACCGCGGCGCCCCGCGCCGCCGCCGCGATGGCGGCAAAAAATCCCGCCGCGCCGCCGCCGACCACGATGATTTGTTGTGCGCCCATTTACCGGGATGGATCCTGCCAAGTCTGCGGAGTTCCGGCACGTCGAGAATCAATGTTTCAGCGAACGCAGATAGGCCAGCACGGACAGGGCGTCGTCAGGGTTCAACCGGTATTGCGGCATGGGGTACATGGCCGGCTTGCCGGTAAGGTCGATCCCCGTTTCCAGAAATTTCAACGCCTGCTCGTCGGTGAATCCGGGCATTCCGGCAATCGGCGGGGCCACCGCCGCAAACGGCATGGGGTGGTCCGGCTTGATGTCGAGGAGGTTTCCCGCAAGCCATTGGGTGCGGTCAAAGTCGCCCTTGTCAGTTCTGGGTGTGTGACATTCCGCGCACAGCGCCACGTTTTCAACCAGGTATTTGCCGCGCTGGATTTGCGCATCGGCGGCGGGTTGCGCCGGCGTGGGATTGTTGGTTTCCGCCGCAAACAAGGCAAAGGTCAGGGCCAACAAAGACAGGGCGATTTTGAACTTCATGCGCGGTTATCTAGCGATTCCCCCAAAACGGGACAAGCGCAAAGACGCCGGGCGGAAGACCCGCGTCAATAATGGTGGAACATGCTGGCCAGCAGGAGCAGCTCAGGATGTGCCGCGGACAATTTGGGCAGCACCACCCGGATGCGGGAGCGATAGGCCTGAAGCTTTTCGCACAATGGACCCAGGTTTTCCACCTTGTCCCAGTGCAGCTTGTTCAGGTCCAGCACCAGGCGGCTCCGGCTTCGCGCGAGCGAATCCCGGAGGCGTTGTCCCAATTTCTCGGCATCCGCCTTCGTGAGCCGGCCCTCCAGCCGCATCCACACCTGCTGCTTCGCATGCTGGAGTTCAACCTTCACGGAGAAGTTAGGGTTGGCCATCTTGGCGTGAAATTCCTGCCACAAATCAAACGCGCTCCACCTCTTTTCGGGCAGGCGATACGTCGTCCGCTGTAGTTTGGGATGCTGGAAATAATCAAACTTCAACGTCACCGCGGTCCACAACGCCGCGCCCACGGCCAGGACGGACCGGAATTGCTGGGCCAAGGCGGGACGCCCCAGTTCTGCGTGGATGCGCCGTTCGAGCTCGCCAATCCATTTCCGCACGGCAGCGTTGGGACCGAGCAGCCGGCCCGCAAGAAACACCGGGTACGCGTAACGCAATTCATTCGCGTAGTATTCCGCCTTCTGCCGCAAAACCGGGTTCGGCGAATGCTTGAGCTTGAGGTAGCCGAGCAGGCGGGTTTCGAGCACGCGATAAATGCTCGGACCCAGCCGCTGAAAATCCTGCTCGAAGCACCAGTTCTGGATGTCCTCGATCTGCTCCGCCGACAGCGTCGGGTGCTTGATCATGGTCCGGAATCCGTCCGCGCGGCGGTAAAACAAATCCTTGTCGCTGGTGTAAACATCCTGCAACAGGTTCTCCTTGATGATGCGCTCGTGGAACGGCGTGCCGGGCACCGGCCCATAAATCAAATACTGCCCCAGCGCTGGCTTGAGCTTCATCAGCCCGTCCAGCTCCTGCGCGACAATTTCCGGGGTTTGATAATCAAACCCGACAATCATCGAGGCCAGGATCGTGATGCCGTGCTCGCGGAATTCGGTGAGGATCTCATCCACGGGCCGGCCCTGTTGCTTGGCATAATTCGATCGCGTGCCCTCGTAGCCGATCCAGAAGCCATCGATGCCCATCTCCAGGATTTCCTCCACCGTGTACTGGCTGATGGCCTTGATGCTGGAAAAGGCGAAGATGGAGGGCCTCTTGCCGCCCTGCAAAACGCAGTCGCGGAATTCCATCGCCCGCTTCTTGTTGAGCAGGAAATCCTCGTCGATGATCAGGAAAACCAGGCCGGGATCGAGATCGAAGTAGCGTTCCACGACATTGTAGATGTCGCGCCCGGTCGGCAGCAGCTTGATGTGTTTGCGCGAAAAGAAATGGGAGGTGCAGCAAAAATCACAGCCGTTGGGACAGCCGAGGCCGGCGAAGATTTTTCCCGTGCCCGAGACCTTCCAGCCAAAGACCTTGAGCCAGCTCACGATCAAGGGATGCTTGTAGGGCATCGGGATTTCGGTTTCGCCGAGCAGCCGGCGCATAAACGCCACGCCTTCCTCGCGGCAGAAAAAATCACCGTACGGTTTGAGCACCTCATCCTTGAGCACCGTGCCATAACCACCCAGCACAATCTTGCTGTTCGGTGCGTATTGACGAATCAGCGCGACCGTCTCCTTCATCTTGTGCATCAGCGCCATGATGAACGAAACCCCCACGTAGTCGTAACCTTTCTTGAGTTCCTTGATCAGTTCACGTTTGGACGGGTATTGCAGCACCACCGTCGGCGCGTCGAGATTCTCCGCGATGTAATCCAGCCCGAACTGGACGTTCACCGTGCGCGGGCTGAAGATGCCCTGCGCCCGCGTCACCTGCCGGTAGAGAAGTTCGTAACCGACGGAAGAGGCATCACCGTGTTCCGGCCCCATGGGACGACAGACGCTGGTCAACAAGACTTTTTTGCTCATGAAGGTGCTTTCTAGGCCGGTGAAATCACGGCCGAAAGCTCGAAAAAAAGGCGCAATCGGACGGGTGTAATCCAGCCAAAGATAGCAAACGGCAAACACCACCTGAAGTCAAAGAACCGTTTAATTTATTCCACACCGTTTCTTGGTTTGTGGATGACAATTTTAAGGTATGGCCATCGCGCTGCGATGACCGCGTGCCGCGGCGCAACTGAGAGAGACAAAAACCTTTCCACCCGCGGTCCGGCAACCCGGCACCGCAATCCGAATTATCACCGGACGCGGATTGCTTTCCGCCGGGAAATCTTCCAGACTGTCCTCGTTCGAATAGCGGTGAGCTTCGCCCGTTTCGCGCCAACAAACAATGGAAGACCAAATTCTAAGATTACTCGGCCAGCGCAGTTATGTGCCGGCCAACGTCCCGGAACTGCTCCGGCACCTGCGCTGGGCGCCTTCGCGCCAGCAGGAGCTGCAGCAAGGACTGGCCGGCTTGGAACGCTCGGGCCGCATCACGCGCACCAAGGGCAACCGCTACATCCTGTCGCGCGAGGCGGACCTCATCCCCGGCCGGATCCGGATCAACCGCCAGGGCAAGGGATTCCTGCAGCCGGACGATGCGGCCTTGAAGGAGATCATGGTGCCCGAGGACGCCACGTCCACCGCCCTGCATGAGGATCGCGTCCTCGTGCGCCGCGATGTCCGCGCCCGCGGCCTGCGCCCGGAACGCCCGGGCCAGGAAACCGGCACGGTCATCCGTATCCTGGAACGTCGGCGGACCCAACTCGTGGGCACGTTGCAACGCGGCCGGCAGTTCCTTTATGTCATCCCCGACGACCCGCGCATGCCGCATGACATCTACGTGACTCCGCCGCGGGACACCGGCCGGCCGGCAAACGTCGGCGACAAGGTGGTCGTCGAGATGCGCGAATGGACGTCCCGCAACACCAATCCCGAAGGTGAAATCATCGAAGTGCTCGGCTCCCCGGACGAGGAAGGCGTGGACATGCTGTCCGTGCTGAGGCAATACGATCTGCCGCTGCATTTTCCGAAACCGGTGCTGGCCGAGGCGCGAGCCATCGGAACCCAGGTCACGTCGCACGAACTCGCCGGGCGCGAGGATTGCCGGTCGCACCCCGTCATCACCATTGACCCGGACGACGCGAAGGACTTCGACGACGCCATCTGCCTGCGGCGGATTTCGCCCGAGCAGTGGAAGCTGTGGGTGCACATCGCCGACGTGTCGCATTATGTGAAACCGGGCACGGCGCTGGACGACGAGGCGCGCAAACGCGGCAACTCCACCTACCTGGTGGACCGAGTGATCCCGATGCTGCCCGAGGCATTGAGCAACGAGCTTTGTTCGCTGAAACCCGACGTGGACCGCCTGACCAAATGTGTGGAATTTGTCATCAGCAACGACGGCCATGTGCTCGGCAGCAAATTTTATCCGGCAGTGATCCATTCGCAGCGCCGGTTCACCTATCACGAGGTGCTGAAAATTTTGCAGCACTCGCCAAATGATCCCATCGAGCAGATGCTCCACGACGCACACGAGCTGGCGCAGCAAATCCGGCGGCTGCGGTTCAAGGCCGGCGCCCTCGCGCTGGATTTTCCGGAGATGAAAATCCGCCTCGACGACCAGGGCCGGGTGTTGCGCATTGAAAAGCTGGAGAACGATGTTTCACACCAGCTGATTGAGGAATACATGCTGCTCGCCAACGAGGCGGTGGCCGGGCGGTTGATGCGGCAAAATATTCAGGCCATCTACCGCGTGCATGAAGCGCCGGACGAACGCCGGTTAAACGAATATCGCGAGGAAATTCTCAGTCATCACGTGCCCTGCGGCAATCTGAGCAGGCGGCCGGAAGTCCAGAAGCTGCTGCAAAAACTCGATGCCCTGCCCATCGGCGGGGCGCTCAAAATCGGGTTTCTCCGCTCGCTCATGCGTGCGCGTTACGCCGTCGAACCGCTCGGCCACTACGGTCTGGCCAAGAAGGAATACGCGCACTTCACGTCGCCCATCCGGCGCTATGCCGACCTGGTGGTGCATCGCGCGCTGTTCCGGAGCAGCCATGGCCCGATGCACTCGCTCAAGGAAACCGCCGACCACATCTCGGAAACGGAACGTAACTCCGCCGACGCGGAACGCGACAGCAAGGACGTGAAGCTGTACGCCTTCCTGCGGATGCAATTGCAGTCCGCCGACCCGCCACGATATCCGGCGCTGGTCATCGACGTGCGGAACTTCGGGTTTTTCGTGGACGTGCCCGGCCTCGCGATGAGCGGGCTGGTGCATCTTTCCAGCGTGTTGGACGATTTTTATGTGTTCGACCCGGAGCGCAACCATCTGATTGGCCGGCGCCAGCGCCGGGTGATCCGGCTCGGCGACAAGGTGGAGGTACAGATCGCCAAGGTGGATTCGTTCAAGAAACAGGTGGATTTCCGGCTGGCCACCAGCCGCGCCGCCGGAACGGTTCGACCGGCAAGAACTTCACCCGTCACCCGACAACACGCCTCGCCGGGCACATCGCGTCAGCGCCGGGATTTTTCCCGCCGCTCCCGTGGTTCCCGCCGGCGATAACCGCCAGCGATGGACGCAGCCAAAGTTCACATGGACGACAGTTCCGCGCCAAACCCGACGCCGGTGCCGCACCAGCGGCGCAAGCGTTACACCGGCAGGAACCCCCGTCGCTTCGAGGAAAAATACAAGGAACACAATCCGCAACGCTACGCCGATACCGTTGCCAAGGTCCTCGCGTCCGGCAAAACCCCGGCCGGCACCCACCGGCCGATCATGGTGGCGGAAATTCTGGAGGTGCTCGCGCCCCGACCCGGCGAGTTGGCGGTGGATGCCACCCTCGGTTATGGCGGCCACGCGCAGGAAATCCTCGCGCATATCCAGCCGGGCGGATGCCTGCTCGGCCTCGATGCCGATCCGATTGAATTGCCGAAGACTGAAGCCCGCTTGCGCGCCCTCGGTTTTGGCCCGGATGTTTTCACCGCGCACCGCAGCAACTTTGCCGGTCTGCCGCACGTGCTTGCCACATTCTTCTGTTCCCTCGCCTCCTCCGGAGCAGAGGGCCGGGACGAGACTGAAACTGGTAGGGCGATGCTACATCACCAGGCCGAGCAGCAGCTCGGCCCTACCAAATTGGAAAGGGGAAAAAATTCGAAGACCATTGCTACAGGCGCAGACATCATCCTGGCCGATCTGGGTGTTTCCTCAATGCAGATAGACGACCCGGCGCGCGGCTTTTCCGTGAAGCTGAACGGACCGCTGGACATGCGCATGAATCCCCAGCGCGGCCAGCCCGCATCCGCTTTGCTGGGAAAAATCAAATCGACTGCCCTCGCAACTTTGCTGGAAGAAAACGCCGATGAACCGCATGCGGCCGTGCTCGCCCCTGCCCTCGCGGGAAAAAGTTTTTCCACCACCACCGCGCTGGCTACCGCCGTCCGTAGCGCGCTGCCGCGCCTCAACAAGGAGGATGGCGACCTTTCCGTCCGCCGTGTCTTTCAGGCGTTGCGCATCGCTGTGAACGATGAGTTTTCCGCGCTCGACACATTTCTGCGCAATCTGCCCGCCTGCCTGAACCCCGGCGGACGCGTGGCCATCCTGACGTTTCATTCCGGCGAGGATCGCCGGGTGAAAAAAGCCTTTTCCGGCGGGCTGGCCGACGGGCTTTACGTCGGCATCGCTCACGAAGTCATCCGTCCCAGCGCCGATGAACGCCATGCCAATCCGCGTTCCGCACCGGCGAAACTCCGGTGGGCCCGGCGGACTGCCTGATTAAACAACACGTTCCCGGCAAAACTATCATGGCCAAGAAAATCAAACTGCAACAGGACCAGGTCTGGAAACTCGGTGAGGAATACCACCGCATCCTGCACCTGGAACGTCTGGAAGTTGAATATAAGACCGTAAAAAGTCTCACCACCCGCGAGGGCACCCGCCACCACGTCAGCAAGAAGGATTTTTGCCGCCTGATCAAAACCGCCCACCTGATGACACGTGAGGAAATCGAGAAGTCCTGGTATCATTGATACCGGGCGCATGTCCGCTGCCACGTAGTCGCGGGCCTCTTGGCCTGCCGCAGAGCCGGCGCCAGCCAGCCCGGCGGGAAAAGGGTAACCAGTGGATGAATGGCGAACACATGCGTCCTGGAATATTTGTGTAACCGGGTCATTGGGCGGCGGCACGCACGCCCTCTGCGTCAGGCGGAGACGCAGCAAAGCCTACTTGTCAATCCGCTGGCCTGAGCGATATTATCCTCGCATGAGCATGACCGCTGAACAAGTCGCTGAAGTGCTGGCCTTGCCAGAGCAGGACCGGGCGTATCTGGCCCGCCAACTCATCACCAGCCTCGACGACACCGTGGACGCCGACGCCGAAACGCAGTGGCAGGAAGTCATTGATCGCCGTTCCCGTGAGATCGACGAAGGCAAAGTCAGTTGCCGTCCGGTGGCGGAAACCGTCCAGGACATTCGCGCCAAGCTCCATGCACGTCGTCAGCCATCCTGAAGCCGACCAGGAGTTGGAGACCGGGGCATTGTGGTACGAAGAACGGCAGCCGGGCCTGGGCGGCGACTTCCTTGACGAATTCGAGCGCACATTGCGTCGCATCGTCAGCGAACCGGAACGCTGGAGCAAAATGCAGGGCGACAATCGCAAGCTCAACTTTAATCGCTTCCCTTACGCCATCATTTACAGCGTGCGCCCCGACACCCTCTATATCAAAGCCGTGATGCACTTGCATCGCCGGCCGTTCTACTGGCAGCACCGTTGAGCAACAGTGTTTTTTCCTTTAGCTGCTGCTATCGCGTCAGCAAGAAGGATTTTTGCCGCCTGATCAAAACCGCCCGCCTGATGACGTCCGAGGAAATCCAGAAGTCCTGGTATCACTGACTACTGGCGGTGAAGAAATAAATCACGGTTTGACACCTTGGCGGAGGGTGATAATGCTTCTTCAAATATTCATAGGTATTGAAAATCAATCTGAAAAAAAAAGTCCCCTATGGCATCACAAACGCACACACCCAGCGCTTACCGCCGCCAGCGTCGGGGCGGGCCTGAATGCTGATGATGGTGCCCCGACTGTCCGGGACGATGAGACGAAAATGGATGGGCGGCCTGCTGTGACCGGCCATGGTTCTGTCCCTGCGGGTGACGGCGTTCAGCTTCGGCGGGCTGCCCAGGTGACGGCGCGGCCGAATAATTAAAACCTTCCGCCCGCTTCCGGACGATGCCGCGCCCGATGAACCGCTCCAGCGCGCGCAATTCATCCCGGTCCTCCGGCGTGACAAAACTGATCGCGTCGCCCACGGCGTGCGCCCGGCCGGTCCGGCCAATGCGATGGACATAATCCTCCGAGTGCATCGGGAAATCGTAGTTCACCACGTGCGAGATGCCGTCCACGTCGATGCCGCGCGCGGCGATGTCCGTCGCCACCAGCACGCGCACCGCGCCGGATTTGAAATCTTTCAAGGCCTTCAGCCGCTGGTTCTGTGAACGGTTCGAATGCAGCGCCGCCGTCTTGATGCCCTTGCTTTCGAGGTTGCGGGCAATGCGATCAGCACTGTGCTTCATGCGGGAGAAAACCAGCACCATGTCCATCTGCGGATCGCGCAGCAGATGCAGCAGCAGGGCCGGCTTCAGGTGTTTGGGTATTTCATAGATCAGTTGCGTGACCGTCTCGGCGGGATTCGAGCGGCGGCCGATCTGGATCATTTTCGGCGCGCGTTGGAATTCGTGCGTGAGGCTTTCAATCTCGCGCGAAAGCGTGGCGGAAAACATCAGCGTCTGCCGCTGCTTCGGCAACGAGCGCACGATCTGCCGGATGGACGGCAGAAAACCCATGTCGAGCATCCGGTCGGCTTCGTCGAGCACCAGGAATTGCAGCCCGGAAAAATCGGCGCAGCGCCGGCCCATCAGGTCGAGCAGCCGCCCCGGGCAGGCGATGACGATGTCCGTCGCGGCCCGCAGTGCGCGGATTTGCGGCTGTTCGCCCACGCCGCCAAATACCGTAGCGACGCTCAACGGAAGATATTTCGCGTAAGCCCGTACGTTTTCCTCGATTTGCAGGACGAGTTCCCGGGTTGGCGCAATCACCAGCACCCGCGTGCCGCGGCGCTGTCCGGGGACAGGTGGCGCGGCCAGCCGCGTGAGAATGGGCAGTGTAAACGCCGCGGTTTTTCCGGTGCCGGTCTGCGCAATGCCGATGAGGTCGTGGCCGGCGAGCAGCGGCGGGATGGCGGCGGTCTGGATGGGGGTGGGTTCGGTGTAGCCGGCATCCTGCACGGCGTGCAAAATTCTGGCGTCAAGGCCAAGGGTATTAAAGGACATGGTATAAAAGGGGTTGGTGGTGGAGCGTGCATGGCACGCCTTCGGACGGGAACTGTGTGGACAGCAACAGGAAAACGGCGTTCTACCGGAGGCGCCAGGTGATGCGCGCCTTGTTCAAATCGTAGGGTGACATCTCCATCTTCACGCGGTCGCCGACGGTCAGGCGCACCCAGCGTTTGCGCATCTTGCCGCAGATGGTGGCGAGCACCAGATGTTTGTTGTCAAGTTCGACGCGAAACATCGTGCCGGGGAGCACGGTGGTGACGCAACCTTCCACTTCAATGTGTTCTTCTTTCATGTCTGCTTAAACGAAAAGGCGGAGTCCGGTTCAAACCGGACCCCACCGTGAAATCGAACCAACGATTAGTAACGGCTGCGGGCACCGCCGCTGCTGCCGCCGTATTCGCGGCGACCGGTCGAGCGGTCTTCGCGCGGCTTGGCCACATTGACGGTGAGGGCGCGACCGCCCATGTCCTTGCCATTCATGCTCTCGATGGCCTTCTGGGCCTCTTCGACCGTACTCATGGTGATGAAGGCGAAACCGCGGGAGCGGCCCGTGGCGCGATCCATCATCAGACTAGTTTCGGTGACCGAGCCGAACGCGGCGAACGCGTCCTGCAGGTCGTTTTCGGTGGTGTCAAAGGAAAGATTCCCGACAAATAATTTATTGCTCATGTGATGTTAAACTGTCCGACAAACCGGCGCTTTCCACAGACTGATCCCGAACATCGGGTTTAAAATCATCACTGAACTCAGTTCACTTGAAGATTCACCATGCCTTGAAAGAGACAAGCTATCTAACAGACGGATGTACTGTGGCAGGTTCCGCCGCAATAGCCATAACAATCGGCAACTATCTTTTGGCGGCATCACCCGCCCTGCGCCGGCCACAAATGAGGTGGCGGCGTCCACGCGGAATAATGAAGTTAAATCCAAATTTTGGCAACCAACCGGAGGCACATCAAGCCGCAACGACGGTTTCCCCTGGTTAAGATCAATTCTATCTTTGCCACCAACCTTTATCTTTGGCAGGCTAACCAAGTATATAAAATGCGCTCATGAGTTCATCACACCGCACCCAGACGAAGCCCGCCCCGGCCAAAGGGGAGATCCGCCCGTTCCAAAAACTGCTCGCCGCGAACCGCAGCGAAATCGCCATCCGCATTTTTCGCGCCGGCACGGAATTGAATCTCCGTACGGTCGCGGTGTACGCGCAGGCGGACCGGTTCTGCCTGCACCGGTTCAAGGCGGACGAGGCCTATCTGATTGGCCAGGGCAAGGGCCCGGTGGCGGCATACCTCGATATCGAGGGCATCATCACCGTCGCCAAGGAAAAGGGCGTGGACGCCATCCACCCGGGTTACGGATTTCTTTCCGAGAACGCCGGTTTTGCGCGGGCCTGCGCGCAGGCCGGCATCACCTTCATTGGCCCGCGGCCGGAATTACTCGACATGATGGGCGACAAGACGGCAGCACGGGCGCTGGCGCAAAAAATCAATGTCCCCACCCTGCCCGGCAACGAGGAGCCGATTTCTGACCGTGGGGAAGCCCTGAAAGCGGCGAAGCAAATCGGCTTTCCGCTCATCATCAAGGCTGCGTTTGGCGGCGGCGGGCGCGGCATGCGCGTGGTCCAGAAGGCCGCGGACCTGGCGGACCTAGTAGACGAGGCCCAGGCGGAAGCGGAACGCGCCTTCGGTAACCCGGCGGTCTTCCTGGAAAAATACATTTCGCACGCCAAGCACCTCGAGGTGCAAATTCTCGGCGACCGGCACGGCAACGTGATTCATCTGCACGAACGCGATTGCTCGGTGCAGCGCCGGCATCAAAAGGTCATCGAAGTCGCGCCGAGCTTCGGCCTGCCGGATATGGTCATCCGGGAGTTGTGCGACGCCGCGGCGCGGATGGCCCGGGAAATCGGCTACGACAACGCCGGCACGATTGAGTTTCTTTACGACCTGGACCGGCATGAATGGTTCTTCATCGAGATGAACCCGCGCATCCAGGTCGAGCACACCGTCACCGAGGTCATCACCGGCCTCGATCTGGTCCGCGCGCAAATTTTGATCGCCCAGGGCCACGAGCTGCACGGCCCGGTCGTCGGGATGCCGCAACAGAACGAAATTCCCCGCAACGGCTATGCGATCCAGTGCCGGGTCACCACCGAGGATCCGGAGAACAAGTTCATGCCGGACTACGGCAAGATTCTCGCGTACCGCTCGCCGGGCGGCTTCGGCATCCGCCTCGACGGCGGGATGGGCTACGGTGGCGCGATCATAACGCCGTTTTACGATTCGCTGCTGGTCAAGGCCATCGCGAGCGCGAACACCTACGAAGTGGCCATGCATCGCATGCATCGCGCGCTGTCGGAATTCCGCATCCGCGGCGTGAAGACGAACATTCCGTTCCTGGAAAACGTCATCCATCACGAAAAATTCCGCAGCGGCCAGGCCACCACCACCCTCATCGACACCTCGCCCGAACTGTTCCATTTCACGCCCCGCCGCGATCGCGCGACCAAGCTGCTGAATTTCCTCGGCAACACCATCGTCAACGGCAACCCGCACGCCAAGGGTTACAAGCCGCAAAAGCCGCTCACGCCGGCCACGCCCGTCGCCTTCGACCACAAACTCACACCGCCGGAGGGCACCCGCGACCTGCTCATCAAGCTCGGACCAAAAAACTTTGCCGCATGGACGCGCAAACAAAAGCGCCTGCTCATCACCGACACCACCCTTCGCGACGCGCACCAATCCCTCATGGCCACGCGTCTCCGCACGTATGACATGCTGGGCGTGGCCGATGCCCTGGCCCGGCGCGCGGCCGGGTTGTTCTCCCTGGAAATGTGGGGCGGCGCAACGTTCGACACCGCGATGCGTTTCCTGAATGAAAGCCCGTGGGAACGCCTGCGGCTACTGCGCGCGCGGATTCCGAACATCTGTTTTCAAATGCTCTTTCGCGGCTCGAACGCCGTTGGTTACTCCAATTATCCTGAAAATGTCGTGGCGGGTTTCGTCAAACACGCCGCCGCCTCGGGCATTGATATTTTCCGCATCTTTGACTCCCTGAACTACACCCCAAACCTGCGTGTGGCAATGGAAGCCGTGCAGGACACGCACGCCATTTGCGAGGCCGCCGTCTGCTACACCGGCGACATCCTCGACCCGAAGCGCAACAAGTACTCCCTCAAATATTACGTCAAGCTGGCCAAGGAACTCGAAAAGATGGGGGCGCACATGCTCGCCATCAAGGACATGGCCGGACTTTGCCGTCCCTTCGCGGCACGGACACTCGTCAAGGCGTTGCGGGAGGAGGTCGGCTTGCCGGTCCATTTCCACACGCATGACACGGCGGGGGCGCAGGCTGCCGCCATCCTCCAGGCCAGCGAAGCGGGCGTGGATGTGGTGGACCTCGCGTTGGCCAGCATGAGCGGCAGCACGAGCCAGCCCAACCTGAATTCCATTGTCGCCGCGCTCCGGCATTCGCCGCGTGACACGCAACTCGACCTGGATTCGTTGAATGAATTCGCCGATTACTGGGAACACGTGCGCGAATATTATCACCCGTTCGACACCGCGCCGAAGACCGGCAGCGCGGAAGTTTACCAGCACGAGATGCCCGGCGGCCAGTACACCAATCTGAAGGAACAGGCGGCGAGCATGGGCGTTTCCCATCGCTGGCAGGAGATCGCCCACACCTACGCCGAGGTCAACCAGCTCTTCGGCGACATCGTGAAGGTCACGCCCTCCAGCAAGGTCGTTGGCGACATGGCCCTGTTTCTGTTCAGCCGCGGCATCAAGCCGGCCGATGTGGTGAACCTCGAACCCGGCGCGCAGAGTTTTCCGGAATCGGTGGTGGACATGTTGAGCGGCGGTCTCGGCTGGCCGGTGGGCGGCTGGCCGGCGGATGTCCAGCGGGTGGTCCTCGGGGAAAAACGGGCCGCGCAGGCACGGAAGGACTTCAAGAACCGCATCTTTCCCGGGACGGTCGCCCCGCCGGCCAACCTGGAAAAGATCCGCCGGGAAATCTCCGAAACCATCAAACACAAAGCGAGCGACGACGAACTTTATTCCCATTTGATGTATCCGCAGGTCTTTGCCGACTATGCCCAGCACGAGCGCGAATTCAGCGACGTGAGCGTACTGCCGACGCACGCCTTTTTCTACGGCCTGCGCATCGGCGAGGAGATCAACGTCACGATCGAGGAGGGCAAATCCATCATCGTCCGCCTGGTCAACGTCAGCGAACCGGACAAGGACAGCCGGCGGATGGTGACCTACGAACTGAATGGCATGACGCGGGAAACCTACACCACCGACCGGAAGATCACGCCGCTGGCCCAGACGCGGCCCAAGGCGGACCTCGCTGACACACTGCAAATCGGCGCGCCGATTCCGGGACTCATCGCCGCCATCACCGTCAGTGTAGGCCAGAAGGTGGCGAAGGGCGACAAGCTCCTGATGATGGAAGCCATGAAAATGCAAACGTCCGTTTATGCGTCCGCCGATGGCGTTGTGGACACGGTCAACGCCTCGGTGGGCGAGACGGTGGAAAGCAAGGATCTGCTCGTTAAACTTCGGGTGGCATGAATCGGCGGCGACATCCATTCGGTCCCACCGTGATTGCGGCACCGTTGCCGCTCCGGTAAGATCAGCACATGGAAAAGAACCGGCTCGAGGCGTTCAGCGACGGCGTGATCGCCATCATCATCACCATCATGGTGCTGGAATTGAAAGTGCCGGCAAAAGTGCCGCCCGCCGTCGAACTCTCCGACCTGAAAGACTTGCTGCCGGTGTTCCTCAGCTATGTGCTGAGTTTCATCTACGTCGGCATTTACTGGAACAACCATCATCACATGTTTCATTCCACCAAACACGTCACCGGCGGCATCCTGTGGGCGAATTTGCACCTGCTGTTTTGGTTGTCGCTCTTTCCGTTTACCACCGCCTGGGCGGGTGAAAACCATCTTGCGCCCGTACCGGTTGCGGTCTATGGCTTCGTCCTGTTGATGGCGGCCATTGCGTATTACATTTTACAACGCGCCATCATCGCCCAGCAGGGACCAGGGTCGCTCCTGGCGGCGGCGATCGGGAAGGATTGGAAGGGAAAGACTTCGCCGGTGCTCTATTTCATCGCCATCCCCCTCGCGTTCGTCAGCCCCTGGATTTCCAGCGGCCTGTATGTGTTCGTTGCGCTCATGTGGCTGGTACCCGACCGCCGCATCGAACGCGTGCTGGTGAAACGGGAGAGGGAATGAGCCCGCATCTCGCACGGTTCGCGATGGATGGTCTGCGCTTCGGATGCACGCGGGTATTAAGTGGCAAAACTTTGTCTTAAGATCTGGACCGGGTGCGGATACATGCTATGATGTTCCATGCCGAATTCAGCCTGCACGTACGCGGTTGGTATCCCTCTTGTTGTCACCGCTTTATGTGACTACTAAAGTTATTAATAAGGTTTAGGTTTTCCCATCTCTCATTATATGTCATGCCCGCTGCGCCAACTCGCCACCATCCTGTTCTTGACCGCTTCACTGCACTCCCTCCAGGCGGCTCCCGGCGCGAATGTGCCCTGGGTCACCTACGAAGCCGAGAACATGACGAACGGCAGCGGGACGTTAATCGGACCTCCGGTCCAGGTGGCCAACCTCAGTGCCACCGTCTCGAATACAATTCAAATGGAAGCGTCCGGGGGACAAGCCGTCAAACTCACCGGTCCGGGCCAATACGTGGAACTCACCGCCCAGTCAAACGCCAATGCCATCGTGGTGCGCTATAGCGTGCCGGACACAGCGAACGGAGCCGGAACCAACTCTACCCTCAGCCTCTACACCAATGGAATCTTTGTTCAAAAACTTCCGGTCACCTCCCAATATTCCTGGCGGTATGGCGCTTACCCCTTCTCCAACACGCCCAGCCAGGGCAGCCCGCGAAACTTCTTCGACGAGGTCCGCCTGAGCGGGCTGACCATTAATGCCGGCGACACAGTCCGCCTCCAGGAAAATGCCGACGACACGGCCGCTTACTATGTCATTGATCTCGTTAACCTGGAGAACGTCGCCGCTCCGCTTACCGCGCCGGGAAATTCACTGTCCATCACCGGCTATGGCGCGGACACCAACGGGGTTGCCGATTCCACCGTCGCGCTCCAGAATTGCATCAATGCCGCGGGAGGGAAGACCGTCTGGATGCCGCCCGGAACCTACCTGATCACCGGGAGCATCAACCTTCCTTCCAGCACGACCATCCAGGGCGCCGGCATGTGGTACACCACCCTCGTCGGGAGTCCGTCCCTCTACAACACGAGCCCATCGCGACGGGTCACGTTGAATGGAAACGGCAGCTTCATCCACTTGTCGGATTTCGCCATTTTGGGTTTCCTGAACTACCGGAATGACAACGAGGCCAATGATGGTCTGGGCGGAGCCTATGGCATTGGTTCAACCATCGCGCGCGTCTGGGTGGAGCATACCAAGACCGGCGCCTGGCTCATCAATTCGAAAGGCCTGGTCGTATCGGACTGCCGGTTCCGCAATACCATTGCGGACGGGATCAATCTCTGTGTGGGAATGCAAGGCACCCTCGTCACGAATTGCACCACGCGGGGCACGGGTGACGACTGTTTTGCCATCTGGCCGGCGACTTACACCACGCAGTCTTACACGCCCGGCTTAAATGTGATCACCCACTGCACCGGTGTGGCGCCCGATCTGGCCAACGGAGGCGCGATTTACGGCGGCGTGAGCAACCGGATCGAGGACTGCACGTTTCTGAACATCCCTTATGGATGCGGCATATTGATCGCTGGAACATTCACGCAGAATGGAGCGGGCGTCGGTTTCTCCGGCACGACCGTCGCCCAACGATGTGATCTCACGCGTTGTGGCGGCTATGATCCCGGCTGGCTCTGGCGTGCCGCCCTGACCCTCTGTCCGCAGTATACCAACATTTCCGGTATTAACATCAATCATTTGAACATCACGAACAGTCTGTCCTATGCCATGGAGATTGTCTCTCCCGGCAGTAGCTCAACCGTGGGCGTGTTGTCCAACGCCACTATGAATCTCATCAATATTTCCACTTACGGCGCGCAGGTCCCGCCCTACCAGGCCGCTCCGCCCGTCAACGGAGTGTACGGCGTATGGGCGAAGTCTGACGCCTTCGGCAGCTTGAATGTCAGTGGCCTGACGGTCAACGGCACAGGCATAACGTCAATGCCCGCAGCCGGGTCTGCCATGCGCAACCAGTCAAGCGGTTCGCCCATACAGCAGTTCGCCTTTAGCTTCATTCCGGCGCCGAGCCTCACGTCCGTGGCCTCCGGCAACGTCTTGCAGCTCTCGTGGCCGACAAATTGCATCGGCTGGACATTGCAGGCGCAGACGAATGCACCAGGCATCGGCATCAGCACCAATTGGAGCATTGTATCCGGCTCGACCACCACCAACCTGGTTTCCGTCCCGCTGGACGGCACCGAAGGAACCGTTTTCTTCCGGCTGATCAATCTTTAAAAAATCGCCCTTATGACCTCACGCGTCTGGTTCACCCTTGCCACGGTGGTCGCCGTGATCGGCAGTCCTTCCCGTGCCGCCGCCGCAGACCCGGCCAGTCCGCAGTATTACGAACTGCGGGTTTACACCACCCAATCGGCAGCCCAACAGCAGCGGGTCAATGACTACTGGCAGAACGCCGCCGTCCCCGCTTACAACCGCATGGGCATCCAACCCGTCGGCGTCTTCACCGAACTGCAGGATTCCGCCACCAACAAGATTTACATCCTCATCCCATGCGACTCGGTGGAAATCTTCGCCGCGATTCCGGCAAAGCTCGCGGCCGATGCGGATTACCAGAAGGCCGCCGCCGAATATCTGGCCGCGCCAAAATCAAATCCGGCTTATGAACACTTCGAAAGCTCCCTCCTGGTCGCGTTCAACGGCATGAACCACATCGCCGTGCCCCCCGCGGATAAAAAGCCGAACGTTTTTGAACTGCGCACCTACCTCAGTCCGAGCGAAAGCAAGGGCTTGAACAAAATCCAGATGTTCGAGAACGGCGAAATCATGACGATGAAGGAAGTCGGGCTCGCTCCGATCTTTTACGGCCGGATGGTGGCAGGCTCGCACCTGCCCTGTCTGGTTTACATGACTTCCGGCGAAAACCTGGACGAACACCAGAAGCACTGGCAGAAATTCTCCGCCGCCCCCGTCTGGAAAGCGCTGCAGAGCGACCCGCAATACAAGGACAACATGACCGGCATGATCAAGGTCATGCTCAAGCGCACCTCCGCCTCGCAGATCTGAAGTTTTATCCCGTCGGAAATTCCGACTGATGCCTCGAACACGAACCGGTGAAACGGGAGAAGGAATGAGTCAACCATTCAAATCGCCTGATGGTTTCCGGAAACGGCAAGTGCCATTCCTCAGTGGGCGGAAAACTGCCAGCGGTCGTCCGATTCCATCACCAAACGCGGACCGGGACCGTTCAGCCACGCGAGCGCTCCGGCATCGTCGCGCAGATACGCGTCCCAAAACGCCGTGGACAGCGCCAGTATCACGCGATGATGGTTCGGATTCCGCGGTTCGCGGTCGCCCGGCAACGGCCGGTCGGTGAAAACGGAATGCTCCGCATTGTACAGCACCACCTCATATTTAGGCGCGCCGTGGAGTGCCGGATACACGGCCAGGCGCGACGCCACATCCTGGTCGCCGATCGGCGCCACGTCCTTGGTGCCGGTCATCAGCATCCAGGGAATTTTCACCGAGCCGAAAGCATTCGCCGCACTGCCGGTCTTCGGACTGCTGGGACTGAACGCAATCGCCGCGCGGATGCGCGGGTCGGTGAAGGTTTGACCCTCCATCGGCAGGGATTCACCGCTCACGGCTTCGATGGTCACTGCGCCAAACGAATGGCCGGACATCCCGACTTTTTTCAGGTCCAGCCGGCCGGCGAGCGGATTGGTTTTGGCCGCATTCCAAACGGCAAGCTGGTCCAGCACGGCGGGAACGTCCCCTACCCGCAACAGAAAGTTATCCAGCGAAGCCGCCTGTTTCATCGCTCGCATCCGCTCCGACACCGGCTTGCCTTTCCAGACGGAATCATCGCTGCCCGGGTGTTGCAGAAACACCGCCACGTACCCGCGCGCCGCCCAGTGCTCGCCAAGAAAAACGCTGCCCGCCCGCGATCCGCCCAGGCCGTGACTGAACAAAATCACCGGTTCCGGCGCGGTGTTTGCGGGCAGGTAAACACGGATCGGAATATCGCGATCGCGTGCCGCGTCACGAACCGTCAGGTCCACGTGTGCCGGATGGAACGCCGGATCCACCGCCAGCGGATCATAATTTTCCGCACTGACGTTGACGGCCCAGCCTGACCCGACCAGGAAGAAAAGCCGGCAGGTGACGAACCAAAATCTTTTCATGCCATCCCAGACGAATCCCCGGGCCGGAATGTTACTCCGCCGTGCAACCGACGACGATTTTCGACGGGTCCCGGCCGGTGCAGACCCGTTTCAAAAATCAGGTTCGTGGAAATGCTGCTTCCCAATCGCCGCCGCCTGGCTTAGTCTGGAACCGCGTCGGTTTCCGACGGACTCCTGCCGGATGTGTCGGGCAACATCCTTCACGCGTTC
>Ga0181522_10000491_pt1 | contig 29334 bp, 17 predicted proteins | sample PEATcosm2014_Bin_27_FD_121103 | JGI IMG/M metagenome (GOLD analysis project Ga0181522, IMG submission 121103) | Peatland microbial communities from MTU Mesocosm Facility, Houghton, MI, USA - PEATcosm2014_Bin05_10_metaG | ecosystem: Environmental > Terrestrial > Soil > Wetlands > Peat | place...
GGTGTTGGAGTTGGTGTTGGTGTCGGCGTCGGTGCTGGGGTAGGAGCGGGCGTGGGAGTGGGAGTTGGAGTTGGAGTCGAAGAGGCGGCCGTGGCGGTTGCGCGGAGTGGCACGACGACGGGACTCGTAGCGGTGCTGGTCATGATGGACAGGCGACCTGTCGCCGTGCCCGGGGTAGTGGCCGCGAAGGCCACCTCAAAACTTTGACTCGCACCGGGCCCCACGTTGGCGGGGACGGAAAGACCTGTCGCGCTAAAACCCGCCCCGGTCACCGTAACTTGATTGATCGCAACGCTGCTTGTGCCAATATTGGTGGCGGTCACCGTTTGTGAGCCGGTAGTACCGACGACGGTGGCAACCGAAACGCTGGTGGGAGTGACGACGAGCGCTGCCGAAGCGGATTGCGAGTCAGGACTAGAATTTGCGGAGGAGATAACGCCCACGCAGCCGGAGGCCCAGATGCACACGGCGAAAACAGCGGACAGGAGGACAGCGCCTCGATTGGCGCGGAAGGAATTCACCTAGATCTTCTTTCTTCGTCTGAATTTTATTTTCTTGCGGCGGAGCGCGGGTTCGATTCGCTGCGCAAGCAAAGCTGGCGCGGACAAGAGCCAGGGTGCGCGAATGCTAGTTTCGAATGGGCAGAGCAACAACTTGTACGAAGGACAGTTTCCGGGCATGGAATGGACAGTCCCGGTACTGTGCTGTTGATTTCTTCGCCGCGCAAAGCAAATTTCCCGAGCAGGAAAGTGAGATTACGCGCCGTTGACGAACTGCGCGGACCCTCATAGAGTGGCGAGTCGCTTTGCGGTTCGATAGGAGACGGTCTTCTTATGGTTTTTTCGGGTCAGGCCAGTTGGCGTTCTTTCTTAAGGACTTGTGGGCAACTTTTGCTGGTGACAACCGCCGTTGCGCGGTGCGCGCACGGACAGAGCGAGTCGGCGGCGGATAAAGGCAAATTACTGACGCCCCAGGCGTCGTTGAACTTGCGCTCGATTGCGGATTTGCAGTATTCCCCGGACCGGACGCGGCTGGCGTTTGTGGTCACCGAACCTGCGAAGGGTACGGGGCGAGCACGCCACATTTGGGTGCACGACTCGCAGACCACGGGCGTCCGGCAGTTCACATTTTCCGCCAAATCAGAGAGCTCGCCGCGGTGGTCGCCGGATGGGAAGCAGCTGGCGTTTCTTTCCGATCGCGGCGAGGAGCAGCAGATTTATCTGATGCGCGTCGATATGGGCGAGGGAGTGGCGCTGACCAAGGGCAAACGCGGGATCAAGAGTTTCGAGTGGTCGCCGGACGGCAAGCAGATCGCGTTTATTGCTCCTGACGCCAAGACCGACGCGGAAGAAACGAAGGAAAAAGATAAGGATGACGCGCACGTTGCGGACAAGGAAGCCAAGCGCGCGCGGTTGTGGTTGCTGGATGTGGCCACGGGAGAAACGCGGGCGCTTACCAGGCCCACTTGGGAGGTGCAGGAGGCTGTTTGGTTGCCGAGTGGGCACGATCTGATCGCGAAAGCTACCGACCGACCTCAATCGGACGAAAACACCGAACGCATTTTCAGCGTGCAGGTCTCCGATGGGAGCACCAAGCTCTTGATCGCGCCGCGAGGTCCATTCGGCGAGCTGCGCATTTCGCCCAACGGCAACACCGTCAGTTACGTAGGCTCGCGCGAGGATGGTCCGGCTCCGCACGACCTGCTGCTTCTGGCGGTGGGTGGGCACGCGGCTCGAAATCTGACCGGTGCCAGCCTGGATCGTCCGGTGGAAGAGTATCACTGGCTGAAGGATGGCTCGATCGTGATGGTGGCGGCGAACGGCTTCGGCAGCCTGCTCGTGAAATATTCCGGGCTAGGAGCCCAACAGATTTTGGCGCCGGAACCGGTTCCGACTGGCAGCGTTGCGCTTGGCGCCGATGATGAGATGGCGTTTGTTTCGCAGACAGCGACGCACCCGCCGGAGGTTTGGTTGTGGGATCAGAAGTCTGCGCCCCGGCAGATCTCCAACCTCAACGATTCGTGGAAGCAGTTCGCGCTGAGCGCGCCGGAATATTACAAATACAAGTCGTTCGACGGCACGGAAATCGAGGCGGCGCTGTTGCGGCCGCAAGGGGCGGACCCCAGAGCCAAGTTGCCGCTCGTCGCGCTGATTCATGGCGGGCCGACAGGGCGCTGGTCGGATTCCATTGAAACCTGGGGACAACTGCTGGTGACGCACGGTTATGCGGTGTTCTATCCCAATATTCGCGGATCGGTGGGTTACGGACAGAAATTTGTGGAGTCCAATCGCGGCGATTGGGGCGGCGGCGATTTCAAGGACGTGATGGCCGGGGTAAAGGATTTGGTGGATCGCGGAGTCGCCGACGCGAATCGCCTGGGGATTGGTGGTTGGTCGTACGGCGGCTACATGGCGGAGTGGGCCATTACGCAGACGAGCGACTTCAAGGTAGCGGTCTCCGGCGCAGGCATGGCGAATTTAATTTCCGAATTCGGCATGGAGGATCATCCTGCGGGCGACGAGTGGTTTTACGGCGTACCGTGGGAAAAGCCCGAAGGGTTTCTCAACAGCTCTCCCTTCCTTCACCTGCGAAATGCCAAGACGCCAACGCTGGTGCTGCAAGGCGACGCGGACACGATCGATCCTTTGGGACAGAGCCAGGAGCTGTACCGCGGGCTGAAGCGGTACGGGGTCGAGGCGGAGTTGGTGGTCTATCCACGCGAACCGCATGGCTTCCACGAAGAGAAGCATTTACTCGACCGGCTGAACCGAATCCTTGCGTGGTACGACAAATACTTGAAAGGCGACGAAGCGAAGCGAACCAACGGGCCAGCCACAAAATAGTTCTCGCGCGGCTCAACCCTGCACTTTGGTTCAGCTTGCCGTATTCGGACTTCGCAGCGAGTAGGATGGGCAAGTCCGGTCGGCGTCTTTCCAGGCGGCGAAGAAGTCCTGGCAGCCGATCTTGGACTTGGCAGTGTCTTTCTGAAGACCATAGGCACGTCGTCGAGCCTGCTGTGAGCGCCGTAGCCGAGACTGTATTCCTTGAGAGCGTCCAGAGGGATCCGCCTGACAAGCGGGGCTCTTGTGGCTGTGTAAAAATTGGCCACAACCCTTGGCGTAGGTCTTTACAGCTTTTGCACATCGTGTTACCGTCATTTCCCGTACCGCCATTCTGCGCGCCAGGCGGCTGGGCCTCTGATCGAGCACCTGCCATACGTTTTGACGGGCGACCGTGAACCGGTCGAGTTGTATTCGCTGACGGCGACCGCGCAGCGGTCTTCGACAAGCGCGACCACCCAGCGATCGACAGTACGCGCGGCCGCGCCGCGGCCGACTCAAGTTCCTTCCCTTCGAAAGATACGTTGTGGTTTGTTTTCGCGTGGTTTGCTGCAGCCTGGGCTGAATGTTTACGAATTTGGCCAGCGGCACAGACTCGAGCCTGCAGGTTTGAACTTGCAGCGACAGAACGCAGGCTGAAGCCTGTGCTACCAGGGAATGGCAACGCAATGGGAACTAACAAAAGGGGATACCTTGCTTAAGCTGCGAAAAGTGGAAATTATCGGTTTCAAGTCCTTTTGCGAACGCACCGTGGTGACGTTCAGCGGGACGGGCACAACCTGCATCGTCGGCCCGAACGGGTGCGGCAAGTCCAACGTGGTGGACGCCATCTCCTGGGTGCTCGGCGAACAAAGCCACAAGTCCTTGCGGGCGGAACGCATGGCCGACTGCATCTTTAACGGCACCATCAAGCGGCCGCCGATGGGTCTGGCGGAAGTAACCATCACTCTGGAGGACGCCGAACTTGCCGAGGCGGCGCGCTTTGTTTTGGAAGGAGCTTCGGCGGCTTCGGAAGCCGCTGACGGAGCGACTGCTTTACTGACCGACGAAGCCAGCGCAGGTGCTTCCGCACCGACCGCTGAAATTTTGCCGGCGGATCCTGCCGCAACGGAAACGCTTGCGGCCGACGACACTCCGGAAGTTGCCGCGGAGAGGGTCCCGGAATCGGAGTTTCTGAAGGGCAAACGGCGGAAAAAGAATGCCGAGAAGTTGGCGGTGGCGACCAAACCGGGCGAAGTGGTGGTCAGCCGGCGGTTGTACCGCTCGGGACAGAGCGAGTATTTGATCAACGGCAGGGTCGGGCGGTTGCGCGACATTCAGGAAATGTTCATGGGCGTCGGGCTGGGGCCGGACTCTTACGCGATCATCGAACAGGGACGCATTGGGCTGATTCTTTCTACCAAGCCACTGGAACGCCGCGCGATCATCGAAGAAGCGGCCGGCGTTACCAAGTTCAAGACAAAGAAGCGGCTGGCGGAGGCGAAGCTGGAATCGTCGAAAGTGAATTTGTCGCGCGTGAACGACATCGTTGTCGAAGTCGAGAAACAGTTGGGGTCGCTGAAGCGGCAGGCGGCCAAGGCGCGGCGCTACTCGGAAATTCGCGAGCAGATGCGCGGGATCGTGCGGCAGATGCTGGCGGGCAAGGCGCGCGAACTGGATGCCGAAGCCGAACGCGTGGCGAAACAGCTGGAAGAACTTTCTGCGGCGGAGGTCCAGCATGCCAGGAGTATTCAGACGCAGGAACGCGAACAGGATCTGCTGAACCAGCGGATTTACGAGCTGGACGCGGGCATTCGGCAAAACCAGAATCATCTGAACCTGACGGCGCTCGAAGTGGACCGCAGCGAAAACAAGATTGCGTTCAACCGGCAGCGCGGTGAGGAACTTGCCGGACGCAGCGGCCAGGTTGCCGCGGAGATCACCCAAGCGGCGGCGCAGACCGCTGAGTGGGACTTGCGGAATTCGGCGCAGGTCGAAACCGTGGCGGCACTGCGCGCGGAGTCCGGCACGCTTACAGCGCGCGTCGATGACTTGGCGGTGCAGGCGGAGGGACGAGCGGCGCAGATCCACGAATCCGAGGTGCGGATGGAGGCGCTGCGGCAATGCGCTTCGGAGGCCGGCGCGAGCCTGCTGCGTTTGCACGGCGAGCAGAAGCAGGCCGAAGAGGCGCTGGTGCATCAGACGGCAGCGCTGCAGAAGCTGGAAACCAACGAAAACGCGTTGCTGGAATCGTCGATTCACATTCGCGACAGCGCCGAGCGAGCGGCTCTTGACTGGGAAGCGGCCAACGGACACCTGACCGCGCTTCAACAACAGGCTGTCGCGTTGCAGGCGCGCATCTCCGGGCTGCGGGAGGGGCGCGAGTCTGCCGCGAAGGAAGCGGAGACGCTCCGCGATTCCCTTTCGGCAACCAAGGCGCGGCACTCGATGTTGACCCAGGTGTTGAACGATCGTTCGTACACCGCGGACGCGGTGCAAAAGCTTTTTGCGGCCAACGAGCGCGGGAGCGGGCACGATTTTCACGCCGTCGGTGTGCTCGCCGATTACGCCGAAGTCGGGGAGCAGCATGAAGCGGCCATCGAGCAGTATCTGCGCGACGAGCTGGAATATGTGGTGGTGGAAACTTTCGATCATGCGCGAGCGGGGGTTTCGTTGCTGCGCGACGAAGTCGGCGGGCGGGCTACCTTTTTCGTGGATTCGCTGCGGAATCTGCGATTGGACGAGTACGAACCGATCATGCATTTCCGCGCGGACCAGGGCGTGGTGTCGCGGCTGGACAAATTGGTGGAATTCCGCGATCCGCTGGGCGCGGCGGCTAAACAATTCTTGCCGCGGCTGAAGGCCGCTTACTTGACCGACAGCAGCGCGGCTGCTGAGAAACTGGCGCGCGACAATCCGCAGTTTGCTTTCGTTACTCCGGACGGAACCTGTTACCAGGGCCGTATGGTTACCGGCGGGCGCGCGGACGAAGCGGGTCCGCTCGGCATGAAGCGCGAATTGCGGGCCCTGGACGCGGAAGTTGCGGCGCTCGAACTCGGCGCGGAGAGAACGCGTGCTGTGCTTGATGCCCTTGCCGGAGACCTTCGCGCGTCGGAGCAGGCTCTCGAGGAAGTTTCGGCGAAGCAGCATGCCGCCGAGCGCGACGTGTTTGCGGCCAAACATCGTCACGAGCAATCGCAGGCCGATCTCGCGCGGCTTGGATTGGAGCTCAGGGTTTGCCAGACCGAGTTGGCACAAATCCGCCAGCATGTGGACCATGCACGATCGCGGGCGGAACGCGCGAAGCATCAACTCGCCGCGGCCACCACCACGCGCGCGGAAGCGGAGGCCGAGAGTGCGCGGCTGGCCGAGGAGGTGGTCCAGCTTCGCGGGTCGATCCAGTCGGAACAAAACGAACTGGCCGGGGCGCGGGCCGAGCTGGCGGCACGGAATGAGCGGCTTTCGGCTGCGGAAGCGGTTGCGGCGCGCTTGCACACCGAACGCGCGGAGATGGATCGGCGAGCGGCTGTCTTGCGGCAGCAGGAAACTTCGATCGGCGAAGAGAGGGCGGTGCTTGCGGCGCAGAGCGAACAACTGGCGCAGCAGCTCGAGGGACTCCGCGCCGAGAAGCTGCGGCTCGAAGCAAGCCAGCGAGAACTGGAGACCGAGTGGGAGTCGAGCCGGACGCGCGTGACGCAGATGGAAGATGCGTTGCGCCTCGGAAGGCAGTCGCTGCAGGAGCTGCGCGACCAGCGCAGCCACGCGGAAGTGGACCGGGCGCGCAACGATTCCGACCGGCAGCATCTGCGCGAGACATGCATGTCGGAGGTGAACGCGCAGCCCGAAGACTTGATCGCGACGGAAACAGCGTTCATCAGCGGCGACGAGCTGGCGATTGCGGAGACCAACTACCGCGAAATGAAAGCGCGCGTCGAGGTCATGGGCGCGGTGAACATGATGGCGCTTGAGGAGTTCAACGAGTGCGAGCAGCGCTTTGCGTTCCTGACGCGGGAGCGCGATGACTTGCTGCAGTCGATTGCGGATACGCAGCAGGCGATTGCCGAGCTCGATCTCGTGTCGCGCGAGAAATTCGAGCACGCGTTCAACGCCATCAATCACAATTTTTCCGAGGCGTTCCACACCATTTTCGGCGGGGGGACGGCGGAGATGCGCTTGACCGAGCCGGACAGTTCGGGCGACGCGGGAATCGATGTGGTGGCTTCGCCGCCGGGCAAGCGATTGCAGAATATTTTGCTGCTCTCGGGCGGCGAGAAGGCCATGACGGCGCTGGCGCTGCTGATCGCCATTTTCAAGTACCAGCCGAGTCCGTTCTGTATTCTGGACGAAGTCGATGCGCCGCTGGACGAAGCCAACGTAGGGCGGTTTACTCGGCTTGTGGGCGAGATGAGCAGCCAGACTCAGTTCATCCTTGTCACGCACAATCGCAAGACGATGGAGACCGGCAGCGTGCTGTATGGCGTGACCATGCAGGAACCAGGCGTGTCGAAGCTGGTCAGCGTGCGTTGGGAGGGCGATGAGGCGCCGCAAAAGAAGCATCGGGCGGCGGCTTCCGCGGCGTAACGTCGCAACGCAGCATTACCGAAGTACGGTTCAGGACTGAGGCGGGCTTTGGCTCGCCTCTTTTTTTGGCCGGCGTGATTTTTCCTGCCCACATCTTTGCCGAGAGCCGCGCACCTCCTGCAAGGCCGCGCGTGACGCAACTGCGGAAATTTTCCCAAACAGGAATGCGGCCTGAAACTTTTTGTTTCGGATTTTTTGGTAACGCTTTTTGTTTTCCGTTTTTTCCCACCCGCTCGAAAACATTGACTTCGCGTTGCGCTGCGCTAGAATGCATTCACTTTCTTCAGGGGAAGCTTGCTTTGCTTTCTGGTGCGACCATGCGTGTTGTTCGGGAAACGAATTTTGCCGGCATTTCGCCTGCTGCGCGGGGCAAGGTGCGCGACATCTACGATCTCGGGGACAAGCTATTGATCGTGGCGTCGGACCGGCTTTCGGCTTTCGATGTCGTGTTGCCCACCGGAATTCCGGATAAAGGCCGCGTGCTTACGCAGCTTTCTCTTTTTTGGTTCGACCTGCTGAGGGATGTGATTCCGAATCATGTGCTGAGCGCTTCGGAATTTCCTCCTGAGTTTGCCGCGTATCGCGAGGAACTGACAGGCCGGTCGATGGTTGTGCGCAAGACCCGGCCGCTGCCCGTCGAGTGCGTGGTGCGCGGGTACGTTTCGGGTTCGGGGTGGAAGGATTATCGAGCGACCGGGAAGATTTGCGGCGTGGCCTTGCCGGCCGGCCTGCGGGAATCGGAGCGGTTGCCATCGCCGATTTTTACGCCGGCCACAAAAGCGGTGACAGGTCACGACGAGAATATTTCTTTCGAGCAAGCAGCCGGGCTGATGGGACACGAACTCGCAGCACGGGTGCGCGAGATCAGCATTGAAATTTATCGGCGCGCGGCAGCCTATGCAGAGCCGCGCGGCATCTTATTGGCCGACACGAAATTCGAGTTTGGCTTGCTGAGGAATTCTTCCGGCGTTGACGAACTCATCTGGATCGACGAAGCGCTTACGCCGGACTCTTCGCGTTTCTGGCCCGCGGCGCAATACGAACCAGGAGGGCCGCAGCCCTCGTTCGACAAGCAATTTGTGCGCGACTATCTGGAGCGGATCGAGTGGCTGAAGACCCCGCCTGGGCCGAAGCTGCCGGACGAAGTGGTGGCGGCGACGCGCGCGAAATACCGGGAAGCGTACCGCATCCTGGTGGGACATGAACTGGATTAGAAGTGGCGAAGAGCTGGCCAAGATGCCGGCGCTACCCGCAGCGAGTGAACGTGGGGATTTGGCTTTGCTTTTTTGGAGCGTGGCGACGTGAAGGATCAGATGGAAGGGCTTGTGAGCTGGATGGTAGAGCGCGGGATTTTGTTCGACGAGGCCGTCGGGGAATTTGAGAAGCGATTCATCAAGCGGGTGCTGGACCGTGTTGACGGCAACCAGTCGCGCGCCGCGCATGTACTGGGTATTCATCGCAACACACTGAGCCGGAAGCTGGTGGAGTACAAGCTGGACCACCGCCGACACGCGTCGCGCTAAGCCGTCTCTCTCGGCTAGGGATCGACGATGGAAATGCTTGCTGAAGTCGCGATGCCGTGAACGGCTGTGAAGCCCGGTCCTGTCGCTACACTGTTCGACGTCGAATGAACCCGCAAGTCCCCGTTCCCGCAACGATCTCCGAAAAACAGACCCAAGCATACTCCCACATGGTGGTAACCAGGACCTGAGGAATTTGGGAATTTACCCAGGGACAATAGTTTGACGGACCGACTGGCACGAAAAATGATCCGGGTGTTAGACCTCTCAACGTTGCCACGCTGATATCGATGTACATCCACACTGTGCGGATGAACCTCGCGCAAGGGGGAATATTAGTTGGGAACGGAGAAGGACAGAGCGATTTTCTTTTCACGGAACACTCGGAAGATTTCCATGAACAAATCGCTCTTCAGCATATCCGTACGGTTGATCATGGTCGTCGTCGAAACGCGCAAGCTCACATTGACGCTGTTGTCGCCGAACCCGCTGACCAGTACTGCGGGCGCGGGGTCTTCCAGAACATGCTCGCTGCGTTTTGCAATATCCAGCAGCACGGCGCGCACGGTCTCCAGATCGCTGCCATAGGAAACTCCAACGGGAACTGTGAACCTGACCGTGCGGTCGTTCGCCGTCCAGTTTGCTACCCGGCTGTTGATGAATTCGGAGTTCGGCACGATGATTACTTCGTTGTCGAACGTCCGCACCCACGTGCCGCGTGCGCCGATCCGGATTACTTCTCCGTGTGTGTTGCCTATATCAACGAAATCCCCGAGCTTGATCGGTCCTTCCCACAAAATCACGATACCAGCCACGAAATTGGCCACAATGTTTTGCAACCCGAATCCGATGCCCACTCCCAGCGCGCCGCCAACCACCACGAGACTGCTCAAATTCAAGCCGGTAGTGTCCAGACCAATAACCAAGCCCAGCGCGAAAATGACATAGCCGGCCACGCGCACAAATGCGTATTGATGTCCGCGGTCCATCGACGTGTGCGTCAGAACTTCCCTAGCAAGGAAGTTCTGAAATAGACGCGAAAAAAGTGACAACGCGATCAAGAACACAGTGCACTTGATCAGAAACAAGGGCGTCAGCGGCAGTTTTCCGATGGTAAAAAGTGGCCACAGCAAAACCCGGCGCACGTCGCTGTTCAGCATGTCGAATAGTGATGTGGATAGCGGCCGCCGCAAAAATCCCCAGCCCACCAATCCCGCCACCAGCACGCTCGCCGAAATGACAATCCGATTTTTTAAGCTCATTTTCATCCGCGTTGCTCCTCGCAAGTGAACAATAGCACTCTACCCCTTCGCCCTGCGCGTATCCGGTTTACACCGGCACCGTCCGCCAGGCGTAGCAATCCAATTCTTGGCGATTCGACCACCCGAGAAATCAGGGCCGAGAAGAAGCGCGTTTTATCGGCGGCTGGCAGAGTGGCGATAGCGGAGGGGGTGAAGAAGCGGTGGGCGAAGGTTAGGAAGAAGGCAAGGAAGGTGCCGGATAATGAATCGGTGGGCGAAGCGAGATAAGGGCAGGACGCCTGCGATGGAATGGCTTACGGCCCTACCCGGCGCCCCGATGCCGCCGGTGACCCACAATTTTTCCCATCATTCAGGCTCCACTAATTCTTAACCTCGGATATCCAATGAAATACAACTTCCTCATTGACGACCTCGACGTGCAACCCGAGGTGCTGCGCCATTGCGCCTTGGACGTCTTCTGACATATTCAACACGAATTCAACAAACAAAGCGTGCCCCTCGCCGCCTTCGATTTGGGCTCGCTCAATTGCTTTGCGTTTTTGATCGTCGGTCATTGCAACTACAATGCGGCATCCCTAATACGCTTGGGCGCAAAGTGACTTGGACGTCGTCAAAGAGATAACCTCGGAGTACGAGCGGCAGCGAAATCCCCAGGTCACTCCACCGAGCGCGAATTGGTCCGCGTGAACAAGCGCGTCTTGTCGGCTGCTGGCAGAGCGGCGATTGCGAAGGCGGCGAAAAAGCGGTAGGCGAGGGTTAGCGCGCAGGCCAAGAGGACCGTCTCCTAAGATACCTCCGTCAGCCGACAGGCCCCTACCTCTTCCCTTGGGGTCCTTGCCAGCCGTGAAGTGGTTGTCGCAGGCCCTTGATGGGCCCGCTTTGGTAGAGGTGGCTGCATCCTCGCTTGATCTTGTTGTACGGTTTGTGGCTCTGGTAAACGAGATAACCAAGCAGGGCAACATCGCCGACAAGGTATAGTCCGCCAATAATATTTTCAACCATCGAAGTAACCTTCCCATTATTCGATTCCCCGGCGGATCTTTCGGTTAGATTTGCGTTTGGCGGCCAGAAAGGCTTTTCGACGGTCTCCCTTCTAGCGGCGTCAAGACGCGCGTTCTGTCCGCTGCTGGCACAGCCGCAATTGTGAAGGCGGTGAAGAAGCGGGGGTGAGTAACGGCGAACCTCCACTCATGGTGCAGGACAAACACGGGTCGCGGGAACGCACCGGCACTCCTGTGGACATTCCATAGGAAGTGTGCTAGCTTCTTTGGCATGACCAAAGGAAAGGCCGTCGACGGCAAAAAATCGGAAGTATTGCAGGGCACGCTCGATCTGATGGTGCTCAAGACGCTGCACGCGCTCGGGCCCCAGCATGGTTTCGGAATTGCGCGGCGCATCGAGCAATTGAGCGAGGATGTGCTCAAGCTCAACGAAGGAACGGTGTACACCTCGCTGGTGCGGTTGCTGCAGCGGGGATGGATCGCATCGGACTGGGGCACGTCTGAAAACAACCGCAAGGCCAGGTTTTACTCGATCACCAAGCGTGGGCTGAAACAACTCGCGCGTGAAACCGAAGACTGGGAACGCATTTCGGGTGTGATCGGGCGCGTGCTGCGCCTTGAAGGAGAGAGATAACCATGAACTCCGGCTTGCGCACGTTCGCGGCAAAGTTGCGGGGATTGTTCGCCGGGCAAAAAGACGAAATGGACGACGAGATTCGCAGCCATTTGAGGTTGCTTACGGAACGCTTTATTGCCAACGGCTCCAGTCCGAAAGACGCAGCCGCGGCCGCGCGACGCCAGTTTGGCAATGCTGCGCTGCTTGAGGAAGATCGCCGAGAACAGCAAACCTTCCGACCGATGGAAAATTTATGGCGCGATGTGCGGTACGGGGCGCGGCAACTTCGTCGCAATCCGCTGTTCGCGACGATCGCGGTTTTGACGCTGGCGCTCGGGATCGGGGCGAACACAGCGGTCTTCACTCTGCTGGATCAGCTCGTGCTCCGGCTGCTGCCGGTAAGGGATCCGGCGAGGCTGGTGATGATCTGGCCCGCCGGTCCGAACCTCGGCAACACCGAAGGTCCGCGCCCGGTGTCGTATCCGATGTACCAGGATTTTCAACGGAAGGCGGAAGCGCTGGAGTCGGTAATTTGCCAATACGACGCGGCGGAGTCGGTCACCATCGACGGCAGCACCGAGCGACTGAACACGGAAGCGGTTTCAGGGAATTATTTTGAGGCGCTGGGAGTTGCACCTGCACTCGGACGCGTGTTTTCGCCGGAGATGGACGATCGCGTGTATCGAGGACATCCGGTCGTGGTGTTGAGTCACCGGTTTTGGGCGGAACGCTTCGGAGGTGATCCGCGCGTTCTCGGGAAAAAAATCCTGGTCAATAACTATCCGATGGAAATCGTGGGGGTCTCGGCTGCTGGTTTTGCGGGACTCGATCCTTCCAGTTCGCCGCATATCCGAATCCCGATCCTGATGCTGCCGGTGCTGCCTACCGACGGAGAATCGCTCGTGGACCGCCGCGCTCAGTGGCTGCATGTGTTTGCGCGCGTCAAGCCGGGGTATACCGTACAGGCGGCGCGAGCTTCGCTACAGCCCTTGTTCCACCAGATCCTCGAGGAAGAGTTGCAGGAACCGGCGTTGAGCAAGGTTTCTCCGTACGACCGCGCGCAGTTTCTGAAGCGAACGCTGGAGGTGGAAACCGCAGCGAACGGGTATTCAGATTTGCGGCAACAATACTCGACGGCACTGATGGTTTTGATGGGCATGGCAGGGCTAATCCTGCTGATAGCGTGCTCGAATGTGGCCGGCCTGCTGATCTCACGGGCTGCGGCGCGGCAGAAAGAAATCGCCGTACGGCTGGCGATTGGCGCGGGACGCCGAACGTTGATTCGCAGCCTGCTGGTGGAAAGCTTGTTGCTTTCGGTCGCTGGCGCGGCCCTCGGGCTGGCGATGTCGGTGGTTGCGACGCGCGGGTTGCTGGCGATGTTGCCCCGCGAAGGCACATTGTTGATGCTGCACGCGCAACCCGACGCGCGCATCCTGCTGTTCGGCGTCGGGGTTGCGCTCGCAACGGGATTGTTGTTTGGTTTGGCGCCGGCGCTGCAAGGAACGCGGGTCGATGTCTGGAGCAGCTTGAAAGACGCGGCTGGAAGTCTTTCCGGCGGCCGGAATTCCGCGCGATTGCGCAGGATTTTGGTGACCGCGCAGGTGGCGCTGTCGTTTTTGTTGCTGGCCGGAGCAGGCTTGTTCGCAAAGACGCTGATCAGCCTGAAAAGCACGGGCACGGGACTACAGGATCTGGGCAGCCTGGTCACCTTTCAGGTGGACCCGCGCGGCCCGCACTACTCCGTGACGCAGATTCGCGACTTCTATGCCAACACGCTCGAAGCGATACGCGCGCTGCCCGGAGTGAAATCGGCGGCGTTGTCGGTTGTGCCGCTATTGCACGGCTTCGAGTGGAACGGAAATGTTGCCGTCGAAGGTCACCAGGCCAAAGACGGCGAAGACATGAATGCGGCGAACAATGTGATTTCGCCCGGTTATTTTCTGACCATGGGCATACCGCTGGTCGCGGGCCGGGACTTCGACGACCGCGACCGGTTCGATGGCGGCGACCCCAGCCTCAAGCCGTCGGTGGTGATCGTGAACCGCAAGTTTGCGGAGCGCTTCTTCGGAAAACAGAGCCCCATCGGCCGGCACATCGGCAACAGCAAGCCCGGTGCCAAGCTGACCGCCGAGATTGTGGGCGAAGTGGAAAATGCCCTCTACGACGGACCGCGTCAGGCGGTGAGGCCGCAAGTGTATTACGCGCAGTATGAGGCGCCGGTGCCGCTGGCGGCCGTTTTTTACGTGCGGACGACCACCGATGCCGGAGCGCTGTTTCCGGTCGTGCGGGGGGTTGTTGCGAAACTGGATCCGACCCTGCCGGTGTTTGAGATGAAGACCGTCGAAACGCAGATGGATGAGGTGCTGAGCACGGAACGATTGATCGCGTCGTTGTCGGTGGTGTTCGGCGCATTGGCCACGGTGCTGGCCGCGCTGGGACTATACGGCGTGATGGCGTTCGCGGTTGCGAAGCGGACCAAAGAGATCGGTTTGCGGGTGGCGCTGGGTGCCCCGAGGAGATCGGTCCTGTGGCTGGTGCTGCGCGAGGTGCTGCTGCTGCTCGGAGCCGGGCTGCTCGTGGGCGTTCCCTGCGCCTACGCGTTCAGCCGGTACGTGTCGTCGCAGCTTTTTGGAGTCGCGCCTACAGATCTATCGGTGTGTGCGGCGGCGGTGCTCGTTCTGGGAGTTGTGGCGGCGGTTTCGGGTTTCGTGCCGGCGCGGCGTGCGACCGCTATCGATCCGCTCACCGCGCTGCGATACGAGTAACGACCATCGTTACGCGCGTCGGGCATTAGCGATGCGCGAGTTGCGGCAGAAGACTTGCGCGCAAGGCCATGATTTGCAGCAGCGCGACGCCCAGCGCCGTCGCGACAGCCGAACTTGCCCGGATGCTGCTGCGGGTCCCGATCACGTCTTTTCCCATCGATCATCTTCAGCGTACCGATATCAGGCGGTGTCAGACACAACCGGAAGTGTGACGCGCACCTTGGTTCCTTGCTCGCTCGAGCTGATCTGGAGTGTGCCGCCAAACTGGCGGATGCGTTCCTCCATGCCGCGCACGCCAACGCCGGCCCGGGCCGTGGTCATTTCCCGCTGCTTGTCCGGGGAGATGCCTTTGCCGCGGTCGCTGATTTCAAATTCGACGGCGTGCGGGGAGTGGGCCAGGTAAATCCTTGCGGAACTGCTCCCGGAGTGCCGATGAATATTGGTCAGGCTTTCCTGAACGACGCGAAAGATAACCAGTTCCAACTCTTTGGAAAGACTGCCGGGCTCGGCCGGCAAATCCAGTTCGACCTTGATCTGGCTGCGCTCCGAGAATCCGTCCACATACCATCGAAGCGCGGATTCGAGGCCGACCTCGTCGAGAAGCGGGGGATGCAGAAGGTAGGAAAGGGTGCGGATTTCTTTTGACAGATTCTCCGAGAGCGCCTGGCTTTCCTCCACCAGCGCGATGATTCTGGAATCTTGATTTCTGGAGAGATTACGAAGGCCGGAAAGATGCATCCCCAGAGCCGCGAGCGCTTGCCCGGCATGGTCGTGTAATTCCCGAGCCATGCGGCGGCGTTCTTCGTCTTGCGTGCGCAACAAGCGCCCGGTCAGCTCACGGAGGCTCAGCTCGGCACGTTTTCGCTCGGAAACTTCGGCTTCGAGGGCCGCCGTGCGCTGGGCGACTTTTTTCTCCAGGTCGTCGTTCGCTTTTCGAAGGGCTTGCTCAGCAACTTTCAGTGGAGTGAGGTCGGTGATAAAGGCCGCGACTTCGGGCTCACCTTCGTCGTTGGCGATGGTCGATGCTCCGATGAGGATGGGGACGCGCCGACCATCTTTCGCGACATATACTTTCTCATACACGTCGCAGCGTCCCGAGATTCGCAACTGGCGAACCGCGTGAGCGTCGGCTTCCGCGTATTCTGGCGGCGTAAGTTCGTCCCAGCGAACTTTCCCCGCATTCACCTCCCGCTGCGAATACCCCAACGTCTCCAGGAACGCAGGGTTCACGTATCGGAGTTTCCCGTCGAGGCCGCCGATGACCATACCGAAAGGGTTTGCTTCAACCAGGTTGCTGAATCGCTTGGCGGCTTTGGCCAGTTCCAGTTGGTGGATTTCGCTCTGCAACAGGCCCGCAAGCCGAGTCCCTACCAACTCGAAAAAAGTCTGGTAGCTGGCATCAAAGGGCAATCGCGGACTAATGCCGAAAACAACCACGGCCTGGGTCGATGACCCCAGCGTCGAAAGGGGCAAAACGTAGGCGCGCGTCACGCGCTCGGGCCACGGCTGGCATACGATGTCGCCGAGGCGCGTTTGCAAATTGTCCAGGAGCAGGGGAGCTTGCGAACTGGCAACGTCGGCGAGCGGCCAGTGGCGGGGGTCCACCAAGGCGCCTGCGCAAGCAGTGCCTCCGCCGGGGACGACTTCACCGTTGATCAAGAAATACAACCCTGCAAAGGGGATGTCGGCGGGATTGTCGTCGAGCTTTTTTACGATCGACTGCGCAAAGGGGAGTAACGGCAGAGATTCTGGATCTTTTTCAACTGAGGGATCCGACGTGATGGCAAGTAAAGCGCGAAGACGTCGCTCACTTAGCACTTGCTCGGTCGTTTCGCTGCACACGACCAGCGTGCCCTGCACCGCGGCCTGTTTGTCTCGAACGGGACTATAGCTATAGGTCCAGTAGACTTCTTCCAGCTTTCCATTGCGGTTGATGGGAACGAGCTGGTTCGTGTTCCAGGTGGAATCGCCGCGACTCATCACCGCTTCGATCTGCGGGCCGATGATGTGCCAGATTTCGGGCCAGCATTCCCTGCCCCGCTGGCCGACGGCCGAAGGGTGTTTGTCCGCTCGAATGCTGGGCCGGTAACCGTCGTTGTAGAACTGGATCAGGTCCGGCCCCCACCACAGAAACATCGGGTGTCTGGAGGCGAGCATCAGGTTGACGGTGGTCACCAGGGTATCAGACCAGGTTGCGACGGCCCCGAGCGGGCTGTTGTTCCAATCGAAGCCGCGAATCAGGTCGGCCATTTCGCCTTCGCCAATAATCCGCGAAGACAAGCCGACCCGAGCGGACCCCGCAGCGGCGTTCTTACGATTCAGATGTGGAGCCGATGACATGGGAGACGATTCCCGTAAATTCAACCGTCAACTCGGACATTGGACGACGGAAAGGCACCATTTGCCTAAGAGTTAATGCTGGGGATCCGTGGAAATAGCGCTCATGGCGATCATTGTCTGGCACAGCTGTCTGGGCTTCCTGGTCATTAGACCATAAACCTGAGCTTGCTGGCAGCGGATATGTGACGTAAGACGATCGAAGCAACCAACACATCCACGGTTATTCACGCAACCGATCGAGGATCGCGGGGAGATCTGCGAGGGAATCGAGGAGGAACTCGGGGTGCGCCGCGCGCAGGCCCTTTTCTGTCGGAAACCTGCCTAGGACAGCGATCGCGCGCACGCCGGCGCGGCGCGCCATTTCCAGATCGTGCGGGGAATCGCCCACGTAGACGCACGCGCTCGGCTCAAGATTCATTTGTTTGAGAGCGAGCCGCAGGGGAGCGGGGTGCGGTTTTTTCTGTGTCGTGTCGTCGGCGCAGACACGCGAGGCAAAGCCGCGCGTCAGGCCGAAATAGCGGAGTTGACGGGTTACGCGATCACGCTCGCCGCTGGTCACCAGTCCGAGACGATAACGGCGGCCAAGCCATGCCAGCAAACGACGCGCGCCGGAAACCAGCTTCGGCTTGTGGTTGGCGTATTGTTTGCGCCAGGCAAGATTGGCGGCATCCCAGCGGGCGCGCGGAATTTTGGCGGCGCGATAGACGTTGTACCAGTTCGGCGAATAGTGAACGGAAAGTTCGTCGAGCCCCCAGGGAATGCCCATTTCACGGAACATGGCCAGGTAGGCGCTGGAATCGGCGTCGAAGGAATCGAGGAGCGTGCCATCCCAGTCGAACAAAACGCCTTCAAGGGTGCGTTTCTTGTTTGCGCGCATAACCTCGAAAAGGGTAACAGAGAATGGCAGCGGCATCGGCTTGGTGGCGATGGCAGTGGAAAACCGGTGCGCCTCATGCACAGCGAGATGGGATGGCGTTAACCGTGCTTCGGTTGGGGGACTAAAAACTGAGGAATCGGGAGGGCACACGATCGTCGCGATCGAACCACATGTCATCGAACAAGGCAGCGACGCCGTACCAGCGTGGCATGGCCGCAGGCTCCAATCGCCGCACCCGGGCCATGGTGGCGACAACTACGTTTCCGCGGCCCATGGGGCGGCTGACGAGTACGATTTCCAGTTCAATTCGGGTGCCTAACGCCAGTTGCTTGGGGCAAAGAAAGAAAACGCCGGTCGAGCTGATGTCGCGGGTGACCAGGGTGACCGGAAATTGTTCGAGTATGTCGTTGACGCTGCGGAGCCGCAACGGCAAACGCAGCGTGGCTCGCGGGTACTCTCGATGCTCGGGATGAACGCCGACCGCATGCGTGGGGACCCGAACAAAACGCCGGGGTTGCGTGTCGGTGAGCAGCGGTACAAGTCGCAGCGCTGGTACCCGGGTCTCGGCAGTTTCAAGTTGCGGCGCCATCAAGGGCGCCGCGGCGCACGCCGCCGCCGGCGCGGTTTCTGACACCGGCTGAACAATTCTTGCGAGGTTCGTCGCTCTCATCTCGCCCTCAGAGACGCTAACTGTACCTAGCCCGCGTTTCCAGACCGACCAATGCGGCTGAATCTGCAGCCGCTCCGACCCTATTTAGGTGGGTTCGCTAAAATGCCACCGGAACAGTCCAGGGTCAACCCATGGAAAGCGACTAGCGTGTCCTAAGATGAAATATACGGTAATAGTACCGCATACGGCCGCGAATGTCCTTTTCCAGAAGGAGCGTCCCGGAGTTTGAAGAGCTTTCGCGGATGGATTTGGCCGATTGGCGAGTTCACTCTCCTTGTTGGTTGACCGAGCGAGCGAGCCGCGCTCCAATATGGCGCTGTACAAGTCCGTTTTTCGCCTTTACGGTATTGGTTTTACCCAGGACGCGTTGCGCTCGCTGCGCCAGCCCAGGCCCATGCCCACCACAGGAACCCAATGTCGATCCAGTATCCCTCCTCAACCCGCAGGGCCGCCCGCTCAGAACGCCACCCTTGTTTTCGTGGCCTTTGCCGCCGTGTATTTGATCTGGGGATCGACCTACCTGGCGATCCGCGTCGGTGTCGAATCGTTTCCTCCCCTTCTCTTGGCGGGGTCGCGCCATTTGGTCTTCGGCTTGATGTTCTATCCCCTGATGCGATGGCAAACGGAAATCCGTCCGACGCCGGCGCATTGGCGCACCGCGGCCTTTACCGGGTTCCTGTTGCTGTTGGTGGGGAACGGCGGTGTCTGCATCGCGGAACAAACCGTGCCCTCGGGAGTAACCGCACTCTTGCTGGCCACGGTTTCGCTGTGGATGGTCCTGGTGGAATGGCTGCGGCCTGGCGGTGCGCGGCCCGTCGCTCGAGTCTTACTGGGTTTGCTGCTCGGCTTCGCAGGCCTGGGTTTGCTGGTGGGTCCGAAAGAACTGGGTGGATCGGCAAGAATCAATCCGACGGGGGTCGCCATTCTGATCGTGGCTTCTTTTGCCTGGGCCTGCGGGTCACTCTATTCCAAGCATGGACAGATGCCGAGTTCTCCGCTGCTGGGAGCGACGATGCAGAGCCTCACGGGCGGCATCGCGCTGTGGATTGTGGGATGGGTTTCCGGCGAGGTGAACTCGCTGCACTTCGCGACAGTCTCGAAGCGATCCTGGCTGGCCATCGGATATTTGATCTTTTTCGGCTCGATGATGGGATTTTCGGCGTATCTCTATATTTTGAAGCACAGCACCGCCACGCGCGTGGCGACCTATGCGTTTGTGAATCCGTTGGTGGCGCTGTTTCTCGGATGGTTGCTGCTGGGAGAGTCGATTACGCTGCGGACGATTTTGGCGGCGGCGGTAATCTTGGCGGCCGTGCTTCTGGTCATCACCGCGCCGCACCGCACGGCTTTGCCGGCAGCCGCCTCGCTTCCAGAAACCGTTGAAGCCTGACCTTGTCGTCTCGCGTCTGATTCTTCTTTGACGCGCCTTTGCGGATAGATTCGTTTTTTCGTTTGGGTTACTTTGGCCTGGTCATGAGGAACCAAAACACTGTGCCATCCGGATCGAGCATTCCACCCAACGCCGCGGCGCGGTACTGGCGCGCCACGATGTCACGTGACGCGCGCGCGGACGGGACCTTTGTCCTGGCGGTGCGCTCGACGCAAATCTATTGCCGGCCGTCCTGCCCGGCGCGACGCCCACTGCGACGCAACGTTGTTTTCTTCCGCACGCGCGAAGAAGCGGAGAAACAGGGATTCCGGCCGTGCCTCCGTTGCAAGCCCAACGAAGTGGCCGGACCGATCGCGCTGGTCGAGCGCGCCACCCGGAGGCTGGCCGAGTCAAGCGAAGACAGCATACGATTCGGCGCTTTGGCGGTATCCCTGGGCACAACTCCTGCGACGCTTCGGCGGGCATTTCTGCAAGTAACCGGACTGCGGCCGCGGGAACTGGCCGAAGCGTTGCGGCTTGCGCGCTTCAAGAAACTGTTGCGCGCGGGGAAAAGCATCACCGAAGCGTTGTACGAAACCGGATACGGCTCGTCGAGCCGGGTGTACGAACGCAGTAACGCGCAGCTGGGGATGACACCAGCGACGTATCGAAAGGGAGGAATGGGTATGAAAATCGGCTACAGCATTGCAAAATCGGCGCTTGGCAAGGTTCTTGTGGCGGCAACGGAGCGTGGCGTGTCGGCGGTCTATCTGGGAGACTCGGAAGCGAAGCTGGTGCAGGAATTGAAGGACGAATATCCGCGCGCGGAACTCGCTCCGGCTGACCATTCGTTCGAGCGATGGGTGAAGGAAATCGTGCAGCGTGTGGAAGGCAAACCGCCGCGTATCGAGCTGCCCTTGGACCTGCAGGCGACGGCGTTCCAGCGGCGCGTTTGGCAGGAACTGCAGCGCATTCCCGCGGGGACCACGCGAACGTACTCCGAGGTGGCTCGCGCGGTGGGCCATCCAAAGGCTGTGCGCGCGGTGGCACGCGCCTGCGCGACCAACCCGGTGTCCATCGTCGTGCCTTGCCATCGCGTGGTTCGCCAGGATGGCAACCTGGCGGGATATCGGTGGGGTCTATCGCGGAAAGAACAATTGCTGGCACAGGAACAGAAGCCAGAACTTCGAGGCTAGCTATGGGGAAGCCGGCGGCGCGGAGGGAACGCCATTGTTCCAAATGGCGTTTGGAGCGCACTTTGTTTCTAACCTCTGAATTCTAGCCGCGGGGTTTTACGCGGGTCGCGTCTTTGGGCCAGTCCTGCTTAAATCTTGAATCGTTGATCTTGAGATTCTTGGTCATGTTCAAATAGTGGAACTGGATGTAGTCGCCGCCGCCGGTTTCAAAGAATTTCTGCTGAATCGGGAGCCATGAAGACTGGTCGATCCACATTTGGATTTTGGTGATTTGCCGGCGCATGTCTTCCGATTTCGGCGTGAGTTCCAGCAAAAAAGCTTTTCGACCATCGAGTTGTTCTTCGCCGGTCAACTTCACATCATAGCTTTTCAGCATGTTCTGGCTCTTGGTGCCAAAGCCGAGCAGGACGTATTGATCGACCATCGCCCGATTCTTGCCCAGGTCGTATTCCTCGACCCGCTTGATCTTCGGTGTGTACACAAACAGAGAATCGCCAACGCGCAGAATGGTGCGCGGGTCGGGTTTCAGGATTTCGATGCGCATCTTCTGATCTTTGCGGACCAAAATGCGTCCGGTTTCGGTGGAACTGTCCTTCACCACCTCGGTGTACTTGGTGTTTTCGAGGTCTGCCGTGAGGCTCTTAAAATCGGAGGCGGATTTGTCCATGATAGCGAGGACGCTCTCGATGGTAGCTGTTCCCGCGTTTTGCCGCGCCCACAGGTGCGAGGCACCAGCCGCGCTGAGCCCTAACAGGGCAGCAAGCCAAATTTTGCGTGTCAAAATGCGCCTCTGAGGCGGACGGACTGGCCGAAGAGTTCCGCTCGAATTAATCGTAGCACACAGGGACAGATGCACGAACGCGAGAGAATGTTTGCATCGCATTGCGCTCGGGGGGCGTGGCTAGCGATGAATCTCGACCTGGTAGGCGATAACCGTGCCGGCCTCGTCGCGCACCGGCTCGATCTTGGTGATGGAAAATCGGCCGTTCCGCAGGTCCGGCAAAGCCTTCTTCAAGGCGTTGTGCAGGTCATTTTGCAAGGCCGGTGTTTGCTCTGGCGGGGCCAGCACGCGGGCATCCACGCGGTAGGTCTGGCGCTCGTCCCGCTCTGACCCGGCCACCAGTGCGACTTGTCCGGAAGCGGCGGGGAGTCCAACCTGTGGCTCGTCGTGAAACCATTTCGGCGGGGTGGCCAGCACGAAAATCAGGATGACGATGACGGCGAGGTCGTATTGCCAGGTGCCGCGCTCGTACGACCAGAAAAACGTTCGCCCGAGGATGGTTTTCAGGCTGGGCATCTTAGTCTGCGGGAATTCCGTCAACGATCACGCCGTCGCGCATGTGCACGACGCGGTCGAAATAGGTGACCGCTTCCGGATTGTGGGTGATCATCACCACCGTCTGGCCAAGATCCTTGTTCAGCTGCCGCAGCATTTGCAGCACGATTTCGGAGTTCTTCGAATCCAGGTTCCCGGTTGGTTCGTCCGCGAGAAGGATTTTCGGCTCATTGATAATGGCGCGGGCGATCGCCACGCGCTGCTGCTCGCCTCCGGAAAGCTCCGAAGGCTTGTGCTGGAGGCGGCCTTCGAGGCCCAGCATCTTGGTGACGACATCAAAGCGGTGCGGATCAAAGCCGTCACCATGAATAAATTGCGCGATGGCGATGTTCCCCTTAGCGGTGAGTGTCGGCAGCAGGTTGAAGCGCTGAAACACGAACCCAATCTTGTGGCGGCGCAGCTTGGTGCGCGCGGCGTCGCTCATCGTGGTCAAGTCGTTCCCGTCAACGTACACATGGCCGCGAGACGCTTGCGCCAACCCTCCGATGACGTAAAGAAGAGAAGACTTGCCGCATCCCGACGGGCCCATGACCGCGACCGATTCTCCTGGAGCGACCTGAAAGTTCACACCGCGCAAAGCCGGTACATCTACCTTGCCTGCGCGGTAGAGCTTCCACAGACCTTCTGTTTTGAGTATCGACTCCACGCTGTTTTGCCTTGGAAAAATCAGCTTTTTTGAGAGTGCCGGTATTGTAGCCGCGTTTGCCATCCCTGCCTAGTTGCGCGCGAAATCGCTTGCGCGCCCTCTCCGTATCCAGGTGCTGTGTTCCCCGAGGCCGTTGCGCTGCGTTTTACTCTGCTTCAGTCGTAAGAAAGCGCCTCGACCGGATCTTTACGGCTGGCCATCCACGCGGGATAAGCTGCCCCTAAAATCGCGCCGGTCAGCGCGATCCCCGCGGCGCGCAGGATCCATTCGGGCGTGACCAGGATCGACAACGTGGGAAAGCCGGCCAGAAACGCCGCCCGCACCGCATAGCTCAACCCGACGCCCGCCGCGATGCCGAAAACGCACAGCGCCGCGGATTCGGTCAGCAGCGCGCGTACGATGAACGCGCGATTCGCGCCGATCGATTTCAGAACTCCTATGTCGCGGGTGCGCTCGATCACCGTCGTGTACATGGTCAGAAAAATCACCAACAATCCGATGGAGATGGCCAGCGCGATCATCGCGTGAATGAAAGTTTCCAGGCCGGGAACATTGGTGGAGGTCATCAGCGTCAGCAAATCCTTGAGCGGCCGAACGGTATAACCCGGCAATATCCTGCGAATCTCGTCGATCACGTCCTCGGTGTGCTCCGGGCGGGTACACTTCAGGAAGAAAATGGACGCTTTATCTCGCGCGCCGACCAGTTCCTGCAACGTGCTGATGGGCACGAATATTCGCGCGCCCTTTCCGTGCTCGAAGATGCCCACCACGCGCCAATCGTGATTCAGCACCGTGTAGATGTCGTCGACCTTGACGTTTTTCGCTTTCGCCTGCCAGTCGTCGACCAGCATATCGTCCGGGCCCTCCATATCGTGGCCCTGGAGAAACGCAAATCCCCCGGACACGGCGCGAAAGCTTTCCGGATCGATGCCGTAAATCACTTCCACCCCGCCGGTGGAATTGAACTGCAGCAGCGCGGGCGCAGCAGCTTGCACGTATTTCAGTTCGGCAAGCCTGCCTCCGATTTTGACCGGCATGGGCGAGCCGCTGAAGCCGAGGAATATGGAGGCTGCCGGAGGCTGAACCATGATATCCGCGCCGATGCCCTGGATGCGTTTGGCGCTTTCTTGCAGCAGGCCGGAGGTCAACCCGACGATCAGCACCACCAGCGCGACCTCGACGGCAACGGCCATCACCCCAATCAAAGTCCGAAGGGGTCGGTGCAGTAGATTGCGGGCGACCAGTTCCCCCATCATTTCTGCTTGTCCTCTGCGGCGTCACCCACGGTCACCCGTTCGCTGCCAGCCGGTTGTTCGAGCTTGAAGCGATCCGCCGGTATATCGACGTTCAGCGTGATTTTCGTGACCTGCAAGTCCAGCTGGTAGTCATCGTGCGGACGGTCGATGCGGATAGCCCGAGGGAACGCGGTGACCTCGCCAGCGGGCACCGCCGCTGGATGTTCCTGGTCTGCAACGAGCGGCTCCCAGTCCGACACGTGCACGTCAGAAAGGAGCACGCCCTTGGGGCCGTAACCCTGCAGCCGCGACACCTGCAGGGTGGCACGATCGAACCAGACCTTGCGCAAAATCTCGGTCCGGTAACCGCCGCGCAGCACCGTCAGGACGTAGTACCGCGCCGTATCGTCATTAAACTCCTCGAACAGCACGGTTTCCTGTTTCCGAATCTCGGGCCACAACAGGGCGTCCAGCAAGTGCTGCGGCCGGAGGTTTTCAATAGGGTTGCTGCTGTTGCGCTCGGCCGACACTTGTCCGACGAGGAACTTGTTTTTCGACGGAACCCAGACGCGAAACAATGCGCCGTCGCTGGTCATGTCAAACACGGTCGTACCGACCACCGGCGCTTGCCCGATCACGCGAATTTCCGCCGGGCGAGCTGCCAACAGGAAGGCCTTGACCTCGTGATACTCCTCGATGACGCCGCTATACTTCGATCCAGCCGTTGGCTTCAGTTCCACGGTGGCATTCACGGTCCTCACGCCCTGGGCGACCTGGTTGTACTTGTCGAGCAGCTCTTCGCGGGTGGCGTCTCGCACCACCGGCTTCGCGCTCTGCGGCACCGTGATCTTCGTACTGACCGAAGCTCCACCGTGGCATCCGGAAGAAAAGGCCGCCAGTGTCGCTCCTACCGTCCAGGCCAGCGCACGTCGATTCAATGACTTGGATCTCGCAATAGGCAAGCGATGCAATCTAGCGACCACCCCGGTTTCCGTCCATTTGGATGCCCGTCAATGTAACAGGGTCACGGGACCGGGGACAGGTATATCCGGGGCAGCGTGGCCACCCGATCCCCGCGGCGTTCGATCCCGGGCCAACCCAGCCGACCTGCTATGCCTTCCACCGACGCATCCTTTTCCCGCCGGGTACTCATCCAAACGGCCAGGGTGGGGTGAGTCCGGCACGGAAGTCATCGCCTTTTGTTTGGTATCGTTTTGGACAAATACCATCCGGAAGTACCATTGGTGCTTTTCCCTTCGGTACCAAGGCCGTTTCTACGACCGTACTATTGGAGTTCGTTCAGGGTTCGGCTTATCCTCAATCCCGCGAACCTTAGAAAACAGCCGAACGGCGCCTTGCGCGAACCGAGCCCGTCGGCTCCAGTCCATCGAAAGAAGGCAAGAATCGATGAAGAACTTTGTGCGTCTTATCCTCCCGGTTATAGCATTATCAGTAGTTGTAGGGCCACTTTCAGTCCACGCCCAGACGATCACCACGGTGGCGGGCGGCGGACCGGCGGGAGCCGCGGTCAGCCCAACCGCTCCGAGCATCGGCGCACCTGCTGCGGTGCGGAAAGACTCCCTGGGTAACACCTACATCCTCGACAACGACTTTGGCCGGGTCTACAAGGTGGACACCAGTAATCACCTGACCGTGTTCGCGGGGAACGGAGTGACTGGCTTCAGCGGCGAAGGTGGTCCGGCGGTGGATGCCGCCATGAGCGGCCCAAGCGGCTTGTGCATCGACTCAAGTAACAACGTCTATGTGGCGGACTCCGACAACGCCGTCATCCGCGAGATTCCCATTGCCACTGGAGGCGGTAAGACCGCTGGAAACATCTACACCGTTGCCGGCGTGGAGACCGAGAGCGACTACACCTACGGAGGCGACGGCGGCGCGGCAACCAGCGCCAACTTGCACTTTCCGGATGGCTGCTCGTTCGATACTCACGGAAACCTGTTCATCGCCGACCGTGGAAACAACGCGATCCGCGTGGTCATTGGCTCCGCCAACGTTCCCCCAGTCGGCTTGAGCGGGACCACCGCTGGAAATATCTACCTCTATACCGGCGCAACTCCCACCGGTGGCAACCCTCCGGGTATCGGCTACGCCGTCAACGGCACGCCCACGGTCGGTGCTGCTCTGAACGGCCCTTTTGATGTGTTCGTGGATCCGAACAATAACGTCTTCATCGCCGACCTCGGAAACCCGAACAGTACCTCAAACCAGGTTATCCGCGAAGTGCCGGCCACGGCGCAAACCGTGCCATTCGCGATGGTCGCGGGCGACATCTACACCGTCGCAGGAACCAAGCAGGTAAGTGGTCCCGCCACGAGCGGCGTCGTCGCGACTTCGGCCACGTTGAATGGCCCCGAGGGTCTTTTCGTCGACTCCCACGGGAACCTGTTCTTTTGTGACATCGGCAACCAAGTCATCCGCGAAGTCGCAGGCGCGACACCCAGCGCGGGGATGGTCACGGGCGACATCTACACCATTGCGGGCAACGGCAGTGCAGGTTACTCAGGTGACGGCGGAACCGCACTCAACGCCAGCTTTAGCAATCCGGCTGGCACCTTCGTTGACTCCACCGGCGCGGTCTTGGTCGCCGATTCCACAAACGACGCCGTCCGAGAAGTTAGCAGCAGCACGGGCAGCTACCTGACCGAAACCATCAGCACCTTCGCGGGCAACGGCGTCCCTTCTTTCTATAATGCTACGCCTGCCACTGCGGCGGAGCTGGACTTCCCGGCGGGGCTCGCGGTCGACTCGACCGGGGACCTGCTTATCGCCGACGTAGGGGCGGGCGGAGAACAAAGCTTGATTCGTAAGGTCGCCAGCCCGATTTCGACCGGCGCGCTGACCACCCTGGTGGGGTCTCCCGGATTCAACGGCTTCCTGAACAACAACACGACGGATTCAAGCTATCCGGCTAACGTTGAGAACGACGCACAAGGCGTCTTCGTCGATGCTTCCGGAAACGTATTCATCGCCGACACCGGCAACTGCATCATTCGCGAACTCTCGGCTGGCGTGATGACGACCATCGCAGGCATTGTGCCGACGCCTTCCACCAATTTTCCCGCCAGCACGCCCAACTGCGGATTCACCGCCAGCGGCGGTTCCGCACTAAGCACCAAGCTGGGTGCGGTGAACTCGGTCGCTCTCGACACTTTTGGCGACATTTTCTTCTCCGACTCCACCAACAACGTAATTTGGGAAGTTCCGAAGAACACCGTCGGCAGCCTGACTGCCGGCAACGCCTACGTCGTTGTTGGCACCCCGAGCACCACCGGGGCCTTTGGCGGTGAAGGCGGCCTCGCGACGTCCGCGAAGCTCAATACCCCCACCGGAATCTATTTCGACGTTTACGGAAACCTGTTCATCGCCGACACCGGCAACAACCTGGTTCGCGAAGTTCCTTCCGACAGTACCGGCTCGATGACGGCCGGCCACATTTACACCGTCGCCGGAGACCTCGCCAATGAGTCCGCCGGTTATAGCGGCGACAGCGGCGTAGCCACCAGTGCGCAGTTGAACGCTCCCTACACGATGGTTGTCGATAACGCCGAGAACATCTTTATCGCCGATACCAACAACCAGGTCATTCGCCAGGTAGCGGGCACCGCCACGGGCAAGACCAAAGGTGACATCTACACCGTGGTCGGCACCAACGTCGCGGGTTTTGCAGGCGACGGCGGCGCGGCTACTTCAGCGCAGCTCGACACTCCTCAAGGTCTGGCCATCGACGGCAGCGGCAACCTGCTCATCAGCGATGCGAGCAACAATCGCGTGCGCAGCGTCTCGGCTATTGCCAACGTTTCGGCGGTTCCCGTAGCGAGCTTCGACGCAACCAGCCTGACTTTCCCGCCCCAGCCGATGAATATTCCTTCAACCGCGCAAACTGTGAAACTCTCGAATAACGGTGGCGCGACCCTGACCGGCATTGCCGTCACCATCACCGGAACCAACCCGGCAGACTTCGGCCAGACCAATACCTGCCCTGCCACATTGGTGGCGGGCGCGAACTGCACGATCTCAGTGACCTTTACGCCCGGGGCGGTCGGCGCGTTCACGGCTACGCTGTCCATCGCGGATAACGCCTTCGGCAACCCGCAGAAGATCGGACTCAGCGGCACCGGCCAAGTGGGCACGCCGGTGGCCGTGGTAACCCCCAACCCCATCGCGTTCACCCCACAAATTGTGGGTGTCGCTTCGACCGCACTTCCGGTAACCGTGAGCAACGCCACTGGCACCGGGGTGCTCGTCATTTCCAATATCGGCTTCACCGGCACCAACGCTACGGAGTTCTCGCAGACCAACACCTGCGGCACGTTGCCAGCAGCTGTCGCTGTCGGCGCCAGCTGTACCATCAACGTCGTATTCGACCCGACCTCGGTGGCTCCGCCGGCCCGCACTGCGAACCTGGTGGTAACCGACACCGCAGCCAACAGCCCGCAAACGGTACCCATTACCGGAACCGCAATCCAGGCTGCCATCACCGTCAGTCCGAACAGCCTGACGTTCACCGGCAGCGCGGGTACTTCATCCGCGGCCCAGCCGATCACCGTGACGGACTCCGGCACCGCGCCACTCACCTTCACCAACATCACCATTGCGGGGCCGAACGCCGCCGACTTTACGCTCGGCCCGGCCACCAATTGCGGCGGCACTGGCACTTTGAACGCCGGTACCAGCTGCACGCTAAGCGTGATCTATAAGCCCGCCGCCGCCGGCACCAGCAACGCAATGATCCTGCTGACCGACAACGATCCAAGCGGCACGCAAACCATCACCCTCACCGGCACCGCGCTCAGTCTGAACCTCGGAGCAGCTTCCGGCGGCTCGTTATCGCAAACCGTCACCGCCGGCCAGACCGCCAGCTACAGCTTGCAGATCAGCGCGAATGAGAACGCCAATGTAACCTTTGCCTGCTCGGGCGCTCCCACGGCTTCCACGTGCACCGTTCCGACCACGGCCGTCATGGTCACCGCCGGAACGCCTGCAGCCGTCGCCGTCACCCTCACGACCACCGCCAACAGCGTGCTCGTTCCGCAATCCGAACCGGCAACCAGAATGCAGCCGCCAGCCGGAATCCTGCCGA